>Ga0099364_10004840_pt1 | contig 20260 bp, 19 predicted proteins | sample TergutTh196P3_FD_73070 | JGI IMG/M metagenome (GOLD analysis project Ga0099364, IMG submission 73070) | Microcerotermes parvus P3 segment gut microbial communities from Pointe-Noire, Republic of the Congo - Th196 P3 | ecosystem: Host-associated > Arthropoda: Insects > Digestive system > Gut ... | reverse complement strand
TACTGGTTGGCTTTCTTGAATTTTCCGATTTTCAGAGGTGTATATTTGAGGTGTTCGACAATAAAAGCGCCCCCCTCGTCAAGGCCTCTGCTGCCATAGAATCTGACTTCTGCCGGAACGCCGTATAACATTTGCGCCGCATGAATCAGTGATACGATGGATGGACCGCCAATATTGATGGCAACCGGCGGTTTTTCCCCGGTAATCAGTTTTCTTGCAGCACGGTACTCATCGCCTGAAAACTTTTCAAACTCTTCTCTAAAAACAAGTTTTCCCGGCGATAATCCGCCATCACCCGATTTAACAGACAAATAACGCTGAAATGTTTCGTCTGTAAAAGAAACCGGCTTGTATAAATAATCGACTAATGCGCAGCCTGTTCCGGAAATCCTATACGTTTTTTCCATTAACCGGTAAATTTCACATAATCGGATACAAGCAGATGCAACGGTTCGACATCTTCTTCAATTGTCGGGAAGCGGCCAACAGTTTCATGGAAGCAGTTGTCGGACGTATCATCATTCACCATACTGACTTCGCCAACCAACACTTTCCCTTTGCCGGTTTCACCATAAAAGCGGTGATATACGCCTTGTTCGAGGCAAATACTTTCTCCCGGCGCCAATACAACCATCCCGCCCGGTTCAACTGTCCGTACGATGCCATCCACTTTCAGTGTAACCGGCGTATCGGCAAACAATTCGTCCGGAGTCGAATTGAAAAGCTCAATCACTAAGTTTCCGCCGCCCCGATTGATAATATCTTCCATTTTTGACCAGTGAAAGTGCATCGGTGTCTCCTGGTTTTCTTCCACAATCATAATCTTTTCGGCATAATTTTTTTTATCAACGTTAAACCTGCCGTTGCGCAACGTGAACAGGAACAGCCCTCTACGATAAAAATCGCCTGAGCCGAAATCGGTTATATCCCAGCCAAGCATGTTGTTGATCACTTCGGGCGCGCTGTCTTTATTCTTTTTCCAGTCAGCCACACGCCAATAAGCCCAGGGAGGCAAAAAGAATTTTCGCTCCTCCATGAATGCTTTCGCATTCTCTACAATCCGGTTTATTTCACTACGTTTCATCTTTGTTTAAGGTATTATTATTTATTCTTTCAAATGATGTTTGCAAGTTTAAATCCCGGATTAAAAATTATCGGGACTATTTTCCATAAAATGTTTTTGCGCTTTTAATAAGTTTCTAAGTTGCAGCGTAATCGTTTTCGTTTCTGCGATAATATCTAAATAAAGGGCTGTACTGCGCGTTGTATTCTGGTTATTTTTATTGCGGCGTATCTGATTTTTAATTGCCTGCGCCATATCCTCGAACAGGTAGTCCTTGATTTCCGTAATGAGCAGTTCCGCATCATTGAAGTCATTGGAAGAAATCATCTGGTTCACCTTTTCAAAGATAGCATTCATATGGGTATTGATTTTCCCCAAATCAGCAACCTGCTCCGACGAGAATCCCTCATGATTATTATCAATATGAGCGTATGAATCTTTTGCAATGTGTGACAGGGCTTTTGTGACTTCGTTCAGGTAATCGACGGTCTGAACATAATAGTGTCCTGTCTCTATGTAATTGTCTTTCATTATATTCAAGGTGGGAAGTATGCTGTGTTTACGCGCACTCGCCGTCTTGTGAAACGCCCGTGCTTCGGCGCTCAACTGTTTGAGTTCATTTCTGTCTTCGTTGAAAACGCCTTCCAGTGTATCGTTATAGATTCTGATAATATCCTGTGTTGTAGCAGCTACTTCGTTGGCGCATTGATTCATAATCGGCAAATGCTCCGGTTCGCGCACGGTTTCTGTTTTTTTCTTTGTGATATTCATTCTTATCAGGATGGCGGCACAAGCGATCGACAGGATAGCGATGGCATAGACTCCTCCCCACATCAAAAGCGCTGCGACGGCAAAAGAGATGGTAAATGCGACGATTGCAGTGATAAACCATCCGGAGATAACCGTCAGGACGCCTGTGACACGGTAGACGGCGCTTTCCCTTCCCCAGGCGCGGTCGGCAAGCGAGGTTCCCATGGCAACCATAAAAGTCACATACGTGGTTGATAACGGCAATTTCAGTTGCGTAGCAAATGAGATTAACAATGCGGCTGTCGTCAGGTTTACCGTTGCCCGAAGCAAGTCGAAAGAAGGGGCGTCAGGGGATTGAGGCGCTCGGTTTAATCGAAAACGACTGTTGATAAAGTCACCCATACGCTTGGGAGTCAGTCCATCCATATATCTGCTGAAGTTAATGGCAGAACGCACGATTCCCCGCGAAAGTAATGTAGATCCAAAACGCTCGTGCCCTTCATCCTGACGTGACAGATTTACTTCCGTATCCGTTACCCTGCGCGCCTTTGCCGAAAACCACAAAGTCAAAACCATTAAGATTCCCGAAACAAGTAATATCCAGATATTTGCACGAACAGGTCCTAACAAAGCCTCCATGGTCATGCCGGTATCTCCTGTTGCCTGTGCCAGATAAAAAGAATCATAGCCGGCCATGAATACGCCGATAAAGTTGACTAAATCGTTTCCGGCAAAAGCAAGGGCAAGGGCAAATGTTCCTGCCAAGACAGTGATTTTAAAAATGTTTATTTTCATCAGCGACAGTAAAAACATAATCACACTCCAGGAGATCCATGAAACACACAGGCTAAACACGAGGTTTTCAGACACATAAATCATTATTTCCTCCGGAATGATGGCGCTGTCTTTAAGTCCTTTAAATACGGCAAAATAGGTTATGGCGGTCAATGCAATACCACACCAGATCGACCCCAAAGATGTAGTTTTCGATTTGTAATTAAAAGTAAAGATGATCCGGGTGAAATACATCACGAACGATCCGCAAATTAATGCGACTACGACCGAAACAAGGATACCTGAAATAATAGCCAGGGCTTTACCTGAATTAATGTATTGCGACAAATCTGCCATACTTGCCGCAGGCGAATTTGAAATACAAAACATGGCTACACAAACCGCTGCTCCGAGCAATTCAAAAATTAACGATACGGTAGTTGAAGTAGGTAAACCCAGCGAATTAAATACGTCTAACAGAATCACATCGGTAAGCATAACAGCCAAAAACAGCAACATGATATCGGAAAACGTAAACATATTCGGATGAAAAACGCCGCTACGGGCAATTTCCATCATTCCCCCCGAAGTAAGCACACCGACCAAAATCCCAATCGTAGCCACAGCCATAATAACATACCTTGGCGCAACTTTTGAACCGATGGCAGAATTGAGGAAATTGACCGCATCATTGGCTACGCCGACCATCAGGTCGGACATAGCAAGAAGCATGAGAAGAAATAAAATAATCAAAAAAATTGAGTCCATATTTTCAATTTAAATTTCATGCAAAAAAAATACTTTTTTCTAAATTCCTGAAATAAATGACAAAAATAATAGGATGATTAATAAAAATAATTAAACACAAAGTAGTTGAATGAATTCAGAAATGCGTTTTCAATCAATTGTTTGCAAATTTTTCTTCTGTCGCTGGACATGGTTTGGCGCTTTATAGTTGGTGATATTCGCGTGCACAAAGATCTAATGTTTCATACCATTTTTCTCCAAATTTGCGAATGAGAGGATCTCGAAGATAACGATAAAGGCGGATTTGCGCTTTTTCGCCCCAGATTTCTGCTGTCCGGCATACTTTCCAGCGATGATAATTGACGGCCCGGAAGTGTTTGTGATGTGTCACCCGCACGGGATACAGATGGCAGGAAACAGGTTTGATGAAATTGATCCGTTTGTCGCAGAAGGCTTTTTCGATGGCACATCTGCAAATGCCGTTCGGTTCGTAATACGTAAACACACAGTCTTTTCCATCCACAAGGGAGGTAACAGTTTCACCGCTTATGTCGATATATCCTACCCCTTGTTTTTGAATCACTGCGCGGGCTTCGGGCGAGAGGTCGTTCCATACGGCAGGCAGGATTGTCCGCAGTGTTTCAAATTCATTCTGTTCCAAAGGAGCGCCGGCTTCGCCTTCGATGCAGCAATCTCCCCTGCAATGGGGCAGATCGCAATGGAAAAAACGTTCGATCAGGTCTAAACTGACTAATGTATCCTCGATTTGCAACATGGTGGCAGGCATGAAAAAACTGTAAACCCGCGCGCTATAAACTCACCAGACTCCTCCCCGTCATCTCTTTCGGCTGCGCCAGTCCCATGAGATACAGCAATGAAGGCGCGACATCGGCTAACATTCCGTCGGAAACGCCGGCATTGGGATTGCCGGAAATATAAACAAAAGGTACGGGATTCAAAGAGTGGGCTGTATTGGGCGAGCCGTCTTCGTTGAGCGCATAATCGGCATTGCCATGATCGGCAATAATAATCACTTCGTAATCATTTGCTTTGGCTGCTTCGACCGTTTCCTTGAGGCAGGCGTCGATGACTGATACGGCTTTTTCGATAGCTGCATAAACCCCTGTATGGCCGACCATATCGCCATTCGCATAGTTGCAAACAATGAAATTATATTGCCGGGTATTGATCGCTTCCACGAGTTTGTCTTTGACACCGAACGCGCTCATTTCGGGTTTTAAGTCATAGGTCGCCACTTTGGGGGAAGGCACCAGGATACGGTCTTCGCCGTCGAACGGTTTTTCGCGTCCACCGTTAAAAAAGAAGGTCACATGCGCATATTTTTCCGTTTCGGCGATATGAAGCTGTGTCAATCCTAATGACGACAGGTATTCGCCCAATGTGTTATCGACATTTTCCTTATCGAAAAAGACAGCTATGTTTTTGAACGTGGCGTCGTAGGGAGTCATGCTGCAATAGTGCAGGTTTGGGATGGTCTGCATGCCGGCTTCGGGCATATCCTGTTGAGACAGTACGATGGTCAGTTCCTTGGCGCGGTCGTTGCGGAAGTTAAAGAAGATTACGACGTCGCCCTCTTCGATAACAGCTACCGGTTGCCCGTTTTCAACGTGCACAACCGGTTTGATGAATTCGTCCGTAATCCCTTCGGCGTATGATTCTTCCATCGCTGTGACCATACATTCTGCAGGCTTTCCGATGCCTTTGGTTAACAGATCGTAGGCTTCTCTGATGCGCTCCCAGCGTTTGTCGCGGTCCATCGCATAGTAACGCCCTGCGATGGAGGCTATTTTTCCTCCCGTCGTTTGCAGATGGTTTTCCAGTTCCTGAATAAATCCTTTGCCGCTCCGCGGGTCAGTATCGCGTCCATCCATAAAACAGTGGACGAATGACTTTTCTATACCGTAAATCTTTGCGATCTCTGTCAGTTTCATTAAATGTTCGAGCGAACTGTGCACGCCACCGTCGGACACCAGTCCGAGAAAATGAATCTGTTTGTTGTTTTGCTTCGCATATCCGTAAGCGCGTTTGATCTCCGGATTTTCCAGAATCGAATTGTCGCGGCAGGATCTGTTGATTTTCACCAGGTCCTGATAGACCACCCGGCCGGCGCCGATATTCAGATGACCTACCTCCGAATTTCCCATCTGCCCGTCAGGCAATCCCACACTTTCGCCCGAAGCCTGTAGCTGTGAATTTGGATAATTGTTGAGCAGGTAATTCCAGTAGGGAGGATGAACCGTATAGATGACGTCTCCTTTCTGTTTATTCCCGATGCCCCATCCATCACAGATTATTAATAGCGTTTTTTTATTCATAATGACTTTTATTTTTATTATTCCGGAGTGCAAAGATACGAAAACAATGTATAAAAACATTATTTTTGCATGGTGAAATGGAAAAGACAGTCGACGGAAAAGAATTGGGTTTGATCGTTGTGCACAAAAATATGCGGGCAAAACATTATTCGCTGCGGGTGGTAGAAGGGAAGATCCTGGCAACCATCCCGCGCGGAGGGACTGAGCGTGAGCTGCTTTCTTTTATTGATTCCAGGCGGCAGCGACTGCTGGATATGCTGGCAAAGAACCGGAAACGACCGGTACTGAACGAACGTTCTCATTTACAAACCCATACTTTTGAACTGCATATTTTCCGGACGCAACGGACAAACCTCTATGTATCTCTCAAAGAAGGGATATTGCATATTGCCTGTCCGGAGGAAACAGATTTCAACAGTGAGCAGATGCAACAAACACTATGGGCGATAATAACTGAAGTAATGCAGGTGGAGGCAAAGCGTGTGCTCCCTGCGCGGGTTGGAAAGTTAGCTTCGCTGCATGGTTTTAAATATACAGGCGTGACGGTTCGCCAGGCAAAAACCCGGTGGGGGAGCTGTAGCTCGAAGAAACAGCTCAATCTTTCTGTTTCACTTATGTTTCTTCCTGAATATTTGATAGATTATGTCATCCTGCATGAATTATGCCATACGGTCGAGATGAATCACAGCCAGCGCTTCTGGACACTGATGGAAAAGGTTACGAATGGCAATGCCCGGAAGTTTCGGGGGGAATTGCGACAGTGGAAGTTCACGGATTACCGTGGTGGCGGCTTCACGCAGGCGGGGGTTCCATAAAGGTTCGTGCGGGCGATAAACTTTCAAATTCCCACAAAACTGTCTGCGGGCATACACCCCCGTTTGCGTGAAACCGATCGTTAGACGATCGTCCATTTTCAATAAGTTGCCTGCACAAATAAATGTCCCAATGAAACAACATTGATATTGTCTGCCCTTGTGTATGACGAAACACCGGCAATCAAAACATTGAGCGAAGCGCATTGAGCAGCTTTTTCGGGCGTTAGGCGTGTTAACAGTTTTTGTAAATTATCAGCAGCTTCGTCTATGGATTTTGTTGAGCCGAGTTTTATTTCAAATGCAGCCCACGTTTCGTCAGGTAATTCTATAATAGCATCTATTTCCAACCCTGACGAATCGCGGTAATGATAAACCTTTCCGTCAAGTACATCAGCGTAAATGCGTAAATCGCGTATTGCCATTGACTCAAAAAACAGTCCGAAAACATCAAAATCATTGAGAAGTCCGTTTGGTAAAATTCTCAATGCCGCCGTGGCAATAGAAGTATCCACGAAATGCCATTTGGGTTTTATGCGTTGCTGAACCGAAGACCGAATATGAGTTTTCCACGCAGACAACTCTTCCAGCACAAAAATTTGGGAAAGCTGGTCAAGATACTTTCTTACTGTACTTGCTGCCATTGAAGACTTGTCGGTAAAGCCTGTTTCGGCGGCTAATTTTTCGAGCGAGGCCTCGGTGGAGATATTGCGTGAAATGGAGCGTATCAATGCTGCAATGCGTTCGGGCGTTGGTGGCGCCGACAAGGTTCGCATATCAATGTATGCGATATTTTCCACATAATCAATCATTGCTTCCCGTGCAATTTCGGGCGTTTCATTTATCAACGCAGGCATTCCACCGCGAACAATCAGGTTGGCGTAATCTTGTATTTCAACACCTCCAAGTCCTCCAATTTGCGTATTTTTTGCAAATAGATCATTGAAATTTACGGCTTTAATGCTCTCATTACTTTCTGCAAGCGACATTGTACGCAGCGTCAGTCGTGCAATGCGTCCCGCTCCTGTATGAGCGGAAATGTCGTCGCTTGGACTTGCCGAACCTGTCAGAATAAATTGTCCTTTTTCAGAACGGCGGTCAATTTCAGAACGTACAGCATTCCAAATGCCTGGTACAAGTTGCCATTCGTCAAGTAAACGGGGGATAGCGCCTTGAAGGATGATTTGAGGTAGAAGCGTTGCCTGTTCTCTGATCAGTTCCGATTCGTCAAGTCGTACAGAACTCGCAGCGTGGTGCAATGCAGTTGTTGTTTTACCGCAAAAACGAACTCCTTTTAACAGAATTCCACCTGTTGCTCTAAGTTTTTTTGCTATTTTTTTATCTAATAAACGTTCGCTGTAATTTACCATATATCAATATTTTAATTTTTCATATTTGATTTCACGCAATTTTCGTATTTGATTTTGTATGATTCTCAACTATGATTTTGCAAAGGTGCAACTTTTTTTGAAACAAAAGACAAATAAAATTCCTCAAACTCTAAAAAAATAAATGTTTCAGGAATCTTATTAAAGGCTCGTTAGGCTATCATCCTTTTTAAAAGTCTATTAAATTATTCATGATTTCGCCTGACACAAATTAACACGCATGTTTTTTTGAATGAAATCAATGGCTGTTCCGTTCAGAACGGCTACCGGAAATCTCTGCCATTTGCAGGTTTAACCTGTTGAATAAGAATTGATGATGACATTTTCCCGCTGGCGCGGAAGACATATCTGTTTATCCGAAAAATTATTTTTGCTTTTTTAACAGGATATTCAAATAATAATAATATCTTTGCCCCCGTAAACACTAAAAACAAAACGAAACGAATGGTTTCTCTTTACGAAAAATATTTGCTGTCCTTAAGATTAATTAACACTTTATTGTTGGATAATCGCAAAATATTGTTAGAGAGAGAGAGAGAAGCCTCTACTATAAAACACGCACACACACGCGTCACGCGCGGAAAATAAAAAAATTTTTTTTTCCAAGCAAGTCCCCTTTATCTTATTTTTTTTACAGAAAAGTCTGTCATCCCCTGCACGGATTGCAAATCTGCGCGGGCAAAAAGGCTCACTTCCCTCCGCAGCGGAAAGCCTGTTTTACGTATTTCGTCACTTCCCCGTTTGGGGAAATGGCTTTGCATGCGTATTTCGTCGCTTCCCCGTTTGTGGACGAGGCTTCGCACGCGTATTTCGTCACTTCCACATTTGTGGACGAGGCTTTGCACGCGTATTTCGTCACTTCCACATTTGTGGACGAGGCTTTGCACACGTATTTCGTTGCTTCCCCATTTGGGGACGAGGCTTTGCACGCGTATTTCGTCACTTCCCCATTTGTGGACGGGGCTTTGCACACGTATTTCGTCCCATCCACATTTGTGGACGGGGCTTTGCACGCGTATTTCGTCACTTCCACATTTGTGGACGAGGCTTCGCACGCGTATTTCGTCACTTCCCCATTTGTGGACGGGGCTTTACACGTATTTCGTCGCTTCCCCATTTGGGGACGAGGCTTTGCACACGTATTTCGTCGCTTCCCCATTTGTGGACGAGGCTTTGCACGCATATTTCGTCACTTCCCCATTTGGGGAAGCCATATTTCAACAAAAAAGACACTTTCACACAACAGAAACAGCTATTACATGGCATTATTAATATTTAATACAGAACAGAGATGATTAACAATTTTGGAGTCAGAGACCTCCGCAGCGCGGAGTACTGTCAGTTTATGGTCAGCGTATTCGACCTCTTTACCAAAAGCGGCTTTGTCCGCGAGAACTTCGGATACCTGCACGATTTAATGGGCGAAAGCCTCAAGGCAGCAGAAACAGCCCTTGCCGCCGAACGCAAAAACGACAAAGTGCGTGAAAAAAACGATGCCGACCGCTACCGCGACCGTCTTCACAGTAAACTTTTCAACTACCTCAAGTCTTTCCTCTACGACGAGCGCGACCCTCATTTCGACGATGCACAGGCAGTGATGCGCGTAGTCAAGGAAGCAGGCAACCCCACGCGGCTGTCTGAAAACGCCCAGAGCGCCATGATGACCGCTTTAGGCAATAAGCTGGAGCCGTACCGCGCGCAGCTGGAAGCAATCGGCGCGTTACAGATGGCAGACAGCATGCTTGAAGCCAACCGGCAGTTTATCGCCATCGAACGCGAACTGCGCGAGATGATTGCCGACCGGAAACTAAGCGACACACCCTTCTCGATGGGCGCCGTCCGCAAACAGATCGACCCGGTATACCGCACGATCGTTTCCGGCATCAATGTATTTGCCAGAAAGCCGTCGAAAACGGAAGAATGCAAAGAACTGATTACCGAAATGAATGTCCTGATAGCCAGATACGACGCACTGCTGTCGTCCCGGAAAAGAGAAAAGAAAGAAAAACAGCCCGCCCTCTGCGACGAGTGCAAGGAGGAGGTGTAGTATGCAGTTTTCAATAAAAAACATTTAAAGAAAACACAAATGCCTTCCAGTCGCAGTTGTTTCATAAGCTGTTATAGTGAAAACATGCGTAGATTTCTAACGTTGGGTGCAAGTCGACGGAGTATGCAGCAAAAGTGGAGGAGCCGAAAGCATAACAGGCAAAGCCAAAACGATAGAGCAACACTAATAACCTATAAAAAAACAATATGTTACAGAACAGTAATTTAAACAGCGTAATGGAGCCCGGAGACCATTTCAAAAACGGGGCAAGTTCGAAAAGCCATATGAGTAGAGGAAATATAATACAAAAGCTATTTCTGTTTCTTTCCATTTTTTGCATTTGTATAACAAGTGCTTTTGCACAGGACGTTATCACGCTGAAAAACGCTGAAGAAATTCAAGCGATTGTTCAGGAAATCGGCGAAGTTGAAATTAAATACAAAAAGTTCGAAAATCCAACCGGTCCCAACTATACATTAAAAAAGTCGGAGATTTTTACGATTAAGTACGAGAATGGCAGCAGAGATGTTTTTGTTAATGAAGTTGCAGACAAAGAAACAGTAGAAATTGCAACTACAACTATACCCGCCACACCTGCACCGATATCGAACCTGCAAAATATTCAAAATCAAGCAGAAAATCAACTTGAATCTCTTTCTATCAGGAGGTTAAGAATATATAACAGCAACGGCGTAAGATTGTCGAAATATGAAGTTCAGAACGTGATGAAAGATGTGCCGGAAGCCCTTTATCTCTATAATCGCGGAAATAGACAAAAAAAGACAGGTTGGATTATTGGCTTGCCCGGAGCATTACTTGGTATTGCGGGGGGTATTGTTTACTTTAGCAACGAGTTGAGCGACTGGCCAAATGATGATAAGAGAGATCTGGGAACGGGTATGTTATGTACTGGGTTGGTAATGCAGCTTCCGGGGTTTATTATCCGGAGTGTGGGTGAGAAAAGAATCAAACAGTCCGTACCTGCTTATAACAAAGGCATTAGGCAAAGAAATACATCGGATATTTCACTGAATTTCGGTGTGACGAATGCTGGCGGAATAGGTTTAGTAATCAACTTCTAATAATGATACATTAAATAAAAAATCAAATCAATAAATGTTGCGCCCGACACAAATCAGGGATTTTAAAATGAAAAAAAGTTTTTTTTTAAGTTTTGGCTTGCTGTTTATACTAATTACGACAATTTTAGTAGTTAACTCATGTGATAAAGACATTACGCCTTCTACTTTCAGTGGTATAGTTACTTATAACGGAACGCCCATACAGTCTGCAGAAGTTGCAATATACACCTTTGATCCATCCAGTCCTATACAAACATGTTTCACTGACAAAGACGGAAAATACGAGATGGCAGCAGTAGTGAACGGTTATACATGGGTTGAAAAAAAAGGTCTATTTTATGATATGTGGGTTAAGTACGAAATAATAATTGATGGATATAGAGATACTTATTTTAGTAAAAGAAATTTTGAACTTTTTCCCGGAAAACATCACACCGTTAATATTCCACTTGAACAGTGGTAGTAAAAAGTAGATATAGATTTTGTGTGATGACAAAAGAAAACGCAGAAAAATGCCAGTACCTGACAGGCGGTTTGGTGAAATTGGAGGTAAAGTGATAGCCCGAACTTCGGTGCGTCCTTTAACCGTCAGGGACAACCAGAGTGGCATATAGTAGAGCCTCAACTTCACCAAGCCGTCGAAAGCATAACAGGCAAAGCCAAAACGATAGAGCAATACTAATAACCTGCAAAAAAATAATATGGTAAAGTACAGTAATTTAAACAGCGTAATGGAGTCCGGAGACCATTTCAAAAACGGGGCGAGTCCGAAAAGCCATATGAGTAAGAGAATGTTTTTATTGTTCTGTATATTGCTATTTGCATTGGGTAATGTAACAGCCCAGTCCATTAGGTTGGATAAGACAAAACTTGAATTGATAATTGGTGAAGAACAACAACTCAATGCTACCACAACACCTGCCGGACAATCAGTTACCTGGACAAGTAGTGACAGAAACAAAGCCGAAGTTGAAGGCAGCTATGGAAATGCAAAAATAATAGCCAAAGCTGCCGGTACAGTAAATATTAATGCAACATATGCCGGACAAACTGTTTCATGTACCGTAACTATTTACGATGTTTTTTTACAAACGGGGGTAACAATTGAAGGTGTTACGTGGGCAGCCTTTAATGTAGACAGACCCGGTACATTTACTGCTAAAGCTTCCGATGCAGGGATGTTATACCAATGGAATAAAATAATCGGATGGAGTACAACAGATCCAATTACATCTTTTCCGGCCGGACATTCCTGGGACTCATCTTTCCCATCAGGAACGACTTGGGAAGCAGCCAACGACCCCTGCCCTGCGGGTTGGCGCGTGCCAACTATTGAAGAACTGAATAAACTGAGAGGACCAACAGTTCGATGGGAAGAAACGACAGTTAATGGGAAAACAGGACGTAAAATTGGCAAAGAGAACAGCACAATCTTTCTACCTTATGCCGGTCATCGTATAGGTACGGGACGTAATAGTGGCAACCTGAATCGAGGAGGTATTTATTGGAGCAGTACAGAGGATGGACCGAACGGGGCGCATTTGATAATCTTGGTGATAGGCTGGATGGACAAAGATAGGTCAAATGCCTTATCTGTCCGCTGTGTAAAAAATTCACAGGGGTTGACTTATATGGGCAATGCACAACATAGTACTGTTTTTCAAAATAATAATATAATTGAATCAACAGGAAATGAGACAAGAACAGCAGAAGAAATAAGGAAAGAACTTGAATCTCTTTGGAATTTAGGAGTTATCTATTATAATCAAGGCGTTGAACAATTAAATATAGCTTATCAAATTGATGAAGTAAAAAAACACACTGAAGAAAAGGAGAAAGCGGAGGATTTATTAAGAAAAGCGTTGCCACTTTTCGAAAACGCATTCAAGTTAGACCCTTCAATTAATGAAACTAAAATTGCATTACGCCAAACATACTATGCTTTAGGAGCTATCTATTATAATCAAGGCGTTGCACAATCAAATATAGTTAATCAAATTGCTGATATGACAAAATACACTGAAGAAAGGGAAAAAGTGTTGGAGTTATTCAGAAAAGCGTTGCCATTTTTAGAAAACGCATTCAAGTTAGACCCTTCAATTAATGAAACTAAAATTGGATTACATGGTATATTCTACCAGTTAGATATGAAAGATGAATTTGAGGAAATGAGCAAACTTTTAGGAGAATAATAATTCAAATTTTATGAAAGAAAATTTAAACAGCATCTAAAAAGCCGTTTGGCGAAATTGGGATTAAAGTGATAGCCCGAACTTCGGCGTGTCCTTTAACCGTCAGTGACAACCTGAATGGCGTGCAGTCGCGCCCCAACTTCGCCAAGCCGCCGAAAGCATAGTGAACAAAGCCAAAACGATAGAGTAATACTAATAACCTATAAAAATAATATGATAAAGTACAGAAATTTAAGCAGCGTAATGGAGTCCGGAGACCATTTCAAAAACGGGGCAAGTTCGAAAAGCCAGATGAGTAGAGGAAATAGAATGCACAGGTTATTTCTGTTTCTTGCCATTTTTGGCATTTGTATAGGAAGTGCATTTGCACAGGATGTTATCACGCTGAAAAACGCTGAAGAAATTCAAGCGATAGTTCAGGAAATCGGTGAAGTTGAAATTAAGTACAAAAAGTTCGAAAATCCCAACGGTCCCAACTATACATTAAAAAGGTCGGAGATTTTTACGATTAAGTACGAGAATGGCAGCAGGGATGTTTTTGTTAATGAAGTTGCAGACAGGGATGGTTTTACAGATATCGCTGAACCTGAAGACCCAGACCATGAGCCGGTAATAAGACAAAGTGAACTACATAATGATAATTCATCAACAAACGTTAGTTTTATATTGAAGAAAAATGATAAAATTGCAGTAAGAATATATGGTTTAAGACTTGCGCAAAGAAACATGCGTAAATCATTAGAAAAAAAATTGCAGGAATTAGGGTTTTGCTGTATTTACGGTAATATAAAGGATGAAAATGTTACGAGTATGGATATTGTTGTTCATCCTGATGGAGCTTCATCTTTCAGGTTTCGCATTTTTGACAAATCATTAAAAGAAGGGGAAGTCTTTGCTGCAAGCTATCGCTGGTCAACAATGTTCACTTTAGATAGAGTCGCTGATAATTTTATTAAAGATATTACACCATTTATTGAAAAATAGAATCAATAATCAGGTTGATATGTCTAAGAACGAAGCAGCGAATGATAGATTGTAACGAGTCGGCTTCAGACAACCATTAAGAGTGCCAAATAACTATCAGTTAAATTTAATAATTAATAATTTAGAGGTTGCCCGACACGAATCAGGGATTTAAAAATGGAACAGCAGTTCAGTAATTTAGACAGCGTAATGGAGCCAGAGACCATTTCAAAAAACGGGGCGAGTCTGAAAAGCCAAATGAGTAGGAGTAACTTTAAAATATTCGCAATACTTGCCTTTATGATGTTTATCACTTTTGTTTTCACAGGTTGCGCCACAGGCAGTAACGATAAGACCATTGACAAAGAACTTACCTGCGAACAAATTAACAGTACCACTTCAACTTTTACAACCCTAAATGTAAGCATTGGTTCATCTTATGCAGATATGTGGGGTATCACAGGATATGCATTTGAATTATCGAAATATAATACTGATGATGGTAAATACAAACATTTTACAGTGGCAGAATCAAACTCTAATCAAAAACAACAAACATTTACATTTAGAAACAACGTTCCCGATGAATTCCTTGAGGATTTCATGTATGACACCTATTATTTGGGCGGCGAACATACTGGCGAATATTACAGCAAATACTTTCGATTACTTCAATGGGACATACCTAAGGGGTCGGAATCACAATTACAGAATATAAGCATTAGCAATCCAAATACAAAGATAGCAATAATAGGTTACGGTTATATTAAAATATTTGCTAAAGGAGAAATGGGGAATGACGATGGACCAAATACATTAGGAAACAGTGTACAGGCTCAAATGATGCCAGCCCCTGAAAATAATAAACTTAAATGTCCATTCATATACTGTGACTTGGTGTACAGCAATTCAGATTGCAATATAACAGGCTATAAATACGATACAGTAAGTGTAGATATACGATTAAAACAAGGATGGAATAAAGTTTTCACTTTTGGTGATAGAATAATAACAACTGATGATGTGAAAGAAAGCCACATATTATGGTATCAAAATGCAGGATAGTTATTTGATTATCTCATTGCTGACTTACCGGTTCGATCACCCAACAGGCGGGTTGGCGAAATTGGGATTAAAGTGGCAAGACCTGTGAAGCCGTAAGAACAGGAAAAAAATAATTAATATGGAATTATACAGGAATTTGAACAGAGCCATGGAGACCAGAGACCAGAGACCATTCAAAAAACGGGGCGAGTCTGAAAAGCCAAATGAGTAGGGGAAATATTATAATTATCTGCTAAAGGACAGATGTAAAACAAAATAGAAAATGAACAGTGAATATTTTAAAATAATAATAATTATTTTATTAATAACGCTCGGATTCATATACGGAGTTCCACTTCTTTTTAAGATTTTCAGTAGTAAAATGAATAAAAAAGGCAGGGCTAAATTGGAAGAATTCAGAAACAATCCTGTCGATGTAAGAACAATTTTGGGTGAAATGCGCTATATTGCAGAAGTTACTTTAGAAGCGTTTAACAAGTATTGGGAAATTGAAAATAATGTTGGAACAAAAACAATTGCACTTCTTAGCGGTGAACGATCATATCTTAATTCCGTTATGGATGATAATGTAAGAGGAGAATGGACGCCGAGACTTATTTTTTTGAAAGAAAGACAAGACTTGTTTGATGACAATAGAGATTTATATAACGCCTTCTTGGATTGCGAAAAAATTGACAAGAATATGCAAAAATTCACTGAAGCAGAACGCAATATGACGATTGCTAATAAATCTCTCCGAAATTTGGTTAAAACCGGACTTGTTATAGGTGCAGGATCAGCTATTGCTGGTATTGCTTTAGTAGCAGTTACGACGTGTATGATAAACAAAGGAGGAAAGGATATTGGATCTTAACAAAAATCAAATGCACGGTTTCTATATATAGATGGCAATCTCTTCGATGAACATGGCAATAAAGTGCCCTGGGAATAGTGGTGTAAATCTAATATACTCTCCCTCTGGCGCGAATTTCCAATCCATGTCCTGTATGATAAGTAGCAGACAACACACCGATTGCAAATTCGTGCCGGCAGAAGTAATTCCCATTACATGAATATCAACCCTAACAGGGTTTCAAACCCTGTTAGGGTTCATCTGAAAGATATATTCTTAACCAACAGTAAATAAAAAAATGAAGACATTCTATGACATTCACACACACGCTTTTGATTTGAGTCATCCGAACCTGTCGGTGTTCCTGCAGCGGGAGGACTTGATCGACAGTGTGGTAGATAACGTTTGGACGCATTCGTTGAGATGGCTGTTGCCCGTCGCAGGTTTGATGTCCAAAAATCAGGTAAAAAAGTTTGTTCACAAAAAAATTGCAGGATTCCGGAACCAGCTCAATAATACGCTTGCCTTTTTTGAAATACCGGTGGAGTATCAGTTTTTGGTCATGGATCACTGTTTGAGGAACGGGTCGCCTGCTGTCAAAAATCCATTCAAAGCAGGCGATGAGACGTATGATAAAATTGTACTCTGTCCGTTAGTGATTGATTTTGGACGCAAAAACATCACGGGAAGCGCTCATTACAGTCTGACACCCCAAATGCCTGTAGCCGGTCAGGTGAGCGATCTGTTCTGCGCCATACGAACTTACTGCCGTTTCAATGTCGAAATAGAAAACAGCCGGATGCGCCTCAAAGAGATTGACGGCTGGACGAACCGCAAACAGGAAAAACTGTTTGAAATCTATCCTTTTATGGGGATTGATACGCGGAATTATACGATGAAAGATATAATCAGCCTCTTAGACAGATATTTCAAAGATTTCAGCCGTGATGAAACGGCAGCAGAAAGAAAATCGCGTCTTTTTGCAAAAATGGGTCTGTTAGACAGTAATCTGTATCGTGATAAACAGGCGCTGACAGACGCCGACAGGGATTTCCTCCTGCAGCAAAATCTGGCTTTGGATTATCAGTACGCTTTTGCCGGCATCAAGGTATATCCCCAGCTGGGTTTTGACCCGTACCCGGATGATACGGACGAACTCGACAAAGTGAAATATCTGTATCAATACTGTATCGACCGACGCATCCCCGTTACAACGCACTGCGGCGACAGCGGTTACAAACCGGAAGATAATAATCATCTGACTTCGCCTCTGCCTGCGGGAAAATGGGCAAAGGTGTTAAATGACTGTCCCGCACTGACGCTGAATTTTGCCCATTTCGGCAGCCAGGGCAGGGAGAAAAAACAGTGGCGGGATGCGATTATTGAATTGACGAATAAATACGATCATGTCTATACGGATATTTCCTGCAAGCCGGCGGGGTACTATAAAGAGCTGACAGACCTGTTGACTGCCAATCCCCGGTTACAGGACAGGGTATTGTATGGCTCCGATTTTTCAATCAACCTGCTTGTGACGGATACGAACTGTTATAATGAGAACCTGGCGTCATTTATTCATGCGGCGCTTGACCCATCCCATAAAATGAATCTGTGTGAACGCAATCCGGAAAGGTTTCTGTTCGGCGCATAATCGTTTTTTCGCTGCGGGGTGAAATGCCGGTAGCGTCAATCGAAATTATACTTCATTTTATATCAATTAAATCCGGAATTTGCGGAATGACTGTAATTTCATTACGTTTTGTTTCTGTTTTCAACTGCCCAGGACATATATCATTTTCAACACTCCAGGCATGAACCGGATGGATTGGCGATGAATTGTGAAAACTGTCCTTTGAACCGCGAATCATAAGATTCTGCTCCAGACAGTACTGCAAGAATACTTAAAATGATGAGATCCAGAGATAAATGCTTCTTTTTCCTGTTGATAACCTGTCAATATTCATGCGTTTTTTATTTTTTAATGCGTTTGCCCAGGGATTAGAACAAAAACGCAACAATAACTCCTAAAAATATTGTATCTTTGTATTTTAGAATTTTTAATATGTCAGAAACGCAAAGTATTGAATATAAATCCATTTGGAAAGATGAATATCTGAAGTGGATATGCGGTTTTGCCAATGCGCAAGGCGGTACGCTCATTATTGGCAAAGACGATGACGGTAATATTGTTAGCGTAAAAAATTCCAAAAGATTATTGGAAGATTTACCCAGCAAGATAACCACTATTTTGGGCATTGTTGCCGATGTAAATTTACACAAAACCGAGCAGGGCGATTATATTGAAATCATTGTTGAACCACAGCCAAATCCTGTGAATTACAAAGGCGAATATCACTATCGTAGCGGTGCAACCAAACAGGAATTGAAAGGTATGGCGTTAGACAAGTTCTTGTTGAAAAAGCAAGGCAAACATTGGGACAGCGTACCAATCCCGAATGTTTCGGTTGCTGACTTGAAACAGGAAACTTTTGATTTTTTCCGCAAAAGAGGAGTTAAAAGCAAACGACTTGACGATAATGTTCTGACCGATAGCAACGAACTTTTGCTTGACAACTTGAAACTAACCGACAACGGACATTTGAAACGAGCAGCATTATTGCTTTTCCACCCCGACCCCGAAAAATTTGTAACAGGTGCGTATGTCAAAATCGGTTACTTTGAAACGGATAGTGATTTGATTTTTCAAGATGAAATTCACGGAAATTTATTTGAGCAGGTTGAGAAAACTATTGATTTTCTTTTCACAAAATACATAAAAGCCTTGATAAGTTACGAGGGAATTTACCGAGTGGAAACCTACGAATATCCCAAAGAAGCAATCCGAGAAGCAATCCATAACGCCATTGCACATAGAGATTACACAGGCGGAATGCCTATTCAAATCAGCGTTTACAAAGACAAAATTATGATTTGGAACTACGGCGAACTGCCCAACGGTTGGACAAGCGAATATTTGTTGGAAAAACATTCTTCGCACCCTCATAATCCCGATATTGCCAACGCTTTTTTCCGAATTGGCTACATAGAATCGTGGGGGCGTGGAATGGACAAAATGAAAAATCAATGTATCGAGGCAAATATTCCTGTTCCGACAATTTCCGCCAAAGGACACGACTTTTGGATTGTGTTCCGCAAAGACATTTATTTCCCCGAATATCTAAAAGATTTAGGATTAAATGAACGGCAAATTGACGCACTACTTTATTTCAAATCAAAAGGCGAAATTGTAAATTCAGAATATCAAACGCATTTTAATGTAGCAGAGCGTACAGCGAGATATGATTTAACTGATTTAGTTGAGAAAAATTTGCTGATAAAAATAGGCGATAAAAAATCTGCGAAATACATTTTTGCCGATAAATTGCCGATAAAACAGTGATTTTGCCGATAAAATTAAAAAAGAAAGAATAATGAGATTGAAAAAAACGGCATATAACAAGCGGTTTGGCGAAATTGGGGTTAAAGTGATAGCCCAAATTTCGGCGCGTCCTTTAACCGTCAGTGATAACCCAAACGGTGTGCAGTCGAACCCCAACTTCGCCAAGCCGCCGGGATGTTGTACGCAAGCGGGCGACAGCGTAGCGGACAATGAAACTCGACAATTAACGTTAAATAAAAATGGAATAAACGGAAAGTGGAAAGACAGAAATGAATAACAATAAAATCATGTAATGTATATGAGACACATTATTTTAATTTTATCAGTATTGATGCTGTCAGTATCTTGTGGCAGAATAAAAGAAAAAGCAAAGGAAACCATTAACAAAAGCGGCGAAACAGTCGGAAAAACTACTACCGAATTTTTCGAGGGCGTTTCTGAAGGTATAGACAAAACACTTCAGTGCGAGTTGTCATTGTCGAGTTCCTTAATGGAAAAAGGTTTAAAAACTGGAAAATTCAATATTGAAAATTCCGAAGGAGGACGGAATAATCAATTGACAATTTACCTTATTTTCGACAAAGATTTCAAATCGCTTGTAAGCGCAAAGGTTTTTGACAAAAACGGCTTGGAGGTGGGTCGAGCCAAAATTGAGATAGAGGGTAAAACAGACGAAGCAGGCTATTTTGACTTTACGTTCGATAAAAGGACATATATCGAAGTGAAAAGTAAAATCGTTTTGGAATGAAAAATGCCAGCGTACAACTGGCGATTTGGGAAGAGAGAGACATGACAATATCTCTCATGCT
>Ga0099364_10004839_pt1 | contig 20260 bp, 20 predicted proteins | sample TergutTh196P3_FD_73070 | JGI IMG/M metagenome (GOLD analysis project Ga0099364, IMG submission 73070) | Microcerotermes parvus P3 segment gut microbial communities from Pointe-Noire, Republic of the Congo - Th196 P3 | ecosystem: Host-associated > Arthropoda: Insects > Digestive system > Gut ... | reverse complement strand
GAAAGGGAAGCAATTAAATAAGGATTTGCTAACGGAAGTCGGTGAGTATCCTGCTTATAATGGTGGAATAAGTTATTCAGGTTTTACAGACAACTATAATGTTGATGAAAACACAATAATAATTAGCCAAGGTGGTGCGAGTGCGGGATACGTAAACTTTGTAGAGCAAAAATTCTGGGCTAATGCACATTGCTATTATTGCAAACCCAACGAGCTTTTTGCTCTAAACAGATATTTATATCATTTTCTGAAAATGAGTCAGTGCAAATTGATGGAAGTCAAACACGGCGCAGGGATTCCCGCTCTTAATTCAGACAGGATTACTGGGTTACCGATACCACTCCCACCACTTGAAATCCAGAGTGAAATTGCCCGTATTCTGGACAATTTCACGGAGCTTACATCGGAGCTTACAGCGGAGCTTACAGCTAGAAAAGAACAATTTAATTACTATCGGGAGACCCTATTGTCCTTTGGTGATAATGTTCCTATCGTAACGCTTGGAGAAATATATGATTCATCTTCCGGGCTTTCAAAAAGTTCAGACGAATTTGGTTTCGGTTTTCCATTTCTGTCATATAGGGCTGTCTTTAATTAACGCTGCATGATACTTGAACTGTCGCTGCTGTTTTGCAAAATCTTGTTTTTTTTGTTAGATTATTCTATATAATAGCATAAAAAACCTAGACTACCAACTTTTTTACCGCTGTGCGTATTTATGGTATTGACACAGTAATCAAAGAATAATACAGTATGCATGAAAAGCGCGCATATTAATAAAAAACTGGAGGGGATTTCATGTCAACTTATGAAGCGAGGCTAAAACGCATGACCGACGCCGCAGCGCTCTCCGAACCCGACAGGGTACCGATTGCGCCTGTTTTGCAATGCTATCCGGTATTTAGAGCCGGGTATACGATGAAAGACGTGCTGTACGATTTTAGCAAAGGTGCGGAGAGCTACTTGAAATTCGCGCGCGAATATGAACCGGACACTGTATTCGGACATTCTTACATCAACATGGGCAGCGGTCCGCTGTTTGAGCTTATGAAGCCGAAAACAATTGTGTGGGCGGGAGCGCCCGGAGCCTCGATAAGCGAGAACTCGATTCACCAGTTCCTGGAGTTCCCTGTACTGCTTGAAGAAGACATGGAGTATTTTGGAAAAGACTACACGGGGTGGCTCTTTGAAAAAGGCTTTCCGGCAATATCCGGTCTGGCGGAACCCCTGAAGAAACTTGGACTGTCTAAAATGGGACCTGTGATAGATGTGAGCATGCTGGCGAATGCGTTCAGTACGCCTGAGATGCGCGAAGTTATCGAGACTTTCTGGAAAATATCGGAAATGAAGCAGGATCTCACAGCGAAGCTTGCGGGCTTGAACGAGGAGCTTGAGAAAGAGGGTTTCCCTGTCCTTCACAGGGGCATGGCGTCAGTGCCTTTCGACCAGTATAGCGACTTCTACAGAGGCACGATTGAAACGATGATGGATTTGTATGAGAATCCGGAGGTTATTGAGGCATACTGCGGAACACGGCTGGAGCACGCGCTTGAAATGGTTCGTATGCAGGGGCAGTTCCTGAAAGGAAAATGGATATTCATGGCGCTGCACAAGGGTATGGATACATTCTTGTCAGACGGACATTACAGGAAGTATTACTGGCATGATCTTCAGATAATCATTGAGGAGATAATCAGCCAGGGAATGACTCCGTATATATACACGGAGGGTAAGTACGACAGTAGGCTGGAATGCCTGAAAGAGGTCACAAAAGGCAAGGTCGTTTACCATTTTGAGCAATGCGATATGAAAAACGCAAAGAAAGTGCTTGGAGAGACTGCATGCATTTCCGGCGGTTTCCCGGTTTACCTTCTTGATTACGGCACGAAGCAGCAGGTGATCGACGAGTGCAAGCGCCTTATTGACTGCTGCGCTGCAGGCGGAGGGTATATTTTCGAAACCGGGTGCGGCTTTGACAATTCCAAACCTGAAAATGTGGAAGCTATGTTCGACACCGTAAAAACCTATGGAAAAAAATAGCGCTGCTCGCAGAGCGTAGAGTTAATATAGTTAATATAGTGCGGTGTATGGAAAAGATGTGTATTTTCTGCCTCTTGTCACTCGCCGGCGCGTCCTTGCGCCGACTCGTGAGCGCTCCACCGTCCCTGGTTTCGCTCTGCGGGGCATAAAACACACATCTTTTCCAATTGAGGCTGACCTGTAACCCTTCGAGGCCCCCCTCCCCCCTCCTGCGGGAGCGGGGCTTTAAGGGCATTATAATATGACTTCCCGGTACATCGCCGGCGCATCTGCTTTTGTCGCATGCTCAGAAACGCTCAGAACCTCAACAGTCAGAGTCCTGGAGCCAAAGTGAACCGCTATCACATCCCCGGGCTTGACGTCATACGAAGCCTTAGCCGTCCGCCCGTTGACGCTCACGCGCCCGCCGTCGCACGCCTCATTAGCCACAGTGCGCCTCTTTATCAGCCGCGATATCTTTAAATACTTATCAAGCCTCATGCAAAATGCCTCCAATGTACCTCTTAAGAGCCGGTAATGATGGCTGGCCGTCCGATACGCAGCACTAATACCACCTTCAAATAAACAGCGGCGCGGGAAAACCCCACGCCGCTGTTGTAGATAATTGCATTCCCACTGCTATTACGACTAATATCTAAGTAACTACTTTGCAACAGCGTCCTTGAGGGATTTGCCGGCCTTAAACTGCGGCGTTCTGGTCGCCGGGATGTTGATAGGCTCTTTTGTCTTTGGGTTGCGCCCCGTGCGTGCTGCACGATCCTTGACGTCGAAAATACCGAAGCCGACTAGCTGAACCCTGTCGCCTGAAACAAGGGCATTGGTTATAGCATCGACCGTTGCTGAAAGGGCTTTTTCGCTGTCTTTCTTTGACAGGCCTGAGTTTGCCGCGATTGCGTTGATAAGCTCTGTTTTGTTCATAAATATTTGCCTCCTAGTGTAATTAACAATAATTAGATTTATTATTAAAGAAGCGGATCACTCCTCTAATTTCGCTTTTTGGTAGAAAGCCTCCAACTCGTCAAGAGACATATCTTCAAGGCGCATCCCTGCTTTTCGCACAGCGTCCTCAACCCGCTTGAACCTCGAAATGAACTTGTCGCTTGAACATCCAAGAGCCATCTCCGGATCGACGCTCAGGAACCGCGCAGTGTTTACCACCGAGAACAGTAAGTCGCCCAACTCCTCCTCAATGCCATCCCCTGAAGCAATCGCGGACTCAAGCTCACAAAGCTCCGCGCGCAACGCTTCAAGCGCGCCCGAATAATCAGGCCAGTCAAACCCGGCCTTCGCCGCCTTCTTCTGAATCTTTTCAGCCCGCCACAGCGCCGGGAGACTCTTCGCGACGGACGCCATAGCATCAGACACGGTCTCCTGCTGCTTCTCCTCTTGCTTAATGCTTTCCCAGAAAACAAGAGACTCGCTGCCGTTTGCAGCTTTAACTCCGCCGAACACATGCGGATGGCGCCTGATAAGCTTTTTGCACGTTGCATCCGCTATGCCATCGAGATCGAAGCGCCCCGCTTTCGCGGCAATATCGGCATGAAACACGACCTGCATCAGAACATCGCCAAGCTCCTCCAACAAGTGCTCCGTATCATCCTCGTCAATCGCCTCGGCGGCTTCGTAAGCCTCCTCCAACAGATTGCGCCGTATGCTCTCGTGAGTCTGTTCTGAATCCCAAGGGCATCCGTCAGGGCCGCGGAGCAGTTCCATGAGCTTTTTCAGGTCATAGACATCGTAAACGGGTTTGTTTTCAAAATCTACCATACTTTTTTCCTTTCCGCAATACAGTTTTCAAAATTTTCTTGGAAAAAAAGCGGAAACTCATTGTATTATCGGCACATCTTACCTGATTCGCAGTATCTTCGACAATTTATCGCCCTTGGGAACGAGTTTCATATCATCCGCATTAACCGTGCGCGTCACGATGATCAGCACCCCGAAAGCGACCACTGAGACAAAAATCGCGGCAGCAAGATAAACCGCCAAGGCGACCCTCCCCGTCCCGATAATGCCCGAACCGATTCTATATGCAAGCTCATAAATGAAATAAGCAAGCGCCGCCATCACAGCGGTGCATAGGAGCGGCTTGAGAAAAACGCCGCCAAACTTCGGGCGCTGCTTGACCTTGAGCATAATAAAGACTATATTCAATGCGCAAATGACAATAAAGCACGCCAAAGAACCTATAGGAGAACCAACAATGCCAATATCAGGATTACCCACGAGAAAATAGCCGAGCGCTATCTTAATGACCCCGCCGACGGGAATCGAAATCATGGGCAGCCGTTCATTGCCATTTGCCTGCAGAATCGCGGTGGTGACTAGCTGAAGGCACACAAAGAACGAAGCCGCCCCCAAGAAAATCAGAACGTTCGCCGCAACCTGCCGCGTCTGTTCAGGCAAATCAAACAAAACAATCATAATCGGCGTGGCTAGAACCATTAGCCCGGCACAAGCAGGCATAGCGAAAAGATTGACAAGCTTGACAGAGGACTGCATAATGCTGCGCGCCTCGCCTGCATGCCCCCTCGCAAGCGCGGCTGCTATTGCCGGCACAAGGCTGACCGCGACAGGGACGATTAGGGCGGACGGCAGATTGTAGAGCGTCAACCCATAGGCATATATGCCAAACATGGCGCTTGCCTCCAACTCCGATAGCCCCAGCCCATCCTGGAGCCTGCCGAGGACGACGCTATTATCAACAACAGTGATAATCGTCATGAACGATGCTCCGATCGTTATCGGAATGCTGACCTTCATTAACTGACCAAAGACGCTCAACCCACCCGGCAGCCCGGACGTGCCGCTACCACCGCTAACGCTGCGGTCTATCCTCCTTTTATACCATGCCAGCAAAGGAATGCATAACCCGAGGCCGACTGTCACGCCCATGATACCGCCCGCCGAAACATGCTGCACGCCATAACCCGCGCGCAAAAGAAAAAAAGCGATCGCAATGCCGAAAGCAGCCTTGCAAATCACTTCCAAAGCCTGTGACGCAGCGGTCGGGATCATGTTCTCGAACCCCTGCGCATACCCCCGGTACACAGATATTATGCAAACAAAGAACACTGCCGGCGCTAAAACCTGAATCCCGGGCGCAGCCAGCGAGTTGTTCATAGTATTTGCAAGCTGATCCGCAAAAAAGAACATTGACAGCATCGCCACAACGCCAATAGCGGCAAAAGCAGGCATCGCCACCTTGAAATACCGCTTTACTAGCCCATCGTTCCCGATTGCGTGCGCTGAGGAAACCATCCGCGACAATGCCACGGGGACTCCGGCAGTCGCAACATTTAGAATAAGCGTATAAACGCTGTAAGTAACCTGAAAAGCGCCGGAACCCGCATCGCCCAGAATATTGAATAACGGCAGTTTGTAGATCGCACCGATGATTTTGACAAAAATCGAGGTAGCGGCAAGTATCGCCGTACCCTTTATAAAGCTCTGCGCCTTAAGCTCCTGCAAGCATAACACCTCATTAAAAGTAACTATTCGTGCCGGTGAGGATGACTATCTCTGTTCACGCAAAGCGCAACCAAGGACGGTGGAGCGTTCGCGAGTTGGCGCATGGACGCGCCACCGAGCGATTGTGTGAACAGAGATAGTCGTCCGAACGCAAGGCACTGAGCAGCTAAAAATCACAAGCTTGACCATTCTACACCCCAAAAACTAAAAAAGCAACACAAACAACACCCCAAAAGCAAAAAGGGCAAAGCAAAACTCCCCCCTGATTCACACTAATTTGCGATCAAAACCTAATTTGAATATAAGTTTTACATAATCTTTACACAATCACTGTGGACAAACATGTGGACGATGGGTATAACTCTTGGAAATCAAGCAGAAATCAACTGTGAAAACCAGTTTTTGGCAGTTAATAATATTCAATAAAGGATGAATACCTAAATATTAACAAAATTCACATATAATCTTCACTATATGTTAACTTGTTAACCATTAATGACCGATAAACTAAGCATACTCACCATCATGTAAAATCTATAGAAAAACTGTACATTGTAAATCGGAGGACTCCACTTATGTATAACGATAATGACTACCCGCCGCGCCCCTCGCCCCCGGCTTCTAACTCTCAACTCCCGACTCGCCCCTCGCCCCCAGCTTTCAACTATCAACCCCCAACTAAAACATCTCAGCGACCGCCCCTCCCCCCGTCCCAAACCTTCAACTCTCAACTTTCAGCTATCCACTCACAGCCCCCCCCGCCGCCTCAGCGGCAGAGGCGGCAGATGCATGTGGGCATAAAGGCGCTGTTGATGGTTTTCGGCCTGATTGTGGCCATTATGGCAGGGTTCGTGGGGGGATATATCGCGAATGTGAGAAGGCCGGCCCCCACTGCGGACGAAGCAATGCCGTCTATTTCTCAGACTTCCCCGGCCCTGCCGTGGGAGACTGCTTCCCAGCCGTTTGAACACGCCGCGCCGGATCCGGATATGGTCAACTCCTCCACACTCATAAGCAACCCCGCCGCTGTAACCATGACGACGCCCGAAGTCGCCGCAGCCGTCAGACAGTCTGTTGTCGAGATAAAAACGGAGACCGTAAGGTCAGGCGGCTGGACAGGCACATATGTGTCAGAAGGCGCGGGCAGCGGCGTGATTATCAGCGAAGACGGGTATATCATTACGAACAATCATGTCATAAGCGGCGCATCAAGTATTTACGTGAGCCTTGTCGATGGGCGAGAATTCCCTGCTACTCTCATTTCAACGGACCAGAGGACGGATATAGCGGTAATAAAAATAACAGGAACCGGATTGCAGCCTGCAATTTTTGGTGACTCCTCAACACTCGTTGTAGGCGAAAGCGCGATTGCCGTCGGCAACCCGCTCGGCGAGCTGGGCGGAACTGTGACGGGAGGGATAATCTCGGCCCTTGACCGTGAAATGATCGTGGAAGGCGAGGCTATGACGCTGCTGCAAACCGACGCCGCCGTAAATCCCGGAAACTCCGGCGGCGGCTTGTTCAACATGCGCGCCGAGCTGATAGGCGTCGTAAACGCGAAATCCGGCGGGCTGAATATCGAAGGGCTTGGTTTCGCGATACCGTCGAACGTAGCGAAAAAAGTCGCCGGGGATCTCATAATGCATGGATTCGTCAGGGGCAGGACGGACACAGGGCTGGAGCTCATTGACATCCAATCCACCCAGACTGCGCGTTGGTACCGCGTCAACCAACTTGGTTTATATATAGTAAACTCGGACAACGAGCGTCTGAGAAACGGTGACAGGATCACAGCAGTCGATGGGTTTCCAATAGCAGACCTGTATGACTATACCGAAGCGCTGAAAAACCGCAGCGTGGGCGATACCGTAACAATAACCGTATCACGGGGCGATGAAAGCATAACAGCCGAAATAACCCTAATAGAATGGATGCCGTAACTATATGCTACTGGTTTACACGGTCTCAAAACCAGTAGTGCTGTGCATGGAAAAGATGTGTATTTTATGCCCCTTGTCGCTAGGCGGCGCGTCCTTGCGCCTACTAGCGAGCGCTCCACCGTCCTTGGTTTCGCTCTGCGGGGCATAAAACACACATCTTTTCCTGTTGGGTCTGACATATAACAACCGTTTTTCTTATTCAACCCTATTGACAACACCTCCGGACTCTGTTAGAATCCATAAATGATTAGTTAAACTAACTAATCATTTATGGATTCTGTTTCTATTATAGTTTTACCATGGAGGCGCGGAAAATGAGGCCGTTTACAGAGATACTGAACGACCTGCTGGTTGCGGTTTATCATAATATCCTACGCGTTGAAGAAGAATACCTGCAAAAAGGCATTGGACGCGGCTTGACAATACGCGAAATGCACATGATCGAGTATATAGGCAAAGCCGGGCGAAACGGCAGGACACTTAGCGAAACAGCCGACTATCAGAAAGTCGCGCGCCCGTCGGTGACAGTCGCGGCAAGAAAACTCGAAGAAAAAGGATTCTTGATGAAAAGCAATTGCGAGCATGACGGGCGCGTAGTCAGGGTGACGCTCACGCGCGAAGGCCGCAAAGTGTACATGCACCACATGCGCTTTCATGCTCTGATGATACGCGAACTTGAAGAAGGCCTGAGCGAAGAAGAAAAAAGGGTTCTCCTGCGAGCCATTGATAAGATTGACAGATATTTTGAGAAAAGCATCGAGGCAGCTATATGAGTTTTATAGTACTGGGGACAGGAAGCCGTCTTCCATCGAGAATGGTCAATAATTGCGAGCTGTCGCGATTTCTCGATACTTCCGACGAATGGATATCGCAGCGCGTAGGCATCCGTGAACGCCGCGTGTGCACCACAGAAACAACGGCGGAGCTCGCATGCGAAGCGGCGAAAGCGGCCCTTGAGATGAGCGGCGTCAAGCCGGAAGAACTGGACATGATCATATGCGCCACAATCAGCGCCGACCACGCCGCACCGTCACTAGCCTGCACATTGCAATCGATGATAGGCGCCACATGCCCGTCGATGGATATAAACGCCGCATGCTCCGGGTTTATATATGCCCTGGAAACAGCAGCCGGATTCTTCGCCAGAGGCGCGAAGAAAGTCCTCGTCGTCGGAGCGGAACGGCTTACGAGCCTAATCGACTGGACAGATAGAGGCACGGCTGTAATATTCGCAGACGGCGCCGGGGCGATGGTACTCGGCGAAGGCAGCGCTTACCTGTCCTCAAAGCTCTACGCGCGCGGAAACGAAACGGTTCTTTGCATACCTGCCGCCACGGGATCGTCGCCATACTATGAAAACGAAAAGCAGGATCCGTATATCCGCATGAATGGTCAGGAAACATTTAAATTTGCGGTCAAAGCAATGTGTACAGACCTTACCGAAGTAGTTGATTCCGCAGGGCTGGCAATGGAAGACATCGCGTGGATAGTCCCGCATCAGGCTAATGCAAGAATTATCGACACCGCGATAAAAAGGCTTGGCATTCCGCCCGGACGATGCCTCAAGAACATAGGCAAGATAGGCAACACATCAGCAGCAAGCGTGCCTATCCTTGCAGACGAACTGTTCAGATCTGGTAAACTGAGCGACGGGGACCACATAGCAATGTGCAGCTTCGGCGCCGGCCTGACAAGCGCAGCATGCATAATAAAAATATAAGGAGAGAAAGCACAATGGTATTCGAGAAAATAGCAGCAATAATAGCAGACCACACCGGGGGGGACGTCTCCGAGATCACAAAAGAAACTACATTTGAAGAACTTGGAGTCGATTCACTCGACACAGTTGAAATGGTGATGAGACTGGAAGAAGACATTGGAATCGAACTTGAAATGGACGGAAAATTTGAAACAGTCGGCGACCTCGTCAAATTTGTCGAATCGAAACTGGAATCTTAATATGATAAAAACACCGATTTGCGATATTGCAGGGATCGAATACCCGATACTTCAGGGCGGGATGGCATGGATATCCGATGCAAAGCTCGCCGCCGCCGTATCAAACGGTGGCGGATTGGGGATCATATCAGCTATGAACGCTGACGCCCGCTATCTCAGCGAGCAGATCAAAACAGCGAGGGAGCTGACGGACAAACCTTTCGGCGTGAACATCATGCTAATGAGCCCTTTTGCCGATGAAGTCGCGAAAGTAGCGGCGGACGAACGCATTCCAATTGTCACTACAGGAGCGGGAAATCCCGGGAAATACATGAAAGACTGGCTCGATGCAGGCATCAAAGTCATACCTGTCGTGGCGTCTGTAGCACAAGCGAAGCTTGCCGTGCGCGCGGGCGCCTGTGCAGTCATCGCAGAAGGCGGAGAAGCAGGCGGACATGTCGGCGACACCTCGACGATTGCGCTTGTGCCGCAGGTGTGCGACGCCATGGAAGTGCCGGTCATAGCGGCAGGGGGGATTGCCGACGGGCGCGGCGCCGCTGCTGCATTCATGCTCGGTGCGGTGGGCCTTCAGCTGGGAACCCGTTTCCTGGCCGCCGACGAATGCTCGATACACAGCAATTATAGGGAAAGAGTCCTCAAAGCGACAGACATATCGACGATCGTCACAGGCAAAAAACTCGGGCATCCGGTCAGAAGCCTGAAAACACCGTTTTCCAGAAATTATATGAAGGTGGAGCTCAATGGCAGCGTCAGTGACGAGGAACTCGAAGCTATGGGATCTGGCGCATTGAGGCTGGCCGCACTCGAAGGCGACATGGAAAAAGGCTGCTTTGTTGCAGGTCAAATAGCAGGCATGGTCAACAAAACACAGCCGGCGGCGGAGATCATACGCGAGATATTCGATGAAATGGAATCAGTCTTACTCGGAGCGGGCAAATGGATAACAAAACAATAGTTTTTATGTTCCCCGGGCAAGGGGCGCAGTATACCGGGATGGGGCGCGAATTATATGAAAGCAGCATGGCAGCCCGCGAAGTATTCGACATAGCGGAAAAGATAAGGCCGGGTACGATAGAGCAATGCTTTTCAGGCGGCGGTGATGAACTTGCAAAGACGGTAAACACGCAGCCATGCTTATATTGCGCCGATCTTGCCGCTGCCGCAGCCCTTAAAGAAGCGGGCGTCAACGCCGGCATGCTGGCAGGGTTTTCCCTAGGGGAGCTTGCAGCGTTGGCTTTTTCAGGCGCGGTCACATATGAAGACGGTTTTAAGTTGGTGTGCAAACGCGCGGAACATATGCAAAAAGCGTCGGAAAAGGCGGACGCAGGGATGGCCGCAGTACTAAAACTACCCGACGAAACGGTGATGGCCCTGTGCGCAGAGTTTGAAAACGTGTATCCCGTCAACTTCAACTGCCCGGGGCAAGTCGTCATAGCCGGCGCGGCAAACGAACTTGAAGCGTTCAAAACCAGGGTAAAAGAAGCGGGCGGAAAAGCAATGCCGCTGAAAACAAGCGGAGCTTTCCACAGCCCATATATGGCCGGAGCGTCAGACGATTTTGCGCAGGAGCTCAAAGCATTTGAAATTGGACGCCCCGCGATCCCGCTGTATTCCAACGCAACTGCAATGCCGTATGAAGGAGACGTCAAAGACTTGCTGGCAAAACAGATACGAAGCCCCGTAAAGTGGGAGGCCGAAATCAGGCGGATGATTTCCGACGGCGCCAGCACATTCATCGAAACCGGCCCCGGCAAAACATTATGCGGCCTTGTAGCGCGAATATCAGACAAACCGCGAGTCTGCAACGTAGAAGACAACGAAAGCCTGAGAAAAACCATCGAGGCACTAAACAGTACATTGTAAACCGATGACAACAGATTAGGGGTCTCATGTAGGTGCGATTATTAATCGCCCGATACGTAATGCCATGCAGAGACACGGGCGATTGATAATCGCCCCTACAGGGGAACGATGAATTTAGCGCCTTAACCTGTTGACATTGCATTGTAATCTGTACATTGAAGGAGAGAGGTACCCATGCAGCTGAGCAGCAAGGTTGCGCTGATAACCGGCGCGTCGCGCGGGATAGGCAGGTCAATTGCCTTGAAACTCGCCTCCTGTGGCGCGGAAATAGCCGCCATATACGCAGGAAGCGAGGACAAAGCCGCCGAAGTATGCGAAGAAATAAGAAAAACAGGCGTGCGCGCGGAAGCGTTCAAATGCGACGTATCAGACTTCGCATCAGCAAAAGAAACCGTGGAAGCCGTCAAAAAAGCATTCGGCACGGTAGACATACTCGTCAACAACGCTGGCGTAACACGCGACGGCCTTATTATGGCGATGAAAGAAGACGCCTTCGACGAGGTGCTGGACGTGAACCTCAAAGGCGCGTTTAACATGACACGCCACTGCGCCGCGATATTTATAAAAAATCGCAGCGGAAAAATAATAAACATCAGCTCAATAGCCGGGCTCATAGGAAACGCAGGGCAAGCGAACTATTCAGCGTCAAAAGCGGGGCTTATCGGGCTTACTAAAGCGACCGCCCGCGAACTGGCCTCCCGCAATATATGCTGCAACGCTATCGCGCCGGGATTTATTAAAACAGATATGACAGCGGGCATAGACCCGGAAAACCCGCTGATGGCCGCGATCCCCCTCGGCAGGCAAGGCTTGCCGGAAGAAGTCGCGGAGCTTGCGGCATTTTTGTGCGGCGCGGACTATATAACCGGCGAAACAATCAGAATTGACGGAGGACTGGCGATATAGCTAATATGGAGAGTGAAATATGAAAAGAGTCGCGATTACCGGAATGGGCGTCGTGTCTCCGGTAGGCAATGATGTAAAAACTATGTGGGAAAACCTCATTGCCGGCAGGCACGGCATAGGCCCGATAACAAGATTCGATATCTCAGGCTACAAAGCATCGCTTGCTGCCGAAGTCAAAGGCTTCGACCCGCTTGAATACATGGAACGCTCCGAAGCGCGACGGCTTGACCTCTACTCGCAGTACGCCCTCGTTGCGGCGGAACAGGCGGTGCGCAGCAGCGGCGTCAACGGCGCCGTAGCCCCGGAACGGTTTATAGTATGCTTCGGGTCGGGCATCGGAGGGATGGTCACATTTGAAAACGAACATGGGAAGCTTGTAAGCGGAGGCCCGCGAAAGGTATCGCCGCTGTTTATCCCCATGATGATCGGAAACCTGGCTGCCGGGAACATCGCGATACGCTTTGGCATCAAAGGCTCATGCACATCTGTAGTGACGGCGTGCGCCACCGGCACAGACGCCATAGGGCAGGCATACAGGGCAATAAAACACGGTTACGCTGATGCCGCCATAGCCGGAGGCAGCGAAGCGACGGTCTCGCCGATGGGCGTCTCAGGATTTACGAACATGACTGCGCTGAACCTATCAAGCGACCCGGACGCGGCAAGCCTGCCGTTCGACAAGCGCAGAAACGGATTCGTAATAGGAGAGGGCGCCGGCGCGCTTATACTTGAGGAGTACGAACACGCCGTAAGCCGGGGTGCAAAGATATACGCGGAAGTCACAGGATACGGCTCAACCTGCGATGCGCACCATATAACAGCCCCGTCGCCCGACGGAGAATCCTCAGCCCGGGCAATAGCGGATGCTTACCTTGAAGCAGGCAGCCCCGGCGGGACGATCTACATCAACGCGCACGGCACAGGCACACCGCTCAATGACGTTGCGGAAACAAAGGCTATAAAAAACGCTTTCCGGGGCGATACGCATAACATACTCGTCAGCTCGACAAAGTCGATGACCGGGCACATGCTGGGCGCGGCAGGCGCCTGCGAGGCAGTCATATCAATAATGGCGCTTGCTGATGGCATACTGCCCCCGACAATAGGGCTACTGGAGCCGGACCCGGAATGCGACCTTGACTATATCCCCCTGACAGCGCGAAAAGCAGAGCCGGAGCTTGCGATGTCAGTATCCCTTGGCTTCGGCGGACACAACGCCTGCCTGTCATTTAGGAAAGCGGATATTCTCCCCACGCGGTAAAAACAGCGCACCCCTGACCCCTAATCCCTAACAAAAGGAGACACTGCATAATGAATCACAAGGAAATTAGAGAACTGGCGGCTCTTATGAAAGAAATGGGGCTCACGTCGCTAGAATACAGCGGCAGCGGCGAGTCGGTGAAACTAAGGCGCGATGCGGGGACAATGCCCCCGGCAGCCGCCCCGGCAATGCCCGCACATATCGAACCGCGCAGCGAGGAACCACCCCCCGCCGGGACGTTCACAGTAAAATCGCCGATGGTAGGTGTGTTTTACTCCGCCCCCGGTGTGGACGAAAAACCTTATGTAGCGGCCGGTGACGAAGTACATGCCGGCGACGTGCTTTGCGTGATAGAAGCGATGAAAATAATGAACGAAATTACAGCGGAGCGCGATGGGTTCATAACTGAAATCTGCGTTGAGAATAAGCAGGTCGTAGAATTCGGGCAACCCCTATTCCGCATAGGATCAGTGAACTGAAATGAACAAAGAACAAATAATGACGATCCTGCCGCACAGAGGCGCCATGCTGCTCATCGACGAAGCATCACTTGAAGGCGGCAAAGCCCATGGAAAATACACCGTGCGCGGGGACGAATGGTTTCTTGACGGCCATTTCCCCGGCAACCCCGTTGTGCCGGGAGTAATACTGTGCGAAATACTGGCGCAGTCGGCCTGCGTCCTGCTGGACGGTGAGATTAATGACGATGTGCAGACATACTTAACCGGAATAAGCAACGCCCGGTTCAAAACGCCCGTCAAACCGGGGGACACTATCGAAACGGAATGCAAAATAACAAAGTCAAAACCGCCGTTTTATTTCGCGACCGGGCAAATCAGCGTAAAAGGAAAATTATGCGCCAAAGCCGAGTTCTCATTCGCCTGCACCACACCTTAGTTCCTCAGTGCCGGCGAGGATGGCTGTTTTGAGTTCACGCAAAGCGCAACCACGGACGGTGGAGCGATCGCGAGTTGGCGCATGGACGAGCCACCGAGCGATTGCGGGAACTCAAAATAGCCGTCCGAGCGCAAGGCGCCGGCACCACACCTTCCGCATAAGGAGAAGAAATGTTTTCAAAAATACTCGTCGCCAACAGGGGCGAAATAGCGATACGAATAATCCGCTCATGCAAAGAAATGGGGATATCAACAGTCTCCGTCTACTCGGAAGCAGACAAAGACTCGATGCATGTCGCGCTTGCGGATCAAAGCATCTGCATAGGAAGCGGCGCGCCGTCCGACAGCTACCTAAACGCCGAGCGGATAGTCAGCGCCGCGCTTGCAACCGGCGCGCAGGCAATACATCCCGGATACGGCTTTCTTTCAGAAAACGCAAGCTTTGCCGAGCTATGCGTGAAGCACCATATCGCATTCATCGGCCCTTCGCCGGAAATAATAACGAAAATGGGAGACAAAGACGCGGCAAGGCGGATTATGGCTGATGCGGGCGTGCCGATAATCCCGGGCAGCGGCATACTGGAAGATATTGAATCCGCACTAAAAGCAGCGGAAGAAATCGGATACCCGCTTATGATAAAAGCAAGATCGGGAGGCGGAGGACGCGGCATAAGGCTCGTCGGCTCGCCGGAAGATTTTGAAAATGCGTATTTGACCGCATCGCATGAAGCAAGGGAAGCATTTGGAGACGGAGCGCTGTATATCGAGAAGCAAATCTACCCGGCCAAACACATCGAAGTGCAGCTCCTCGCGGACGAATACGGCAAAACCATATGCCTTGCCGAACGCGAATGCTCAATACAGCGAAACAACCAAAAACTGCTCGAAGAATCCCCTTCGCCCGCAGTCGACGAAGAACTGCGCGAAAGGCTTTCACAAGTCACGATAAAGGCAGCGGAAGCGGTAGGATACGTCAACGCGGGCACAGTAGAATTCCTGCTTGACTTAAATGGGGACTTCTACTTCATGGAAATGAACGTCAGGCTTCAGGTCGAACACGCCGTTACAGAGCAGGTAACAGGCATTGACATCGTCAAGTGGCAGATACGCGTCGCGGCGGGCGTACCTTTGGATTTCGGCCAGGAGGACGTAGTCATCATGGGAAGCTCGATTGAGTGCAGAATCAACGCCATGGCAGTAGGCACGGTCGATTTCCTCCACGTGCCGGGAGGGCCGCGTGTGAGATTTGACAGCGCGCTATGGACAGGATACACAGTCCCGCCATACTACGACTCGCTTCTGGGCAAGCTAATAGTCCACGCGGCATCGCGTGAAGAAGCGATACGCAAAATGCATGCCGCGCTATGCGAGCTTGTCATACACGGCGTTCCAAACAACATTGATGAGCAAATCGGATTCGTCTCCAACGAAAACTTCCGCCTTGGAGAATACTACACGGACTTTGTAACAGCAACACAGGAAACAAACGGCAAAGATCAGAAAACTGAAAACGTAGCACAGACGCAGTAACGGCCGGTTTCGATTGTCTGTTCCTCGTCTTATTTGTACATTGGAGGAAGCTATGGCATTTAATGCAATGTTCAGAAAACCAAAAAATGAGCTTGAAAAAGGCGGGCGCCCGCCGGAAAAACGCGTTGAAAGCGACGTAGAAATGACGGAAAAATGCCCGCTGTGCGCGTTGGCAAACCCAATCAGCGAACTTTGGGAAAACCTGCATGTCTGCAAATGCGGGCATTGCTTCCGCGTAACGGCGAGGCAGCGCATCGGATACCTAACTGACGAAGGAAGCTTCAAAGAGCAATTTGCGGATGTCGAAAGCTCTGACCCCATATTGTTCCCGGGCTACGCCGAAAAACTCGAACAGATGAGAAAAACAGCCCGCGAGCCGGAAGCCGTCGTGTGCGGCAGGGCAGCCATAGAAGGCGAGGAATGCGCCCTGTTTGCCATGGATCCATACTTCATGATGGGTAGCATGGGGTGGGCGGTCGGCGAAAAAATAACGAAAATCTTCGAGTATGCAACAGAAAGGGTGCTTCCGGTCGTCGGCTGCACGGTATCAGGCGGGGCTAGGATGCAAGAAGGGATAATATCCCTGATGCAAATGGCTAAAACAAGCGGCGCGGTCAAACGTCACAGCGATGCCGGGAACTTATATGTCACTTTGCTCACAGACCCGACGACAGGCGGAGTTACCGCGAGTTTTGCCATGCAAGGCGACATACTGATTGCTGAGCCCAGCGCGATCATCGGATTCGCCGGGGCGCGTGTCGTTGAACAGACAGTGCGCAAAAAGCTGCCGCCCGGATTTCAGAAAGCTGAAGCCATGATCGAACATGGATTCCTTGATATGATTCTGCCCCGAAAAGATCATCGGAAAGTCATATCAACACTGCTGGCTATGCACAAGAGAAAGCGCACCAACGAACCTGAAAAGCAAAGACCAAAGTAACTGCTCACGGAGCCTTGCGCTCGGACGGTTATTTCTGTTCACGCAATCGCTCGGTGGCGCCTCCATGCGCCAACTCGCGAACGCTCCACCGTCCTTGGTTGCGCTTTGCGTGAACAGAAACAACCATCCTCACCGGTTCTAAGTAATTACAGACCAAGGAGGCACTCATGAAAACAGCATATGAGCACGTACTGGCCGCAAGGGCAAAGGACCGCCTGACCGGGCTGGACTACATCAACGGGCTATTCACGAATTTCATCGAACTGCGCGGAGACAGGCGTTTCGCCGATGACCCGGCAATCGTAGGCGGGCTTGCATACTTGGGAGACATACCCATGACAGTGTTGGCGACGGAAAAAGGGCACGACACAAAAAGCAGGATAAAACGCAACTTCGGAACACCGAACCCGGAAGGATACAGGAAAGCCCTGCGGCTGATGAAACAGGCTGAGAAGTTTCGCCGCCCCGTGATATGCTTTGTGGATACTGCCGGAGCCTTTTGCGGGATCGGTGCGGAAGAACGCGGGCAAGGCCATGCGATTGCGGAAAACCTCGCTGAACTTACAGCGCTAAAAACACCCGTGCTATCAATACTTATAGGCGAGGGCGGAAGCGGGGGCGCGCTTGCGCTCGCAGTAGCCGACGAAGTGTGGATGCTGGAAGGCGCCGTCTACTCAGTCATCTCACCGGAAGGCTGCGCCAATATACTGTGGCGCGACCCGGAACGAGCACACGAAGCTGCGCGGCATTTGAAACTGACAGCGCAAGAAGTCCTGGCACTGGGGGTAGTCGAAAAAACTACCAGCGAAAACGACAAAGACCACACAGCAACGTTTGAAAAGCTAACGGCAGACATAACAGCATGGTACGGCAAAACCTCTACCCTGACCCCGGACGACCTGATAAAAAAAAGATACGAACGGTTCCGCCGAATAGGCGCGACCTAGTGCCTTGCGCTCAGACGGCTATTTTGCTCCCGCAATCGCTCAGGATAAACATCCTGTTTATACTGAGCGAACGCTCCACCGTCCTTGGTTGCGCTTTGCGGGAGCAAAACAGCCGTCTTCGCCGGCACTGAATAGTTACGTGCTGTGTGTGACATATTATTGAAAATCCAAAAAGAAGTCTTGACGTTTGCGTTCAGCTATGATAATATGACTCTCGCTGACGCGGGAATCAAATATCGCGGGGTGGAGCAGTCCGGTAGCTCGTTGGGCTCATAACCCAAAGGTCGAGAGTTCAAATCTCTCCCCCGCAACCATTTTCACCCAAGACGGATTTTAATGTTGAAGTGACATTGAAGTCCGTCTTGGTCAATACTTCAATGCGCTCTATGAGCAGGTGTACGGCCTTTTCATCGGGCGCATTTTTCAAAGAGTTCAGCCATGCTTCGATCTGCTCTATGGTGTAATCCTTCGGCGGCTCGGCTTCCCGCAGGGCGTCCATTTCGTTTTTAAGGGCTTTCATGCGTGTGCCGATATCGGCGACCACCTCCGGCGGCAGTTCGCCGGTGGAGAGGTTGCTCATGAGCGTGTCATACTGCGCTTGCTTTTCCTGTACCCTGTTCTTGACGGCGTTGTTAAAGTCCTTTGCCCTGCCGGATTCACCCGCCGCATATTTACGCAGAGCGGCGGCTATCTTCTTTTGATTCCCGGGCGATAGCAGTTCTTTCAGGTACGCGACGGCAGCGGAGTCTATATCATCCATTTTGACGGTGCCAAAACCGCACTTTTTAGAGCAGCTGTAAATCCTGTATGTATGCCCTTTGCGCGTAGGCGAACCCCCGTGCATCTTCGCCCCGCACTGGCAGTATACAAGGCCGCTGCACAGGTACCCGGCTTTCTTGCCTGTCTGTTTCCTCTCGTTCATGATTCGCTGCACCTCCTCAAATTGAGCCTTGCTGACTATTGCCGGCAGGGCGTTTTCAGTCCTTATGGCGTTCGGCTTCGTGCGCCGGTCGGAGCGGTTCTTTTCTTCCGTCGGGCTGTATGTGTAGACCCCGGTATATTTCTCATTCCGGAGCATTTCATAAATCTGGGTGTATTTGATTTGTTTACCGCGCTTGCCTTTTATCCCGGCGGCCTCAAGCTCATTGATGATGGCCGTGAAGCCCTGCCGGTTGGCAGCGGCGTCGAATATCTTGCGGACGTACCCGGCCTCAAGCTCATTGACTGCATACTGCTGATCAACGACGTCATAACCGAACGGCGGGACGCCTCCGGTGTGCAGGCCTTTCAGCGCGGTTTCTTTAAGGCCTTTCTTGGTTTCGTCGGAAAGGTTGTCTATGTAATATTCCGAAAGCGCCCACATGAGCGTTTTCATGATCTTGCTTTCGTTCGATGTGCCGAAGTCCTGAGCCGCCGCTATCAGCGTTATGCCCTTATCGCGCAGCTTTTTTTCAAGGTTGACGTGTTCGCCGAGATTACGCGCCACCCGGTCATACTTGTGTATGATGATCGTATCAAACAGGCCTTTTTCACAGTCCCGGAGCAGACGCTGATACGAGGCTCTGGAGGCTGTTTTTTCGCCTTTGCCGGAAATGGCTTCATCTACATACTCGCCAATGACCGTAAGCCCATGAGCGGCGGCGTAGTCGGTACAGGCGCGGCGTTGGGCTTCTATGCTGTCTTCCGTCTGCTTGTCGCTACTGTAGCGGTAGTAGGCGGCGGCTTTATTCATCGGCGGCATCGTCCTTTACGTGACTTTTCTCTGGCAAGATGATTTCTTTGTAAAACAGCTTGAGCTTTTCAAAATCAACATCTAACTGTTTGTCCATTTCCGAATCTTCTTCAACTCCTAGTATATCCCGCACTAAACTATTCCCGTCAGCACTCAACTCAAAGGCGGCAACAATTCTTACCTTAGCTAAATCCTCTTTGGTTTTGGCATCATCATCGAATGTTTCAGGGTTATAACACCCATAACGGGTATTGTAAAAATCAGCCATGTATTTTAGGTGTCCAACGTAGTTGCCGAACAACTCCGCCTCCGCGTTGTCATCATCGGAAGTTAGAATAAAAGAGGCAAGAATACTTATGGTCAAATTGCGGTATTTTGATTTGTAGGTCTCGGAAAGCATTTCGTACAAATCGTCTAAATTCTTTTCGATCTCAATAGTGCTATCCAGTTCCTCCAAGTTGCGATATTCAGATAGCCCTAGCAGGTAATCCGTTGTACACCCGAAATAATCGGCAAGCTTTATTAGCGTGTCAGCATCGGGCTTGGAACGGCCAATCTCCCACATGCGAATGGCGCTTTCACCTTTTCCCAATTGTGAGGCTAATTGAGTCTGCGTAAGTCCGCGCTCATTTCTGATGGCCTTTATCCTGTCCTTGAACTCCATAACATCACCTCCAGAGTAACATACTACCACATACTTAATACACGCGCAATATATTTATGGAAAATACTTGACAGGCTATTTGGGCGCGTGATATAATTGCGATATTATTAG
>Ga0099364_10004838_pt1 | contig 20260 bp, 18 predicted proteins | sample TergutTh196P3_FD_73070 | JGI IMG/M metagenome (GOLD analysis project Ga0099364, IMG submission 73070) | Microcerotermes parvus P3 segment gut microbial communities from Pointe-Noire, Republic of the Congo - Th196 P3 | ecosystem: Host-associated > Arthropoda: Insects > Digestive system > Gut ... | reverse complement strand
CTTTGGTATACCGCAGGAGTTTGATGTCGAGTTATTTGGTAAATCTGGACATGCAGCCACTCCGCAGAAAGGTAAAGATGCTTTTAGAGCAGGGATGATGTATTATCAGTTAATAAACGACAAAATTTACAAACAGTTTCCACCTCAAGAATCTATAGTTTTTCACATAGGAAAGGTCATATCTGGCTCTGTCAGAAACAGTATACCTGATTATTGTAGATTTGAGGGAACTTTTCGCTGTCTAAAAAAAGAAATTAAAGAGAGTATCCTTGACATAATGGAAAAAACAGCAAGGTCGCTTGAGGATATTACAGAAACAAAAATTTTTATTAAGAAATTGTGCAGTTATGACCCTGTAATAAATGACGATATTTTAACTAAATGGTTTATTGATACATTGCCAAAGGATATAGTCGTTCACAATGTAGAGACCACAATGACAGGTGAAGATTTTGGTTTCTTTTCAAGTATGTTTCCGAGTGTGCTATTTTGGCTTGGGACAGACAGCGACGAAGACCTACACTCTAATAAATTTTTACCTGATGAAAAAAGTATAGATGTGGGGTTGAGGATATATGAAAGGATAATTAGGAATTAAGAATTAAGAATTAAGAATTATCCATTATCCATTTTAATATAAGGAGGCAACATGCTTGACCCAACAATTTTGCTCTTGATACCAGTAATGATACTTGCTTTTTGGGCACAATCAAATGTCAAAGGCTCATACACAAAGTATAGTCAAAAAAGAAATTCAATGAATGTTACAGGAGCTGAAACAGCAGAAAGGATACTCAGAAAAAACGGTATCAATGATGTATCAGTGTTAGTGGGTAAAGGTTTTTTGATAGACCATTATCACCCTGGTAAAAAGCAGGTAGTATTATCTGAGGATGTTTATCATGGGACATCCATAGCCTCTTTGAGCATTGCTGCACACGAGGTAGGTCATGCTATCCAACATGCCAGAAAATACTATCCTGTAGTCTTGAGAGGAAGCCTACTACCAGTAGCCAATATAGGCTCAAAAGCTGCTATTCCACTCTTTCTGATAGGACTGATTTTTCAAGCAGCAAACCTCATGACGCTCGGTATCATCTTCTTTTCTGGAGCCTTGCTGTTTCATCTTGTTACACTCCCTGTGGAGTTTAATGCCTCAAAAAGAGCATTGGTCCAGATTTCTGATGGATTTGTCAGAAATGATAGTGACCTTGTAGATTGTCGAAAAATGCTCAATGCAGCAGCTCTTACTTATGTCGCTTCTACCTTGATGGCACTAATGCAGCTGATAAGGATGATCTTAATAAGAGGTAGAAGGTAGAGTAAGAATTAAGAATTAAGAATTAAGAATTAAGAGAGATAATAGAGGATTTTTAACACAGAGTTTTTATCTCGTAATTCACTCCGTATGCAAGCAATAACTGCGAGCAAGCTCTTGAATCGACAGAATACACACAGATATGGTGGATAGTTTTCAATCAAGACTGCTGATAGTGATTTTCATGGATTAAGATACAATGCCTAAATTTTTTTGTGATGTAAATGTCAATAAACTTGCAAAATGGCTCAGATTTGCTGGTTTTGACACAATGACAAGACAGGAGCTTTCAAAAGCAAAGATTGATGTTTTATGTATAAAGGAAAGAAGGGTCTTTATCACAAGAAACCAGAATATCAAAAATTTTCAGGCAAGCATAGAAGAATTATCATCTGAAAATGTTCAAGAGCAGCTTGAGTATATCCTATCAAAGTATAAGATAGACAAAGACTTGATAGGCTCACGATGTATCGAATGCAATGTTTTTTTAAAAGAGGTATCTGTAATACCAAATCATTTGTTATTTTATGCAAATATTGAAGATGTAAAATATTGTTCTCGTTGTGGAAAGTATTTTTGGAAAGGCAGTCATTATGAAAAAATGTATAAGAGGATTCAACTCTTTAATGTTTAGAAAGAAAAATCACATTCATCATCTATGTTAACAAAAATACTAACTTATTAGGGTGGTTTAGGGTAATTAAAAAAACATTGACAAAAAAAGAGATTAAAAAAAAATGTAATTATTAACAATATCAATTAAGGTAGGAATATTTATGAAAAATGGTGGATGTAGATATGGAACTCACAGAGTAGTGGAACCAAAGGGAGTTTTGCCACAGCCTGCAAGAGTTTTAAACAATGATATGTCTGAGATATGGGACAATGAAATAAAGCTTGATGTCATCAGGCTAAATGTCGATTCAGCTTCCTTTCATCAAATAAAGGAAAAGCTCAAAAAACAGGGACATACCGACATAGAAAAGGCATTTGCAGAGCATGCAATCGATTTGACCAATAGAACAGGTAAGCATAAAAATGAGGATACAGGCTCAGGTGGAATGCTCATCGGCAGAGTGGCAGAAATAGGCAGCAAATTTGAAATGAAAGAGTCAATCAAAGTCGGTGATACAATAGCTTCTCTTGTTTCTTTATCTTTGACACCTCTCAAAATTGACAAAGTAAAAAATGTTTATCTGGATAAGGACCAGGTCGAGATTGAAGGTCAAGCAATACTCTTTAGCTCTGCTATTTATGCAAAATTACCAGATGATATGGATGAAAACCTTGCATTGTCAGTATTGGATGTAGCTGGAGCTCCTGCGCAGGTGGAAAGACTTGTAAAAAAAGGAAACAATGTCCTCATATTAGGTGCTTTTGGTAAATCTGGTGTTCTATGCAACGCAATCGCAAAAGAAAGAGCTGGCTCCGAAGGTAAAGTGATAGGTCTGGTCCGAAAAGAGAGTTATGCAGAAATCTGTAAAGCTACAGGTTGCGATGAGGTGATATTGGCAGATGCTACAGATGCAGTTAAAATACAACAAGAGGTTTCGAGGCTCACAGGTGGTAAAATGGCTGATGTGGTGATAAACTGCGTTAATGTAGAAGATACAGAAATGGGAACTATCATGGCTTGTAAGGATAGAGGCATAGTTTATTTCTTTTCGATGGCAACCTCTTTTACCAAAGCTGCTCTTGGTGCTGAAGGTATAGGTGCAGATGTAGACATGATACTTGGAAATGGCTATGCACATGGTCATGCCAAGACTTCTCTCGATTTACTGAGAAGAAACAAGACTTTGATGGAAATCTTTAAAGAGAGATATGTTTAGAGTTCGGAGTTCGGAGTTCGGAATTAAGAATTAAGAATGCAATAAAAAATATTAAAATGTCTTATTCATTAGAAATACAACGAAGTTGTTAACTTTTAATAGAAAGGATGATTCCCCCCTCCTACCCCCCCCATAAATGTGGGGGGAGTTCCTCCCACACATATATGGGGGAGTAAGGGTGGTTGTCATTGTTTTCTATTAAAAGATAATCACTTCGTGATATTTATAAGGAAATAGGAGAACTAAGATTTAGTAATTACTAATTACTAATTATTTTAAAGGAGAAAAGATGAAAGAAATAGAAAAGAAGTTAAAGTCTCTTGGGACAGAAACAGAGTGGAATGATTGGCATTGGCAACAAAAAAATAGGATACATGACTATCATCAATTGAAGAGATATATAACTTTATTGCCAGAGGAAGAGGCAGTTTTTAAAAAGACTGATTTTTCATTTCGGGTAGCTATTACGCCTTATTATTTATCATTGATAGATGAAAACAATCCTCTTGACCCAGTCAGACTGCAGTCTATACCAAGGATAGATGAGACTCACATAGCGATGTATGATATGGCAGACCCTTTGCATGAAGATACTGATTCACCTACACCTGGACTTACGCATCGTTATCCAGATAGGGTGCTGATGTTTATCACTGACCAATGTGCAATGTATTGTCGTCATTGCACAAGAAGGCGTAAAGCAGGTGAAACGGACGCTCCAATGCCAAATGATGCTATTGATAAAGCAATCGAATATATAAAAAGCACACCTGAAGTCCGCGATGTCATTCTAAGTGGTGGTGACCCTTTGACCCTTTCAGATGAAAGGCTCGATAATATCCTCTCAAGGATTTATGCTATCGAGCATGTCGATATTATTAGGATAGGTTCGCGTATACCTGTCGTGCTACCTCAAAGGATTACAGAAGGTTTGATAAATGTATTAAAAAAATACCCACCTATCTGGTTTAACACACATTTTAATCATCCTAATGAGTTTACAAAGGAGTCTATTGAAGCATTATCAAAGCTCGCAGACAATGGGATTACCCTTGGAAATCAATCTGTTTTACTCCGAAATATCAATGACAACATCGATGTGATGAAAAATTTGGTTCATCTGCTTGTAAAAAATAGAGTTAGACCTTATTATATCTATCAATGTGATTTATCACAAGGTATAGAGCATTTTAGGACACCTGTCTCAAAAGGTATAGAAATCATAGAATCACTGCGTGGACATACTTCTGGTCTATGCGTGCCAACTTTTGTAGTCGATGAACCAGGTGGTGGTGGAAAAATACCTGTCATGCCAAATTATATCCTCTCAACAGCACCCAATAAAGTGATTTTAAGAAATTATGAGGGATTTATAGCTACTTATACAGAGCCAGTCTATACTCCGGTAGATGAGGATAAATACACAGCAAAATGCAAAGATGAGCATAAATCAAATGATGGCATAATTCTGCTATCTGTGGGGAAAAGACTATATATTGAGCCAAAAGGAACAAAAAGAGAGGAGAGGAAAAATAAAGATAGCGTTCCTTATTGAAGTGTAATTTAAGATACAAGTTACAAGTTATAAGAACCTTATCCTCATCCAAATATGCTATTGAGCGGGGATTTACTTGTAACTTGTATCTTGTAACTATCCTACTCCTCAACACTTTCTCTAAAAAAACTATTTGTCTGGATATAAGTAATCATAGCTTCACGGATTGTCATACCAGTATCGATGATGTCGAGAACATATTCAAACTGGTCATAACCATCACCACCATCGGCGAGAAAAGAGCTTGTAGCTACTTTATAGATCCTGTCTGGTTCTATTTCCTGTCCTGAAAGATTGGGCTGAACTAAACTCGGTGGTCTTTGAATGATGCCGACATTGTTGCTATACTGTAAAAAACCGCCTGTATCCACTTTATCTGTAAAAGAGACTGTAATTATGTCCATAAGAACGGTTCCTGGCATATCTACTACTACTAAATCGTTTTCAAAAGGTAGTATATTGTGGATGTCTGAGAGACGAATTTCTCCTGGTCCAAGGTTTGCTCTAATACTACCGCTATTGACGAGGGAAACTTCAGCTCCATATTCTGTAGTAGCCTCTATCATGGCTTGTCCAACGACTCTACCGAGAGCAGTAATCCTATTTCTGATATTTGCATGCCAAAACACTCTATCAGTATGTCCCATGACTTCATTTCCAAGCTCGATAGCTTTTTGACGAAATATATCTATAGCCTCAAATACATTTTGGTCTACTTCAAAAGGTTCGTCTTGATATTCCCTTATCAAAGGGATAGCTTCCCAGCTGGATAAATCTACTTCACCAGTTTCTATGTCAAAATTTAAGACCGCTTTACCGAGATGTCTGCCTCTTTCACCTACCTGAACAATCGGCACACCATTGACAACAGCAGGCTCCTCAAGTAAAGTGTGGCTATCTCCGTCTATTATCAAATCAATACCAGGGACATTCATTGCTAGTCTGATAGAGCCATAAAGTTCATCACCACCAAAGTCATAGATACCGAGATGCGTCAAAGCTATCACGATATCGGCTTTTTCTCTGAGTATTGGAACTATCTCTTGAGCAGTCTCTACATCACATTTTACAATAAAATCAGAATGTAATGTCTTATGTGTGGTAGTGAGACCGATGACAGCGACCAAAAGACCATTTGGCATAGTAAAGGTAGTATAAGGTTGACCCACAAGCTCACCATTTTGAGTAAAAACATTGGCAGAAAGCAAGGGGAAATCTGCCCAGTCAATCTGCTGCTTAATCCTCTCAAGTCCACCATAGAATTCATGGTTTCCCATTGTAACGGCATTGTAGCCAATCATATTGTAGGCTATAATATCTGGCTCTGCTTTAAATAGATTGGACTCATAAACACCTGTGTTGAAATCACCTGCATCAAGGATGAGAAAGTTATCCTCACCCTGAGTAAAATCCTTTATTAAATAGGCTCGCTCTGCTAAACCAGCAACCTCTTGGATTTCATACCAATGATTAAATAAAGAGCCGTGGTGGTCGTTTGTATGATATATCGTCAATTGTAAAGCAAATAAATTGAGGATAAACATACTGATCAAGATAAAAAATAATGCTTTTTTAAACATAAATACTCCGTTCTAAGTTTTTTGACCATTTTTTTAAATTTATTGATTTTGTCAAATAGTTTTTTACCTCCTTACCTAGCCACTTATACTTCATGGTTGGAGGCAATAGGAAAATATTTCCCCTTTATTTACTAAAGAAAATTCCATTATTGCCGATAGACACCTCTTTAAAAACCTTAAAACCCTTATATACCAACGCTTTTATCCATTACTAATAAATTGGCACAACACTTGCTATTATTATTTCTATGAAGTTTAAATTTGCATAGAGTGTTAATAACGAGTGGTGCAGTAGCCAAAGCACCTTTCGTGATAGATAGTGGGCTTGCCCATTAAGAAGTAAAACAATTTAAAGTGAGGTGCGGTAAAGGAAAGTGTACAGACACATTAAGCTTGATAAAAAGGCAAGCATCCTCCTGCTTATCCACCTCACTTAGATTGTTTTAAAAGTAGTGGCAGAGCTTTCCTCTGTCCTAAACGACAAATAGTCAAAAAATCACTCTCAAATATAAGAGAGTAAAAAAAATAAAGGAGTTTTAAAATGAAAAAAACAATTTTAACAATAATCGTGGTTTTAATAGTAGCAGTTTTATCTGCTCAAACTCGTCTCAAAGACATCAGTAAAGTAAGTGGTATGGATAGCAGACAGTTGATAGGTTATGGATTAGTTGTAGGTTTGCAAGGGACAGGAGATAGTCCAGCATCTCAAGTAACAATCCAATCAATAGTCAATATGCTGGAGCATTTCAATTTATCGATACCAGAGGGTCGTGTGAGACCAAACAATGTAGCCGCAGTGATGGTTACAGCAGTCATGCCACCTTTTGCAGGTGCAGGCTCGCATTTTGATGTAGTAGTTTCCTCAGTCGGTGATGCTCGCAGTCTTGAGGGTGGTCAGCTCTTTATGACCCCACTTAGAGGAGCAGATAGCAGGGTTTATGCAATAGCTCAAGGTCCTGTCTCTATCGGTGGTTTCAATGAAGAAACAAGAGGCTCTCGCATGCGTAGAAACTACTCAAACACAGGTCGTATACCCAATGGTGCGACTGTCGAGATTACAAATTCAAATACAATTTATCAAAATGGTGAAGTGAGAATACTTTTAAACAACCCAGATTTTACCACAGCAGAAAGAGCTATTGAAGCTATAAATGCTCTCTTTGGAATGAGACTTGCCACAGCTGAAAATGCCTCAAGTATTTCTGTCATAGTTCCAGACGATGTGGTTTTAAATGACAATCTCATCACCTTTATATCAAGTATAGAAAACCTGGAGATAGTTCCACAGCAATCTGCAAGAGTAGTCCTAAATGAAAGAACAGGCACAATCATCGCAGGTGGAAATGTCCGTATCACGCCAGTAGCAATCGCTCATGGCAATCTAATGATAAGAGTAGTCGGAGAAGAAGAAACAATGACACTCGGAAATGCGAATCTCATTACTTATGTAGCTGAAATGGATGCTCGTGAGGAAAATCGCATCTTCTTTATGGAAAGTGCAACAGTTCAAGAGCTGGCACAGGCTTTAAACGCTATTAGAGTAACCCCTCGCGATATGATTTCAATCTTTCAAGCCTTGAAAGAGTCTGGAGCTTTACTCGCAGAGCTGAGGATATTGTAGGAGAATATCATGGAAATATCAACACTTACTTTTGACCACAGCATCGAAAGTCGCATGCAGACGCAGCTAACAGAGAGAATGGACAAGATACAAAGAAACCTTGCTCCAGACTCACCAGAAAGAGCAGCAAAAGCAGCCCTCGAGTTTGAAGCAATGCTTATCAAACAAATGCTTGGCAGTATGACTCAGGGTCTCGAAGGTGGTGGTTTCTTTGGTTCACAAGCAGGTAGCGATTTTTATCAAGATATGTTTTTGAACCAGGTTTCAGAAAGCATAGCTAATAGCCAGTCCTTTGGTCTCGCCGAAACTATACTCAGACAAATCAATCCCAATGCTACAGAGCATCTCAGGATACAGAGAAGACCTTCCAGCAGACTGATGGGTAACATAGCAGAGCCGAGAGTGAATGAGACACCTACTCTAAATCAAAATGCTCCAAAGACCGAAGAGTCGATTTCCAATCGGAATAATGCTACTACTGCTCATGTCCCTAATACATCTGAGACACTGCCACGCACTTTGTCAGACAGATTAAGACAATACGAAACTATCATTGAGAGAGCTTCACAGAGATACAATGTCGATGTAAACCTCATCAAAGCAGTCATAGCTCAAGAAAGTTATGCTAATCCAAACGCTGTTTCCAGAGTCGGTGCAAAAGGACTCATGCAGCTGATGGACGGAACTGCTGGCGACCTCGGCGTTACAAATAGCTTTGACCCAGAGCAAAACATCATGGGTGGCACACGCTACCTCAGACAAATGCTCAATCGTTTTGAAAACCAAGAGCTTGCCCTTGCTGCTTATAATGCAGGTCCGGGTAATGTTCAAAGATACAATGGTATACCACCTTTTAAAGAAACACAAAACTATGTCAGGCAGGTTACCAACTATTTAAACAGAATGTCAAATTGATGTCAACAGCTGGATATCTGTAGGGAACGCTTTCAGCCGTTCCGTAGCAGTTGACACAACAAGGAGTGAAAAATGGAAAACTTAATTTATGATTTTTTTAAGAGCTGGGAAAATGAAATCGCTAGCTATCAAGATGCCATGATTTGTCTTGAAGACCAAAAAGAAGCCTTGATAGAATGGAACATCAAGAGATTTCAAAAAATTAGCCAGCAGACTGCAATTTCTATCAATAGAGCTCACAAGGCTACAAATGTCAGAAATGATTTGATGGAAACCCTTTTTGTCTTAAAAAATGTAGACCTCGCTCAAAACAACTTAAAAACAGTTCATAGTATTTTTGAGGAAGCTGAGTATTCTGAAAAAGCAAGTGTCCTCTTTATCAGTTTTATTAACACTTTGCAGGCTATTGATAGACTTTCCTCAGAAAACAAAGAGCTTATCAAGACTGGACTCGATATAGTAGGCGACAACCTCGAAATGATTGCCGACCTCACTGAAAGAGACAGAGTCTATAGCCGTGTCGGAATGATACCACAACGCAGAAATGCTATTCTTTTAAACACGAGGGTATAACAATGCTAAGTATATTGATGAAAAACCATAACAGCACTTTAACTAATACAGAAACAAAAAGAGTAGTCCTCATCAGTCAGACCGAAGACCAATCTTTGCAAAAAGACGGATACTGCGACCCTATCACATCTGAAATGAATAGGATAAATTATCAACCTTTTTATGGTTTTTCTGATATGATGACTAATGCTTTGCCTTTGAATACCAATAGTCCTCAGCTGGAAACAAACCCTACTTTTATTTTTAACTACAAAGCATGGGACAAAAAGCTTTTCAACAAAATAGTTCGTAAAACAGAAACCATCTCTGCCGCTTTGTTTAGTGGAGACATCCAGAGGAGTTTACACCATGTTTAATATGCTCTCTATTGGAAAAAAAGCTGTCATGGCTAGTGAAAAACAGCTCGAAACTACTGCTCACAACATTGCTAATGTCAACACACCAGGCTTTAGTAGACAAAGAGTGATACAGCAGGCTTCCTTGCCCATAAACTCAGTTCACTACAATTATGGCACAGGCGTAGACCTGGTCAGGATTGAAAGAATGAGAGATTTGCAGCTCGATACCGAATTTCGTAGACACAATGGTCAGGCTGGTTATTGGGACACAATGGCTCGACACCTTACACACCTTGAAAAGAATGTTCTCGAAACTACTGATTTTGGTATCCATGCTCAGATAAATGCTTTCTTTAATACTTGGGAGTCGCTCTCAAACAATCCTTATAGCAATGTCCATAGGATAGAAGTAGTGAGTGCAGCGACTCAGTTGACCGAAGGCTTTCAAAATTTATATAGAAGTATAGAGCAGCAAAAAATCGATGCTACAAGAGAATTGCAGACCTCAGCAGATAGGATAAATCAAATAGCAAAAGAAATGGAAAAACTGATAGGTCACATTTCACTCGAAGAGGCACAAAATAGACCTGTAAACGACCTGCTAGACCAGTTTGATTTACTTGTAGACGAGCTTTCACAATACGGCGATGTTCAGATACATCATAGAGAAAATGGGACTTCCAGTGTCTATTTTGGCACAGACGAGCTGGTCAGAAATGGTCATGTAAACACTCTTCATCTTGTAGAAACTAAAAATTTTGCGACAGGTGAGATAAGCCATGTCCTCGCTTGGAATAAAACAGACTCACCTATAGCAGGTCTCTATACTGGCTCAATAAAGGCTCTCGATGACCTCAGAAATGTGATTTTACCAGAGTATCAAAAAAAGCTCGATGAACTGGTAGTCCAAATAGCAAATCAAGTAAATAATATACATACACAAGGATACAATCTTTATGGTAGTGGTGCAAACTTTTTTGACCCCAATGTTACAGGTGTCATGGATTTTACACTATCAAAAGAAGTTTTGACTGACCCCAGCTTTATAGCGACATCGCTCACAGGTGCTACAGGGGACAATCAAATCGCACTGATGATGACAGATCTCAGACTCGACAAGGTTTTTGACGGACAAACATTGACCGAATCTTTTGCCGACATTATTTATACTGTAGGTCAAGATGTCAGATTTTCAAAACTAAGCGCCGATAGAACTGCTCTCGTAGCAAGACAAACAGATAATTTTAGAGAATCTGTAAAAGGCGTTTCAATGAACGAAGAAACTGCAAACCTAATGAAATTTCAACAATCATACATGGCTGCTGCAAAGATTATTTCTGTAGCCGATGAGATGCTGAAAACTATATTGGGGCTTGTAAGATAAAAGGTAAAGACGGCATACTTGCCGTTGACACTAAACATTTAACACTAGGAAGGTAACAAATGTTAGTTTTAACAAGAAAAACAGGTGAAGCAATTTGTATCGGAGATGAAGTCGAGATATTTATCACTGAGATTTCAAAATCAGCAGTCAGAATAGGTATCAAAGCTCCAAAAAATACTCTCGTCTACAGAAAAGAAGTCTACGAAAGGATTTTACAAGAAAATGAAGAAGCCTCACATACAAAAATCGACAACTCAAAGCTCGCTGACCTTAGCAAGCTCATCAAAAATAAGGTGCTACGAGCGTAGATTATGTAACGCTTGCTTTCTAGCAGGCGAAAGGAGAAATAGAAAATGCGTGTTACAAACCACTCAATGTTTAACAACCTCACGAATCAGGTGAATAGAAATATGTCTGAATATTACAGACTAAATGAAATGATTTCTACCGAAAAGAGATTAAATAGAATCTCTGACGACCCTGCAGGATTAAACATAGCTATGAGACATCACGGAAATGCAGCCGCTTATGAACAGTATGTCCTAAACATCAGAGACGCTGAAGAATATCTTAAAGGAACTGATATGACACTCAACAGGATACAGGATGTTCTCGCCAGAGCTAGAGAAATAGCTGAAACAAACGCAACTGAAACAGCTTCTCCGATGGAAAGACAGATAGCCAAAGACCAGATGCAAGAAATGATAAATGAGCTACTCGGTATGGCAAACTACAAAGTCCGTGATAGATACATCTTTGGTGGCACAAATGGTGAGTTTCCCGCTTATTCTCTCGAAGGTAGAGTATTACCACCACTTGCCTCTACTGACAATTTTTACAACCAGATTGTAACAGCAGATGGCGAGTATGAGGGAACTGCCGAGTTTATCATCAAATTTGTCCAAGCAGGTGATGTAGGCTACCCCGACCTTAATACTACTGCAATGTATCAGATTTCCAGCGATGGTGGTGAAACTTGGTCTGAAGCGACTTATTTCACAAATCTGACTATACCTATCACCGATACCGATGGTAAAGATACAGGTCTCACAATGACCTTTGAGCCTGGTGAACTCGGTGAAGACGACCTTTTCCGTCTGCAAATAGTGCCTGGTAAATTTCTCGGAAACGGCGACCACATAGAGTTTAACAACAATATGTTTAGCAGAGTCAATACCAATGTAACTGGACAAGCTCTCTTTGAGGACTCTGGGCTGTTTGAGACTCTTTATCAGATAAAAAATGCACTTGAACACGGAAATGTCAATGAAATTTCTGATGGACTTGCTCACCTTGACGCACTTCAAACAAATATCCAAAAGCAAGTTACTACAACAGGTATCGAACTAAATAGACTGCAAATCACAAAAACAAACCTGACAATGCTACAAGAAAATGTCCTAGAAAACATCCAAGACATCGAAAAACTCGATGTAGTAGAGGTTTTGACCAGGTTTGCAATGACAGAAAATGCTTTGAATTCTTCAATAGCAGCACTTTCTAAAATCTTCCCACAGGGACTAATAAATTATATCTAAAGGAGCACAAAATGAAAATTTACACAACTCAATTTGGCGAAATCGAAATCAACGAGGAAACTATCATCAATTTCCCAGCAGGCATACTCGGATTTCCAAACTTTAAAAAATACGCACTCATCGATGTAGATGAGAATTCACCACTCAAATGGTTACATTCCGTAGAAGAGCCTTCTCTTGCTTTCGTAGTAACCGACCCAAATCTCTTTAAACCAGACTACTCAATAGATGCCTGGAAAAGAGACCTCGAAGACATTGTCGTTACAGACGCTGAGGATGTGATTGTTCTGGTGCTAGTAACAGTGCCATCAGAACCATCAAAAATGACAGCAAATCTCAAAGGTCCTGTCCTCATAAACACCAAAAACAACATGGCAAAACAACTCATAGTGGACAACCCTGAATTTGACATCAAATATCGCCTGCTACCAGACGACATCCTCGAACAAGTAGTCTAATAAAAGCCAAACAAAATAAAGAAGGGATTCTTTGCCGCTCTGCGGACTCCCAGGGAAGGGAAAGTTTGGTTTTTTTGTAGAGACAATTTCCAATCGTCTATTTTATTATTTCAATCAGAGATTGACGCTACGATGTTTTGACAGAATACAATCTGTCCTTTTTTCAAATACTCATAATACTCAATTCACAAATCACAATTCATAATTCATAATTCATAATTCTTAATTCTTAATTCAAAATAATGATTGACAAAATACCTTATAATAATTTTTTAGTTCAATAATAGATTTGATAATTTTGGAGTGATAAAATGAAAATATCCCTTGAAAATCTCGGTATTCTAAAGAAAGCTGATTTTGAAATCGGTGATCTCACTATTATTTGCGGTGCGAATAATACAGGAAAGACTTATGCTACTTACGCTTTATTTGGGTTTTTATCTTTTTGGCATTATGAGTTTTCACTCAATTTTCTTAATAAAGAATTAATTGATGAGCTTGAGAAAAGCAGTCATGTTTCATTACCCATAGATAATATTGAATACATCATAGAGCTTGCTTGTAAAGAGTATTTTAAGCATTTACCTAAAGTATTTGCATCAAAAAATGGACTCTTTAATAATGCTGTCTTCAATTTATCCATACCAAAATTTAATTTATTGAAATTAGAGAATGAGATTCACACAAAATATGATAAAAAAGAGCCAAAAATTGTTTTTGTCAAGAAAAGAAATGAAAAACACTTGACAATAACACTTATGAATAATTCATATAATAAAATTACAGACTTTATTTTATTTAATATAAACAAAGGTGTTCTTTATCTACTTTTTGATAAAGTATTTCCCAAGCCTTATATTGCGAGTATAGAAAGAACAGGTGCAGCAATCTTTTATAAAGAGCTCGATTTTACAAGGTCAAGACTATTAAAACATATTAGCGATAATGAAAAAGACATTGACCCTATAGAGCTTATCAACACTATTTATCAAAGCGGATATGCTCTCCCAGTAGATATGGATGTAGATTTTATTAGGGGACTTGAAAAACTTGAAATTCAAGAAAGCGAAATAGCAAAAAATCATCCTGACATCATCTCGTCTTTTGAAAATATTACTGGTGGTAGATATGAGGCTACTCAAAAAGGTCTTTATTTTTTACCAGAAAAGAGTAAAGTAAAACTTGCAATGGGAGAAAGTTCAAGCTCTGTCCGCTCTCTTCTTAATCTAGGATTTTATTTAAAGCATGTTTTAAAACCAGGTGATTTTTTGATGATAGACGAGCCTGAATTAAATCTACACCCAAAGAATCAAAGAAAACTCGCTCGACTGCTCGCAAAACTTGTAAATATAGGAGTAAAAATCTATATCACTACTCACAGCGACTATGTCCTTAAAGAATTTAATACTTTGATTATGCTCAATAATTCAAATGATAGAAAAAACCAGTTGATAGCAAAACATAAGTATGAAGTCAATGAACTACTGGATGAAAAGAAAGTCAAAGCCTACATCGCAAAAAAAGAGTTAATTGAGATTAAAGGATTCAAAAAAAAGCAGAGGCATTTCACCTTTGTCCCAGCAAAAATAGATAATTTTGGCATAGAAATTTCCGAATTTGATGACACCATTAATGAAATGAATGAGTTACAAGATGATATTTTGTATGGTGGGTAAATATATGACAGATTATGAAATTTTACTACACAAGATAAAAGAGAAGTTCAATGACGCATTTGCTTGTTTACCAGAAGACATAAATGGAAAATATATTCACACATTGAAAGAAGAAAAGAAATCTGCTATGTTACAAAGATTAACGATTTATGATGTATTTCAAAACTCCATTTTGTTTGATTTGAAAAAAGTATCAAGAATTGGTCTTGGTAGTAAAATGAAAAATATATGGAAAGACGCATCAGGTCTCTTTAAATGCTGTGATTATCTATTATTGTTTAATACTGAAAATTATTTAAATTTAATTTTTATTGAAATGAAATCTATGAATACTGATTATGATGATATTTCAAAACAATTCAAAGGTGCATATTGTTTTATGACCTATATCAATACAATCCTTGAACAGTTTTTTTCTTTTGATGAAATAAAAAATATGCAGATAAATGTTCATAAAATAATATTTTCTAAAGCAAGACTAAATAAACAACCAACAAAAGCATCTATAACTACAGAGTTTGATTTTATTCATCATCCTGTAAGGGTTTCTAAAGATAAATCGGCTTCTATCTATTTTAAAAAGCTGTGTGCAGGGATGTTTTAGATTAAAAGGATATTTTCTCTATGAGCTCTCTGAATCCTCTGTGGTTTAAAACTCATGACACTCTACTTTCTTTTATTCGGTTGATTCTACTTGTAACTTGTAACTTGTAACTTGTAACTCAATCCTCTCTGTGTTAAAAATAATACCCGATTTTAAAAAAGACTTGACAAATACACTTTCTTTTTTTATTCGACACATAAAAAATATGGAGTATATTATGAAAACAAAAAACAAACTCTTTCTTATTTTGATGACAGTCTTTATTATGCTGTCTTTAGGCTCTTGTAGTAACAAATCCACAGGACCAAACACAGAACATCATATCGGAGACATTATCACCTTTGGAGCTTATGATTGGCAGATATTGGACATACAAGATGGCAGAGCATTGGTGGTGAGTGAAAGCATACTAGAGCAAAGGCGGTATCATACCTTTTCTTCTAGTATCACTTGGGCAGATTGTAGCCTGCGTGCATATCTCAATGGTGAGTTTTACAACTCTAACGCTTTTACCAATGCAGACAGAGCAAGGATAGTCCAAGTAACCAATGTTAATGAAAACAATCAGTGGTATGGCACAAATGGTGGAGCAAATACTCAAGCCAGGATTTTCCTTTTGAGTATTGCCGAGGTAGTGCAGTATTTTGGAGATAGTGGGCAGCTGGACAATAGACCTCTTGGTGCATGGTCTATTAATGACCAATACAACACTAATCGGGTTGTGACATTTAATGGGTCGGCTTTGTATTGGTGGTTACGCTCGCCTGGTGCCGGTAATAGCTATGCTAGTAGTGTGACCGATGTTGGTTACCTATTCATGGCTGGTGGTAGTGCCGAAATCCGTGCTTTTGGAATTCGTCCAGCTTTGTGGCTCAATCTGTAATCTGAAATTTTCAAATCTCCCCCCCCTCCCCCCCCACTCATACTTCATGGGGGGGCAGATCGAGTTACCTACAAAACCAATTCCTCACAATACACCAATTCCCACCCATGATAAACCACAATGATTTTTTTCAAAACAACCTCACCAAATGGAGCAATACTAAACTCTTTTTTGGAGTGATGGTCATCTGAGTATTTTGCGAGCTGTTCGGCGGCATCTTTGATATTTTTATCTATTTCACGAGATAGTTTATCACCCTCAAACTCTTTTTTGATATATTTAAGCTCCACGAGATAGGCATATTTCATGTCTGGATATTTTTGATAAAAAGGGAATATGACAATGTCGGCGAAACCTTTGTTCATCTCTTTTTCTGAGTAGCTGGTGTAAAAATCGTTGATATTCAAGTAAATAAGGTGAAAAGTCTTTACCACAGCCTCACCATCTATAAAGTCTCTAACACTAGTCTGAATTTTGAGTAGTTTTTGGATATAATCAAAGGCAGGTTTAAAATCACCTCTATAAGCCATTTTAGAAACCAAATCAATCAAATCCTCTATCCAGTTCAGCCTTCCATAAGGTTTTCTTAAAATATTTTTTATATAGTCATAAACAAGGTGTTTAATGGTCTCATTAGGTATTTGCAATAATGCTTTTCCTTCATAAAATTTCCCTGTAAAGGTCAACAATCCGAGAAAATATAAAAATGATTTGTAGTTTTCAGACTCTTTTAAAAGGCTAAAAGAAAAACTCTGATTAATATTTGCTGGTATCATGCCATTATTGATAATTTCAGTCAAAATGTCAAAATTACCATTCAAATCCTCTCCATGAAAAACAAGTCTTTGGAGTTTTGTATAATCCATGAGGAGATTTTCATCGATGATTTTTCGTAGAAATTTTGTTTTGTTTAGTGTAAAAATCATAAAATACAAAACACCGTCTGTATTATAGACTGATTCATAACTTTCTTCTGAAAAGATATAATTATCATACCATTTTCTCAAAAGGTGTATTGCTTCTGCTTTATTCAAAGGATATTGACCTGCAGAAATGTAATAATCAAAGATATCATTTACATCCTTATCCGTGAAACCAAGCAGAGCGTTATATTCAGGCATCAAAGAGATATTTGTCCCGATATTAAAACCACTCGATACATCATCAAGAGTGATAGGTGAGACGCCTGTCATAAAAAGTCTAGCGAGACCTGATCTTATACCACCTGTGAGTCCTTTTAAGACTCTAAAAAAACTTTTAAAAAAACCTGTATCTCTTGTGATTTGTTGATACAAAAGATTTCCTTTATCGGATAGGAGGGTATTGGTAAAATTGTCATATTCGTCTATAAAGACATAAAGCTTAAAGATTGTATCTCTTAGTCCTATTGCAATATTGTTAAGTTTTTCTCCTGATGATGGAATTTGTTTCACAATTTCGATAGTTTTTTCAGGGATAAAATCATTATACTTTGATAAAAAAGCGTCTATTTCAGAGCTGATATAGTTTTCAAATCTCTCTTGTATATTTTCTGTTTCTTGAATCACCATTGAAAAATCAAGATACAAAACGAGATATTTACCTCTTTCATCCGTTGGATTGTTTAATATCCAAGTGTCTTTAAAGAGTGTGTCAAAATTTTCTTTGTTCGCAATATCATAATATAGGGCAAGCATCGACAAAAGCATAGACTTGCCAAAGCGGCGAGGTCTAATAAAAAAATTAAACTTTGTTTTCTCTATCTCAGGTATAAACATCGTCTTGTCAACATAATAAGCATTATTTTCTGAAATATCGGCGAAACTTGAGATGCCATACTGAATTGTCTTTATCTTTTCCATAAATACCTCTTTAAATTTGTAATTGCTAATGAATAACCACTAATTTTTAATCAATGTTTTTTTGTCAAGCTGTTTTTATTTCCCGTTTTTTATAAGAAACTGATTCATCTGTTCCAAGATATTCATCTTTCCCCCCCTCTACAAAGCCTTAATCCCTATCGGGATATTCAAGGTAGGACATATTATATACATTCTTCATTTGGGGAGCATTTCTAGTTCCCTAAAAACAAAATTTAAGAACCTTTAAAAACTACCATTACAAGCGGTTTTAAAGGATGTAGCTATGAGGCTGGCGGGAGTATCTCGGAGATATTGCCGCCAGCCTCCTTTGTGAGAGGTAGTAACGCCTTTAAAAATAGGACTTTAAGGCAATCGGAGATTGGCACTAAAACTGATACATATTTACAGATTAAAAAAGCTCGATTCGTCAAAATCGATACCAAAATAACCTCTCCACCCTGGGTCAGTATTTTCAGTTTCGTCATTTCGGACATATACCAGTCGGAAATTTCCATTACCTTGAAAGTCGAGGAATACATAAGTTCTCGCAGAGGCACTAAATTGCCAGATTTGATACGGTTTTCTGGAGTATCTTGCGTCAACATCGGTGTCTCTTCTTTCTATGGTATCTGGGTTGCCGTATTTTATGTAAATTCGTCCCATATCTGTTCGCCAGCCTGCTCTATGATAGGAAAATCGCCAATCTGCCTCATTAACTCTTTGTCTGATAGTTTCTAAAAAGAGGTTGCTATCAGAGGCTACATTGGGGTCATTTGCCGCCCAAAATCTATCAATATAGTTTTTTCTGCCTACTTCATTTAGTCCTCTCCAGTCTCTTCTTTGTCTACTATTCAAAAAATAGCTAATCAATTCAAACTCTTCGTCATCGTCTGGAAATACTCTTTGAGTGTAGTAAAGAATTTGCCTTGTGAGCGAGAAATTTCTGTAGGTCGTGGACAATTGTTGAGTTCGTGGGTCTTGAATAGTGATTTCGAGAGTATAAAAACCTGGTTCATAATCTCCGAGTGGTATTCTGCGGACAATGGGATAAGGTTCAAAATCGACTGTTTGATAATTTTCGTATTCCCAGATGATGACATCCTCGTGCTTAACCTTTATAAACTCATAAAAACGATACAAGGAGTCAGCACCAGCAGGTATATTAGCCATCTGAAAAAAGGCGATAAAGTCTCGATTGTTTCCATCAATAACAGGAATAGGGTCAACATAAAACTGATATTGCCCTCTTTGAAATGGTTCGAGAGCAGGAACAAGCTCCGTGCTAATGCCTTGAGAAATCTCAATATCACTGACAAAATCAGTTTTTGTAAGTGGAACGAGATTGTATCTCTGGCTATAAAAAGTCGTAGCGTTTTTATCGTGAATTTCGATGAGAGCAGTATGACCCTCGTAATTCAAAGTAAACTCGATTTTATCAAGCACATAATGATTGTCTGATTGAGCTACAGCCATAGTTCTCGCACCTGCATGATGCGAAAAACTATTTTCACTGATTAGCTCATCGGCAAAATAAATGTTGAAATTGATGTCGAGCTGTGCGGTCAGACCTTGTGGGACTTGTAAAAAATAAAGCTCGTTGTTTGGTATCTTGTAATTTATGTGAAACTCAGTGTTGCCATCATAATCAAAAAACCTTAAAAGCTCTGTCTTTACAAAAAGCTGTCTTCGGCGACCAAGTAGACCCTCAAGAAAACCTACATTTTCTCGAATTTCAAATTCTTCAGAAGCCTGTAATAAGCTACTCGTGAAGAAAGAAAATACGGAACGGCTAAAGGCGTTCCCTACTGAAGCGGAACGGCTGAAGGCGTTCCCTACAAACATGGTAAAAAGAGAAAATACCATCAATAAACATAAAATCAAACTTTTTTTGTTAAAAAGCATATCTTTATCCTCCGATATATTTTTTTAGGGGATAGGGGATAGGGGATAGGGGATAGCTCATAATCCATTATCCATTATCCATTATCCATTATCCATCATCCATTATCCATTATCCATTATCCATTATCCATTATCCATCATCCATTATCCATTATCCATTATCCATTATCCATTATCCATTATCCTTTATCCATTATCCATTATCCATTATCCATTATCCATTATCCATTATCCATTTTACA
>Ga0099364_10004837_pt1 | contig 20261 bp, 24 predicted proteins | sample TergutTh196P3_FD_73070 | JGI IMG/M metagenome (GOLD analysis project Ga0099364, IMG submission 73070) | Microcerotermes parvus P3 segment gut microbial communities from Pointe-Noire, Republic of the Congo - Th196 P3 | ecosystem: Host-associated > Arthropoda: Insects > Digestive system > Gut ... | reverse complement strand
TGTTTGAGCAAGCCGCTAACGCGAATATCATTATCAGCGCAATGGCGAGCGCGAGGATTTTTGTTGTTTTCATGGTTTACATCCCTCCTATTACCTCATCGGTGCGGTGAAAGAATCCTAACTGAATCTAAGAGCTCCTCATCGCTATCATAGAACGAGGAGAACCAGAACTGAACGCGAGTTCCATCCGATTCTGTATGCTGTAATCCTTTCCGTGCTTCTCCGCCAGACAGCTCGAAGTGACTATAGGCAGCCATCGCATCTTCCAAAACAGACTGACCAATCACGAGCCGTTCCCCGATAACAGCCCCGGCAGCGTACATAGAGATTGCCCAATATTCGCTGACAACCATCTTATCCTCGCTCGCGTCAAGCGGTCTGGGCCAAGCGCCGGGCGCGTGGACATCCTCCAGAAAAACATCAATTTTAATAAATTCCTCTTCTGTCTCTATAAACATTTCACCGCCCGGTCCATACTCGGTCAATATATCGTAGTCGGGAGGCCAATTAACACTATTAAACACAAACCCAAAATCGTATAAATCCTGCAACGTGGTGACGCCCAACTCTATGCGGATGCCATCGCCGAAGTCAAGGGTATAGTCTTTCGAGTATGGTCTATTATTTTGCGCAGCTACATCGCCGCCGTTGCCGGGGTCGTTGTTGTCCGGTGTTGGGTTCGGCGTTGGCGTGGACGTATCGGGCGCGGACGGCGTTTCCGATGGCGGCGGGGCTTCCGGCTTGGTGGTGGGGTCGTTGCTGTCACCGCAAGCCGCCAGAGCAAGCGACATTGCAAGTGCCAGAATTAACGCGAGAATTTTCCTGTGTTTCATTTTCTTTTGTTCCTCTCGTAAATAATATAAATATTCCGTGTTTTATGCCCCTTTACGGCACATATTCAAACTCCAAGTCAAACATTTTCACCGTATCGCCTTCCGCAACGCCCCGCGCCTCCAGCATGTCAAACACGCCCGCGCGTCGCAGTATGCGGTCAAAATACTGCCGCTGCTCATAGTCGTCAAAGCGTATGTCCCGCATGGTGCGGTAAAGCCACTCTCCCTCAACGACCCATGCCGCGCTGTCGTCACGCCTTATCGTAAAGCCGCGCTGATCAGGAATTTCCGGCTCAGGCATAGTTTCAGGCTGAAACACCTGCACGGGCGGCAGCGCGGCCAGCTCCGCGGCGGCTAAATTTAACAGCTCGCCGATACCCTGACGCGTCGCCGTCGATACGGCGACAACCCTGCGCGGCGCCGCGCGCTTGGCCAGCGCCTGATAAACCGTTTCATCCTCCCAAATATCCGCCTTGTTCGCGGCGACTATCTGCGGGCGCTTTGCCAGCTCGGGAGAATATTCGGCCAGCTCCGCGTTTATCGCGTCATAATTATTAACGGTGTCGTTCTGCGCCGACGCGTCCACCACATGTATCAGCAGACGGCAGCGCTCAATATGCCGCAGGAAATCGTGTCCAAGCCCCGCGCCGCGCGCCGCGCCCTCTATAAGCCCCGGCAGATCGGCGACGACAAAGCTCACGTCGTCCACCCGCACAACGCCCAAATGCGGAGAGAGTGTGGTAAAGGGATAGTCCGCGACTTTCGGGCGCGCCGCCGAAATTACCGACAGCAGCGAGGATTTCCCCGCGTTCGGGAACCCGACCAGCCCCACGTCGGCAAGCAGCTTCAGCTCCAGCGTAACCTCCAGCAAAACGCCGTCCTGTCCCGACTTGGCAAAGCGCGGCGTTTGGCGTGTGGGCGTCGCAAAACGTTTATTTCCCCAACCGCCGCGTCCGCCGCGCGCTAAAAGGAACGGTTCGCTGTCGCTCGCGTCATACAGCAACCGTCCCGTTTTTTTATCTTTTATAAGCGTGCCGCGCGGCACACGGATAGTCAAATCCGCGCCGCTCTGCCCGCTGCGCATACGCGTGCCGCCGTCCTCGCCGTTCGCCGCGGCATACTTGCGCCTATAGCGGAAATCCATCAGCGTGGACAGATTATCGTCGGCCTGAATATATATGTGCCCGCCGCGCCCGCCGTCCCCGCCGTTAGGGCCTCCGGCCGCAACATATTTCTCACGATGAAACGAAACCGCGCCGTTTCCGCCCCGTCCCGAGACCAGCGTAATATTCGCTACATCAATGAACATAAACTACCTAAGCCTGCTCCTCAACATAGACGGAAACCTTTTTACGGTCACGCCCCAAGCGCTCATAACGCACCCTGCCGGACTCCAAGGCGAACAGCGAATCATTTCTGCCGCGCCCCACATTTGTCCCGGGATGTATTTTTGTGCCGCGCTGGGTATAAAGGATATTGCCCGCCAGAACATACTGCCCGTCGGCGCGCTTCATGCCCAAGCGTTTCGATTGTGAGTCGCGCCCGTTACGGGACGAACCCACGCCTTTTTTATGAGCCATTATAAATTCCTCCGATTTTCATTATTATTACAACATATACAGGGGTGACAACGCCCCGGCATTGCCCGGCAGAGCGTCTGCCCTATCCCGCCGCGGCAACCGTGTTAATCTGCACCTTTGTATAAGGCTGGCGATGTCCCGTCTTTTTGCGGTAATTTTTCTTCGCCTTGAATTTGAAAACCACGATTTTCTTGTTTTTGCCGTTTTTAAGGACCTTTCCGATTACCTCTACGCCCTTTACAAAAGGCGTTCCCAATTTGACCTTTTCGTTCTCAAACACAGCAAGCACATTGTCAAATTTGATGTCGTCGCCCTCGGCAGCATTCAGCTTCTCGACATAGATGATGTCGCCCTCGGCAACGCGGTACTGTTTCCCTCCGGTTTCGATAATTGCCAACATTTTACATATTTCTCCCTATTACAGAGTCTCGCTCTAAAGGCGGCGCCGCGCGGCGGATATGCCGGCGTTTTGGCGCTCTTTTACAAAGCCTTTTTGAAGCGGCTTGTGTATTCTATATTATTGACACGGATTTGTCAAGTGTTTTTCTTCATATCGGACAAGTTTTCTGTGCTGTGTCACCAAATACCACATATACGACCAAATCCCCTTTATACATCCGCTTACCGAAATCGCTATCCACACACCCGGCAGCCCGATGCCCAGAGCTTCCGCCGAAAGAAAATACGCCAGCGGCACGCGTATGATATTGCATGTTGTGTTGATTATCGCGGGCGGCATGGTTTTCCCCAGCCCCCTGAACATATTCGACGCCACAGCCTCTATGCACATCGGTATCTGGCAGACAGCCAGTATGCGCATATAAAGCACACTGCGCTCAATCAGCGCCGGGTCGGGCAAAAACAGCCCGAACAGGTACTTACCCGGCACAGCCAGCACAAACGCTACAAACGCTCCGTAGCAGACCATAGTAACCGCGGCGATTCTGAATGTCGCGCCGATACGGTCCCATTTCTTCGCGCCGAAATTCTGGCCGACGAATGAGATCAGAGCCGAACCGAACGCGCCCCCGACAAGCCATGTCAGCGACTCTATCTGCGACCCCACGCGGCTCATAGCCACGGCGTCAGCGCCGAAAAACGCTTCGCGCCGCGACGTCGTCATAACGAGAAACGTGAACAAAAAACTTTCCGCGCCTATCGGCAGCGATTTCTTCAGCGTCCACATGATGTCGTCCAGCTTCGCTTTTAATGAAAATCTGAACACCTCAAAGGGCCGGTTTTTGCTCTTTTTCATTAGAATTATGAACATCAGAAAAACTGTCGTTTGCCCTATGACCGTCGCGTAAGCCGCGCCTAACACCCCAAGGTCAAGCGAGAAGATAAAAATTGGATCCAGCACCATGTTAACGCCCGTGCCGGCCGCGTTGCATATAAACGGCGTGCGCGAGTTGCCCGAGGCCGTGAACACCGCGCCCAGCGCCGCCGATACATATGTAAGCGGAATAGCCGCGGCCACGACAGCCAGATAGCTTTCAGTGAATTTGATCACATTCGGCTCGGAAAAATTAAAAAACCCCGTCATCTGACTGCGGAACACAATCATTACCAGCGCGAACGCCACACCGCACACGACGCTTATCAGCAGCGCGGTATCTGTAAAGGATTTTGCCTTTTCAGTGTCGCCGGAGCCTATAGCCTGTGACACGCCGATACTCGCGCCCACGCTGCCCAAAAGCATAAACGCGACGGAAAGCCACATGTATAACGCCGCCGCGCCTGTCGCGGCAACCTCCTCGCTGCCCAATCTGCCCAGCCAGAACATATCCGTCAGGCTGTAAAGCATTTGAAGCGTCTGCGCGCCGATGACCGGCACGGCAAGATACGTCAGCTTACGCAGGATCGGCCCGTTGGTCATATCATTTTTCTCGTTCATCAGCTTCTCCGGTCAATAATAATTAAGCGATACCAGTATACAGCAAAACAGCGGCGCTTGCAAGCATGGGGCGGCTTTTGAGATAATTAAACGCCACGCGGAATAATAAAAGGCCTTTCAACTGTAATATCCTTTATACCGGCGTTTGGTTTCACTGCATAAAAAACTTTTTTGCCGCCTCCTTTTAATCTGTCGGGACGAAAAACAATTCGCGCCCAATCATATCCGACCTCTGAAATCTGCCAGGAAGGCAGCGTCGGGCAAGCGGCGTTTGCCGCGTAATCAAACATCTTCACATCATTTCCTCTCGCTTTAATTTATTAGGCACTGTTCCGGCTGGCCGTTACTGCATAAAGTATGCTTGAATATACCGCGGTTTACCCGACGATTCCTGCGAACCTCGAACGTATATTCAATCCCGCCACTTTGTGAACAGATTCGCCAGCCCCTCCTCCAATGAGTTTGCCGCATAGGCGTAAACCATCTGTTTTGTACAGCCTAACTCCTGCCGCAAGGCCTCAAAATCTCCGTCAAAGGCTATTCTGCCGTTTGAAATGAGCAGTATCCGTTGCGCCATCTCCTCAAGGTCGTCCATATCGTGGCTGGTGACGACTATCGTAGTCCCATCCTGTTCATTCAGCTGTTTGAGAAACCCTATCATCTGCCGTTTTGCCACAACGTCCAGCCCCAGCGTCGGCTCGTCAAGCAGGATCAGCTTAGGCGAATGGAGCAGCAGCATGGCAAGGTCGGCGCGCATCCGCTGGCCAAGGCTCATCTCCCGGGCAAAGGTTTTCAGCAAGCCGCCGAGATCCAGCAAATCCGTCACCATCGCCAGATTCTTTTTATACAGCTCTTCGGGTATATCCCAGACGACCTTTTTCCACTCAAAGCTCTGTATGACGGGATGATCCCACCACAGCTCCGTGCGGTTGCCGAACAGGACGCCCAAGTGCCGCATTATGGCGCGGCGCTGCTTTTGCGGCGACATGGACAGCACGTAAATATCGCCTGAGGTCGGCAGCAGCATACCTGACAGCAGCTTCATCGTCGTGCTTTTGCCCGCGCCGTTCGGCCCGGCATACGCGACGAACTCACCCCGCTTTATCTCAAAGGATACGTCGTCAAGCGCCTTAATAACCTTTTTCTCCGGTTTTATAAGGTTCCTTACAACGCCCTTGCCGGTGTTATCGCGCTGCCATTGCGCGAAAGTCTTTGTGACGCCGCTTATACTAACGGCGGAATCCGTACGGTAAATATCTGTTTGAACCCTTTTGAACATAATATCTCAGTCCTTTCCTGAAAATAAAACTTGCCGCGAGCGAAATGAGCAGCGCGTAAAGCATCGGGTAATATCCGGTCAGCCCCAGCGGCGGCCTGCCCAGCAGGCTAAGCGCCGGAAACCATGCCATAAGTCCCTCCGGCAGCACCGTCAGCAGCGGGATTTGAATAAAGACCGGCATACCCGACAGCGGGAACGTGCTTATTAACCACGTCCCGTCAATGGCCGTGGAGGAAATTTCCTCGGCGGCGACCGGCGCGTAGAACGTCATGCTGGACACAAGGTACGAGCGCGCGATGATAATAGTCACTGTAGTCAGAAGATAAGCCATCAAAGAAACAATCCACAAAAATGAGATTTGCAGCTCCAGCCGGCCAACCGCAATCGCCATCAGAACAATCCCGACGATAAAGTTGCTCCCTCCGGTAAAGGGTGTAAAACCGTTGGTGGACAGCTGTACGCCGAGCGGCAACGGCTGAATAAACAAATGCTCAAGCTGTCCGCGCCCGATAATCCGGCTGATATGGATATTGTTGCCTGACCCGAATATTATGAAAATGCCCGTGATCAGCGTGGAATACGCCATCATGAACAGCACCTCGTCGGTACTCATGCCGCCGATGCCGCCGAAGCGCGACGCGATGAGAAACACACCCGATACCGTGGAGATATTTGAAATCATGTCGGCGCTGATTCCGGCCAGCGCGAATCTCGTGTCGCGCAAAAGCCATATCAGATCCATTTTGGCCGATATAGCCAACAGCTTTATTATCCGCTTGAAAGTTATTCTATCCGCCATAGCTCACCATTCCCTCCTGTGATTTTTTCCAAACCAGCAGCGCGGCCGGCCACAGTATCAGGTTCCAGATAACCTGAAGCGCAAGGGTTTCCCCAACATCCGCAACGCCGGCAAATATAGACAGCGGCGCGCCGCCAAGGCTCGCAAACGGCTGGTATTTCATAACCCTGTCCATCCCGAACGGCAGCAGCCTTATCGGTATGACCGTGCCGGAGAAGATCGCCGTGATCGCCATGCGTATGCAGCCGAGCAGCCAAGTCCTGTTTTTCAGCTTCAGCGACAGGCAGGCGAACAGGAAATCCACGGCAAACCCAAGCGTTACGCAAAGCGGCAGGCTTATGAAGAATAAAAGTGACGCGGGGATCAAGCTCACGCCGAACAGCGGGGCGGCAGCCGCCATCGGCAGCGAGAACAGCAGCAGCATCGGCGCCCAGCCGCCCGCGGTCTGCGCGGCAAGCTGACCGAGAACCGGAAGCGGCCGGCCGTAAAGCTTAAGCAGCACCCCGTCGGAGAGCCAGCCCGACGCGGTCGTTTTGACGACCAGCATATCCGCCAGCAGCGCGCTGACATAGGTATATGTCAGCATCTGCCCAAGGCTCATGCCGACCTCCGCGCCGGAGGACATGACAACCCTCCACAGAAAAATCAGCGGAATAAGCGTGCAGACTTTAATAAGTATATCTGGAAGAAGATAGATAATCCCCCCGTTTGTTATTTCAAGCGCGGACAAATGCGCGGTTTTCAAATATTTGTTCATGTGCTTATGCTCCTCATATATTGTTATTTGGACATAGTAAAACCCGAGTATCCGTTTGAATACCCGGGCATCTTGCGCATAAACCGACCTGAAATCAGGACGGACAGTTTTGAGGCAAGAGGTATTCAACACGGCTGAAATGGGCACAGTTATCCCTTAAAATGCCAAAAACGGCGCAGATAACCGGCAAAAGGGCGCACTTCGCCCACGCAACCGCATATAAAGACGCAAAACGCGCGATACGCTCACGATTACCGTATACATCGTTCTTGTCCGCGACAAGTTTAATTTTCATACCTCTCACCCCCTTTCAAAATTTTTTTCAACACAGCGGCGCACATAGGCGCCCGCCGATTCCAAACCCTGTTGGTGCCGGTGAAGGGACTCGAACCCCCACGGTTTCCCTCGCGATTTTGAGTCGCGCGTGTCTGCCATTCCACCACACCGGCCCATTCCTTTCAACACTATAACATATGTGCCGGTCATTGTAAAGAATTAAATATTATTTTTCACCGCCGCCGCAAAATTCCCCCAGAGCTGACGTATAAAAAAATAAAACAGCCCCGCAGGGGACGAGTTACTAGTTAATAGTTACTAGAAGAACGGGGGGACGGGGAACGCGGCTTCTTGTAACTTGTAACTTGTAACTTGTAACTGGGTCGGCTTTCGTAAAGAGGGTGGCCCCGCAGGGCCGGGTGTTTTACCCCCGTCCCGTCCTGCAACCGGCGGGGGATTTAACGCGAAAAACGGCGCGATGTTCCCATCGCGCCCTGCATCACGCCGTTGTGTTATTTAACCATGGTGGAGATGAGGGGAATCGAACCCCTGACCTCACGGATGCGAACCGTGCGCACTCCCATCTGTGCTACACCCCCACGCTGTTGCCGCCCGAAGGCGGCAAAGTGTGATAATATTTTTCTTGCCTACTTCAGTATGAACTTGTCTATCGTCGCCACCAGATTGCCAATCTCCGGCTTGGACAGCTGCGCCGTCGCGCCCAGCCTCTCGCCCTTGTCGAACATGGCCTCGTCGATAAGCGACGAGAATATAAGCACCGGCAGCCCCTTTAGTATCTTATGCTCGCGGCACAGCTTGAGCAGCCTGTGCCCGTCCATCTTGGGCATCTCAATGTCCGTTATCAGCAGCGACACATGCTCGGCAAAATCCTTTATGGTGTCATACTGGTTGGAAAGCTCCTGAATATGGTCCCAAGCGTCCTGCCCGTTGGTAAACGACGTGATGTTGGTATACCCCGCCTCCTGAAGCGCCTCCAGGATCATCTTCTTCAGCAGCGCGGAATCCTCCGCCATAACGATCGGGCGCGCGCTGCGCTCACGCGGGCCAAGCGCCGAAATCTCCTCCATCTGTATGCCCGTAAGCGGCGAGATGTCATAGATTATCTTCTCAAAGTCAACAATAGTAATCAGCTTGTCTGTTATCTTGGCAATACCGGTGGCAAGCCCCTCCTGCCCCCCGTAAATGGTATTGTCGGGTTTTTCGATGTCGGTCCACGTGATGCGGTGTATCCCTTCGACCGTATGGACATGGAACGCCGCGCTCATCTTGTTGAAATTCGTTATGATAAACATGTCGCGCTCGTCGTTTTCCGACGGCGGCAACCCCATATAGCCCGGCAGGTCGATGACCGTGATTATGTTCGTGCGGGGCTTAAACACCCCCTCGATATTCGGGTGCGAGTTGGGCATGGGGTTGACTTTTGAGTATTTCATTATCTCGGTTACCTTGGCGACGTTTATGCCAAATACATTGCCGGCAATGGTGAACTCCATTATTTCAAGCTCGTTTGTGCCGCTCTCCAGCAAAATATCCGTTTTCACCCCGTCAAAGCCGCCGGATTTATCAGATACCGCCATAATTACGCCTCCTTAATAATACTCGGAAATCCTGTCAATTTTCATTATAAACCATATTTTTATGTTTGTACAGTGTTTTTTTATTTTTTTAATTATAACGCGCGACAGTAGGGGACGACGCCCTCGGCGTCCCGCCTGTATACAATGTTTTTTTGCCGCCGGCAGCCTGTAAGCCGCTCAATATTTCTTGTCGCTCCAAGTCGCGTTTTCCTGTGATAGGCTCAATTCAACAGGAGGTGACCCGATGGATCCCAAAAAGAAAGCGGCGGAAACCGCCTTTATATTCCTCGTAGACTCAATCAACGACCCCGAGCTGCCGGCGGAAATGCGCCGGAAATGCGCCGAAATGATTCTCTCTCTCGACGCGGCTAACGTTGGCGAAACGCAGCCGTCACAGACAGTAGCGGTAACCTATCAGGTGATAGAATGAACGCCGCGGCGCAATGCTTCGAGCTGCCCCCGCATTTGCCGGAATACGACTTCAAGCTCACGCGAAAGCAGACCGAGTTCATCGGTGCCGGAGCGGACGAGGTCCTGTTCGGCGGCGCGGCCGGCGGCGGCAAGACCTACGCGCAAATACTTGACGCCTTCAAAACGGCGCTGGTGTTCCCGCGCAGCAAACAGCTTATCATACGGCGGACATACCCCGAGCTGGATAAAAGCATCATCCGCGTCGCGCTGGAGCTTTATCCGCCCGAGCTGTACCGCTACAATAAATCGGACCGCGTTATGCGATTTTTCAACGGCTCGCTTATCGACTTCGGCTACTGCGAGCAGGACACGGATATTTACAGATACCAGTCGGCGGAATATGACGTCATCCGCTTCGACGAGCTCACGCATTTCGCTGAGGAACAGTATTTGTACTTCATGTCAAGATTGCGCGGCGCAAACGTCTACCCCAAGCAGATAAAATCGGCGACAAACCCCGGCGGCCGCGGGCATAAATGGGTCAAGGCCCGGTTTATCGACCCCGTGCCTCCGATGGCGCTGAACAAAACCGGAATCGGCTCGCGGCTGTACATACCGGCGACGGTGCATGAAAACCTGTTCCTGCTGGAAAAGGACCCCAAGTATGTCCGAAGGCTGGAAAACCTCCCCCTCAGCGAAAAACGGGCGATGCTGCACGGCGACTGGGATATATTCGAGGGACAGTACTTCAGCGAATTCAGAAGAGAGCTGCATGTCTGCAAACCGTTCGGGATCCCCGACAACTGGCGCAAATACCGCGCGCTGGACTACGGGCTTGACATGCTGGCGTGCTACTGGATAGCGCTGGACGAGCGCGGACGCGCGTTCGTATACCGCGAGCTGTACGAGCCGAATATCATAGCGTCGTCGGCGGCGCGGCAGATCATGGACATGACGCCCCGCAGCGAGAAAATAACGGTGACGTTCGCGCCGCCGGACCTGTTCAGCCGCGGACAGGACACCGGCAAAAGCGTGGCCGAAATCCTCACAAACTACGGCGTCACACTGTACAAATCAGACAACAGGCGCGTTACCGGATGGCTTAACCTGCGCGAATGGCTGGCGCCGTCGCCGGACCTGAACGGGGATATAAAGCCCGGGCTTGTCATCTTTGAAACCTGCCCCAACCTGATACGCACGCTGCCCGCGCTGTCGCACGACAGAAACGACCCCAACGACGCGGCCGTCCAGCCGCACGAGCTGACCCACGCGCCCGACGCGCTCAGATATTTCGCGTCAGGCCGCCCGTCCCCGCCCTCTCTTAATATGGAGAGTACGCAGCCGCTGATCGAAAAACTGAAAATAAGAAAGGAATGATAAACACAATGCAGGTCAACTATAAAAACCGCGAAGCGCGCGAGGATACCGCGCTCGAGCTGTACAGACGCGCAAGAGCCGCGCGCGCCGGCAAGGAGCGCGAGTGGAAAAAATACTCGAACTATTACGAGGGCCGGCGCAAAATCCCCGCGATGGACAATATGGGCTTTACGCCCGCGGTCTGCACCGACGTCTATATGCACGTCGAAACCCAGATAGACACAAAGATACCCATCTGCGCGTTCCACGGGCGCGACGGCGGCTCCGACGGCGAGCTTGCCAGACAGCGCCAGTACGTCGTGGAATATATTCTGGATAACAACAAGCTGGAGGCGCAGAACTCACGCAACGAGCGGCGGCTTTTGAAATACGGCTCGGCGTTCTGGAAATGCTTCTACGACGAGGATATGCCGTCAGCATACGGCGAAAACGGCGACATACGCATTATCGACGTGCCGGTCGAGAGCATATTCCCCGACCCGACGAACAAATCGAGCGACCTTGAACTCTGCGAATATGTGGACTATGTGTATTACATACACAGGCGCAGGGCCGTCAGGCTCTACGGCGGCGACCTGAAAAAGCTGAAAATGCAGGTCGGCGACCTGCAAAACACGCTGGGCGACACCGATGTGTTCGCCAGTCTCGGCGGAGAGGAGAGCGGCGAGACGATACGCGTTCTGGAACACTGGTACCGCGACGACGAGGGAGACATAGCGTGCAGCGTGCTGCTGGGCAACACCGAGGTGCGCCACATCCCCAAATACTGGGACAACACGCGCGCGCAGAACAAGGGCTATCCCTTTGTGCATTACTGGCGCATCACCGACGAAAACGGGTTCTGGCAGCGCTCTGAGATTGCGCCCGTAACCGAGCTTGTAGACGCGGTTGACCGCGAGCTGGCCGTCGCGCTGTATAACGACGCGCTCACCTCCAGCGACATGTTCTTAATCGAGGAGGACGCGCTGGCCGAGGGGCAGGAGATCACCAACATGCCCGGTGCGGTGGTAAAGGTAAAATCGGGCCAGAGCGGGCGCATACAGCGGCTTCTGGGCGCGCACTCCGGCATAAACTGTATGCCGATGATCTCGGCGCTTCAGGACCAGATCTCCCGCACGGTGGGAAATTTCGACTCGGCCCGCGGCGAAGAGCCCTCACACGTGACGTCCGCTTCGGGCATAGCGCAAATAAACGAGCGCGCGGACAAGCGCCGCTCGCTGAAGCAGGCGGACAGGATGGACGGCTTTAAGCGGCTGTTCCAGCTCTGCGACTGGTCGGCGCTGGAGTTTTACGACGACGGCAGGCTGGTGCGGCTGGGCGCGCCCGGCGCAAACGGCGGCTGGTTCGTATTCGACGCGGAGCTGCACAGGACCGACGGCTGCTACCCCGTTTTGGACGTGACCGTCACCGCGGGCGAGGGCGTCGGCAGCTCGGCGTCGTATACCGCGGGGATACTGGAAAAGCTGGCGGACATGCCGGTGACCGAACAGAATTACAAGCTGCTCTGCGCGTTTGTGGAGCTGCTGGACATACCGCAGGCGCAGGAGCTTACCGAGCATTGGACGGGAATGTTTGAGCCCCGATAACATTTTTAAGAAAACGGCATAGTATAGCGTATATTTATGGAGGTGCCGTTTATGTATTCCACACATTTTCAAATGCCCGAGCAAATATCCGAGCCGGTAAACGCGCCCATGCCGGCGCCCATGGCAATGCCAATGCCCGTGCCCGTCCCGTCTATACCAATGCCTATGCCTATGCCGCCGCCGATGGCGATGCCCATGCCCATGCCGCGTCCCATACCCGCCGTCACGCCGGCGCCCATGATGAAGCCGATGCCGATGCCCGTACCCGAGCCCGAGAAAAAACCCGAACAGGCCGTAATGCCCGAGGCGCTCTGGCGGCGGCGTATGATGCGGATACACTCGCTTGTCATAAGCGTTGCCGAGGGGCTGCCCGACGTGCAGGCCGGAACGCGCCGCGTTTCGCAAATCAACGCGGAGATAACGGACGGACTGAGATCATGCCTTAATAAAGAGGCCGCCGTGAAGCTCGCGGAGCTTTTGAATCAGGACCTTGTGTACACCGTCCAGCACGCGCAGACGGTGAGAGGCCGGAAGAGCGGCGCCGAGCCTTGGGCCCGTCTCGCGGACAACACCGCCCGCATGATGGATGCGCTGTGCGAATGCGGCGGGATAGACGGCGACAGGCTGCGGCGCGATTACGCGGAATATCATGACACGCTGAAGGAAGAGCTGGCGCACAGAAGCGGCGGCAGATCGCGGCATTCCTGACACGCCGGAAGGGGGGCGCTTAACGCGCCCCCCGTAGGAGTTTTAATGTTTATTGTGAGGCGAGCCTTTCCGCGCGCTCGCCCACCTCGCTCAGCAGCGCCGGCAGCGTGCCGAGGGATGAGAGTATGCTTTCGGAGTTGCCGGTTATCTCGTCGGCCTTTTCCATGATTACGCTTTTTATTGCCGCCAGATTTTGTGTCAGCGGTCCCATCTTCTCGTTGTTCTCAAGGGATTCGGACGCCGATTCCTCACTCTTTTTCGCAAGGCTCCTTACCTCCTCCGCCACCACCGCGAAGCCCTTGCCGTGCTGTCCGGCGCGGGCCGCCTCCACCGCGGCGTTAAGCGCCAGTATATTGGTCTGAAACGATATGTTTATAATGCTGTCGCCTGTCACCGCGTATTTTCTTGACAGCGCCTCCAGCTCGGGAACGATGGCGTTCAGGTCGGCCGCGGATTTAACCAGCGCCTCTATTCCGTCATGTATGTCGTTGACTTTGATTATTGTCGCCTTTGTCTTTTGGTCTGCGCTCAGAATAGCGTCGAGCATGACCTTTATGGCGTTTTGCAGCTCGGCGGCGCGCTCCTTGTCCTGGATGTGCATAAGCTCGACGGCCTCGTTCTTCTCCCGCAAAATACTGCGGTTGTAATCGACGCAGTTCTCCACATGGTTTATGCCCTTGGCGACGGCGACAGCCATGCTCTCGCAGGTGGCGAAGCCGCAGCCACGGCAGTCGAAAACGCGGGACTGTGGCGTATCCTTATGCAGAGCGAGGTATGCCGTCTCTACATCGCCGCGTCCGACTCTGATTGTATCGACGGTCTTCGCCGTGTAGCGCCGGATGAAATCGTCGAGCTTCAGCTCCCTGTCAAAGCGCGCGAAATCGGGGCCTGGCGGGCGTTTCTTCTTCTTCCTGCTCCTCATTGTTTCTTCCGTGACTTTATACATCGCCTCGCTTATCTCAAACTCGTCCTCCTCGGTGCGGACGGCGCCCGTTCCGGCGTTGCAGCCGCGCTGGCAGTTCAGAATATCCACGATAAACGGCCGGCCGGCGTTCCGTTTTGAGTATTTGTCGAGGAAATGACTGGCGTGGGGCTGGCCCTCGATCTGGAATATCCATTTGCCCGGGACATGCTGCTCGACGTTGACGCGCAGGCCGCCGGGCGAGGAATAAATGGAGCCCAGCCCGTGCGCTTCGTTGTCGTAGCCCGACGGCGTGCTTTTGCGCCAGCTTATCCCGTAATCGTCCAGATACTCCAGCAGCTTCTTGTATGTGACGTTATAGCCGACAAGGCCGCCGGTGTTGGAGTCGCCGAACTCGTCGGTCTTGGCCACGCATGGCGACAGGAACGCGTATGGGCCGGAGAGGTTTTTATACTTTCTCATGTAGACGGCGGTACACATCGCGGGGCTGTGTATGGGCGAGAGCCGGCTCAAAAGCTCCGGCGTGTAATGCTCGATGTAGTTAACAATCGCGGGGCACGGCTGGGTGACGACGCCGGTGACGTCATGCTTGGTTATGTAGCGGATATGCGCCCATGTGCAGATGTCCGCGCCGTATGACGTGTCGTAGGCGGCGTTTACGCCGATGGATTTCAGGTACCCCAGAAGCCGCTGCCATTCGGGAACATTGCTGCGCAGCGCGGGCGCCGCCAGCACGGGAATCTTTTTGCCGGCGCGCAGGTCCGACATGAACCGCTCGGTGTCGTCATAGTAATCGCGCGCGTTGTGGGCACAGCTTCGCAGGCACTCGCCGCAGACGATACACTTGTCCCCGTCGATAACGATGATGTTTTTTCCCTCTTCCATAACCGCGACGTTCGCCTCGCCGCACGGACACTTGGAAATGCAAAGATTACAGCCAACGCAATGGTCATTTGTGAAAATCTTACTTGATGCCATAACTACCCCCGCTTTCATATATATATTATTATAATTGTATAAAAACGGGCGGCGGCTGTCAATGATTTTTGTGGATTAAGTATAAAGTGATATAAAACGTATAGAAACGTATAATTATTGCAACAGTCTGGGGCCAAAGGCTTTTTCACGAGTGAAGCACCGCCGCCATATCCGTCGTGTCTATGCGGAAGGTGACGACGATTATGTCCGGCCTGTCGCGCTCTATATACTCGAGCAGGGTGTCGAGCGGCGGCGAATATCTGAAGTCCAGCGACGTCATGCTGTCAAACGACGGTATGCAGAAAAGCTCGAGCAGATTCGTCTGCGAGTCGCCGATGATCATAATTGACGGCAGCTCCGGGCGGTTTGTTTCGATTTTTGTCTCGGCGAAATCGCCCGACATATAGCCGGCATATGACGCGCGGGCGTCCATGTCCTTGTTGTTGTACACCGGCAGTTCGGAAATTTTGCCCGATTCATACCGCGTGTACGGGACAGCCCAGCCGTCGGGATATATCACCAGCTCCTCCGGCTCGGGCCGCGCCGACATGCCCAGCCTGCGGTTGTAGAACCCGACGTTAACCTCTTTTTCGATAATATACTTTTCCGGCCCGTATGCTTCAACCTGCGGGAAAAGCTCCCGCGTCAGGCTCATCACGCTCTCATACGCGATATGCGCGCCGCGTATGTTCCAGTGGTGGTCGGTTTTGAGGAAGCACGGGTGTTCCGCGGCGGTGAAGGCGGGCAAGAGGTCGATAAAGGTCACGCCGCGCGAGAGCGCTCCGGCCCACGCTCCGGCCAGCGCGAGTTGATATTCCGTGTTCCCGCCGTACCATGACGGCAGGTTTTCCGTGTCAGCGGCCGTTTTCAGCGGCGTGGGCATGAATATAAAACGCCCGCCGTACGACGCGGCGAGCGCCGCCGCCTCGTTGAGCATACCGGCGGCGTGTTTAAGGGCTTCGGCCTTTTCGGCGTCGAAGTCGCGGAACGTCAGGTTCGCGTGGTAGATATACTCATCGCCGCCGAACACAAAGCCGTCGATAGTATCCATGCCGATCGCCCTGAGGGAGGAGTAATAGAGACGGGTCAGGCCGTCGCGGAACGGGATCTGGTCGGCGAACGCGTTTGAGGTGTTGCCGATAAAGCCCCGAATATCCGAGAGCGACGGGGCTGATAACTTTGCGTATACCCTGCCCTCGACGGCGCTGCGCTCCGCCGGCGCCCTGAACACAACGGCGAGGAAGCCCGCTGATATAACGGCTATGAATGTGATTACAAGTAGTTTACGCATAAGCATCTCTCTTTACCGGCTGTATAATGGGCGCCTTTTCGATTGGAAGCATTTATCCGGTTATCCAGTTTTCCAGCCGGAGTCCGTCCATATGGGCGAAATGACGTTCGTTATTTGTAACAAGCGTTAAATTACCGACAATGGCAGTCGCGCCGATCAAGATGTCAAAATCGTCAACCGGACGGCCTGACTTGCGCAGCTTTGATTTAATCCTTGCGTATTCCTCAGTTATTTCAGAGGTCAGCGAAACCGTTTGGACCGTTTTTTCAAAAAACTCCACACGCCTGAGATTGTCTTGCACATGGGTTGAGTTGTATGCACCAAATTGCAGCTCGGCCAATGTAATAAGCGAAACGGAAATATCATCGGATGGTATTTTATCAATTTTCTCTTTGATTTTCTCGGTTTTGTTAAGGAAGTAAATACAAATATTGGTATCCAGCAAATATTTCATAGCCGTATGTCCGCCCTTGCGATCCGGCTGCCCCGCACATCGTCAATGATGGCATTGACATCCCTGTCGTCTTCCCAAGCGCCGTGAATCTTAAAAATATCTTTTAGCTCGGCTTTTTGGGGCTCGTTTTCCAGGAACACAACAATAACCTTTGATTCGTCCGCCTGAGGCGCGGGTTCATCAAGGAAAACCTGACCGTTCCGATATATCCCGTATGCGGCGTTCTGCATGAAAATCCCTCCCTGATTGTTTGCTTATAATAGACAGTATACCCTCACAGACGGCATTTTGCAATATAAGTCCGCATGTTAAACACGGCAAACATTGGTAGTTACAAGTTATAAGTTACAAGTTATAAGAGGACGGGGGGACGAAAAACGGCGCGATGAGGACATCGCGCCCTACGCACGCGGGCCCTGCCCTCTTTCGTGTAGGGGACGACGCCCTCGGCGTCCCGCGGCCGCTGTTTTATTTTTTCATACGTCAGCCCTGTCATGTTAAACCTCTAAAACCTGAAATATATAAACGGGCTGTATGTCGAGTTTATCATAAACAGCACCGCCGCGCCGAATATCGCCAGCAGCGCCGGCGCGGGCAGCCGCTTCTTCACGAGCGGGAACGACAGCGCGCCTCCGAGCAGCAGGTACATCCAGCCCTGCCGGAACAGCACCGCGAACTGGTACTGCCAGTTGTTAAGCGCCGCGGGGGTGAACATCACGCGCAGATAATCAATCGCCGCCGATATGCCGTCGGCGCGGAAGAACACCCAGCCGACCAGCACCAGCAGCAGCACGGCAAGCCGCCGGAGGATTGACGGGATTTTTTCAAGCGTCCGCGCGGGGATCAGCTTCTCCAGCGAGAGCAGCGCGAAGTAGTAAAGCCCCCACAGCACGAAATTCCAGCGCGCGCCGTGCCACAGCCCTGTCAGGAACCACACGGCCAGCAGGTTCAGCGTGCGGCGGGCCGCGCCGCGCCTGCTGCCGCCGAGCGGGATATACACATAGTCGCGGAACCATGTTGACAGCGAGATATGCCAGCGGCGCCAGAAATCGCTTATCGACACGGCGGCATAGGGGTAGTTGAAGTTCTCGAGGAAATGGAACCCGAGCATCAGCCCCAGCCCGATGGCCATGTCGGAATACGCGGAGAAGTCGTAGTATATCTGCAAGGCGTAGGCTATCGCGCCGAGCCACGCGGCGGCGGGGGAGGCCGGCCCCATATCGAACACCGCGTCGGCGATATACGCGGCCTGGTCGGCGATTATCACTTTTTTGGCAAACCCGATGATAAAGCGCTCGACGCCCGCGGACATGTCCGTCCAGCTGACGGAGCGCTCATTTATCTCGCTTTCGATGTCGGAGTATCTGACGATCGGCCCGGCTATCAGCTGCGGGAACAGCGAGATATAGAGCAGCACGTAAAACGGGTTTTTCTGCGCGGCGCACACGCCCCTGTACACGTCCGCGGTGTAGCTCATGGCCTGAAACGTGAAAAACGATATGCCGATCGGCAGCTCTATGACCGGCACGTTAAGCCCCGCGCCGAACAGCGTGTTGAGGTTGGCCGCGAAGAAGCCGGCGTATTTGAAATACGCGAGCAGGCCGACGTTCGCGGCGGCGGCCGCGGCAAGCAGCGCGCGCCTGAGCGCCGGTCTTCCGGCGGCGAAACGGGCCATGGCGAGCGCGGCGGCGAAGTTGACAAGCGACACCGCGATCATGACGAACACAAAGCGGGGCTCGCCCCAGCCATAAAAAATCAGGCTGAACAGCAGCAGTATGTAGTTTTTGAACCGCTTGGGCGCGAGGTGGCAGAAGCCCAGCACCAGCGGAAGGAACCCGAACAAAAACACAGGCTGCGAGAAAACCATCAATAAGCCTCCAGAAAAATATGCGCGAAGATGGATGTATTATAACATATGCTTGTAAATTCATCAATGGTGTGATATATTGATATATAGATGAACGGAGGTGCCCCATGCCGGAAATATCGCGCTTTCAGGGAATGATTATCAGAATGCTTTTCAGCGACAATGTCCAGCACCATAAGCCGCATATCCATGTTGAGTGCGGGGAGCATGAAGCGGCCGTCGGCGTTGACGGCGAGCTGCTGGCTGGTTCACTGCCGAAGAAAAAGTATGCTATACTGAACGCGTGGCTGATCATTCATGAGGATGAATTGTACAAGGCATGGAATAACGCCGTTAGAAATATCGAGTTCGGGAGAATCGCTCCGCTGGATTAAAAGGGAGGCTGCGGCCATGTATGAAATTGACGGCGTCCTGTACGCCGGAGAGAGAAAACCGATGATAAAAGTAAAAGCCGTGCGGGCGACCGACGATTTTAAGCTGTTTATTAAGTTTACAAACGGCGAAGAAAAAATTTATAATGCCGGAGAGCTTATTTGTCAGGGTATATTCAGGAAACTTCAGGATGTATCATTGTTTAAGCAGGCATATATAGATTACGGCACCGTTGTATGGGGCGATACTCTGGACATTGCGCCGGAATATTTATATCAAAATTCGGAGGTAATTTTATGAGCTTTCCAAGGACGACCGTGGGCGGGCTGTCGCTGCCCAGAATGTTGATCGGCACAAACCATCTGCTGGGCTGGGGCCACAAGACCGCGTCGCTGGACAAAAGCATCGTCGCGCGCAACAAAAACCGCGAGGTCATCTCAAGCATAATACGGACGTACATGGAGTACGGCATAGACGCCGTCATGGCGCCGATCGGCGGCACGCCCGAGATGACGGACGGCATTAAGGACGCGGAGGACAAAACGGGCAAACGCGTCATCCGTATCGACACCCCGATAGTAAACATGGACGACAGCGCCGCCGGCAGGGCCGAGGCGCAGAAGGTGATTGACCGCTGCAAGGCGGCCGGCTCGGATTTCTGCCTGATACACCATTCCAGCGCCGAACAGCTTGTCAACAAGAACACCCAGACGATAGACAGGCTGCCGGACTACACCAAAATGATACGCGACGCGGGCATGATACCCGGGCTGTCGGCGCATATGCCGGAGCTTATCGTCTATTCGGACGCGAACGGATACGACGTGGAGACGTATATCCAGATCTATAACTGCATGGGCTTCCTCATGCAGGTGGAGATCGAGTATATACATAAGGTTATCATCAGCGCGAAAAAGCCCGTTATGACCATCAAGCCCATGGCGGCGGGCCGCGTCACGCCGTTTGTCGGGCTGACGTTCAACTACGCGACGCTGCGCGAATGTGATATGGTGACGGTCGGCGCGTCGAGCGGCGACGAGGTCCGTGAGGACGTCGAGATCGCGCTGGCGGCGATCGAGCGCCGCCCGCCGGACACCGAGGGCAGAAACAGCCCGAACAAATCGTCGATAATGCTGTAGGGCGTGACGCCCTCGGCACGCCGCTGTAACCCCAATTCCCCTCCTTGGAGGGGTGCCGCGCCCTGCGCGGCGGGGTGGTTGTCACACACACCACTGCGCGTCAGGGATGCCGCGCTGTACAAAAACGCCTCGTAACCCTG
>Ga0099364_10004836_pt1 | contig 20261 bp, 19 predicted proteins | sample TergutTh196P3_FD_73070 | JGI IMG/M metagenome (GOLD analysis project Ga0099364, IMG submission 73070) | Microcerotermes parvus P3 segment gut microbial communities from Pointe-Noire, Republic of the Congo - Th196 P3 | ecosystem: Host-associated > Arthropoda: Insects > Digestive system > Gut ... | reverse complement strand
TTTCCCGACGCCGACATAAAAATTTTTATGACCGCCAGCCCCCAAGTCCGCGCACAACGCCGCTATGATGAGTTAATGCAGAAGGGTATGCCCGCAAGTTTGGACGAAATAGCCCAAAACATCGCAAAGCGCGACCACATCGACCAATCACGCGAAGAAAGCCCCCTACGCCAAGCCGATGACGCTATTGTGCTTGACAACAGCAATATGACGCCAGCCGAGCAAATGGTCTGGTTTGAGGAAAGTTTTCAGTTTTCAGTTATCAGTATTAAGAAATAAAATATGTACCGAACAATGCAATTTTCAACTTTCAATTTTCAATTTTCAATTAATTAAGATGCCTTTACAAATAGACAATTCAGATTTTAAAAATTTCATCATCGTAGGCGACAGGGTGTTGATTAAGCCCAAATCGCCGATGGAGAAGACCAAGGGCGGTCTGTTGCTTCCGCCAAGTGTGCAGGAAAACGAACGCCTGCAAAGCGGCTACGTCATCAAAGTTGGTCCGGGCTATCCCATTCCGGCTATTGCCGAGATAGACCAGCCTTGGAAGGACAAAACAGAGGATGTAAAATATGTGCCTATACAGCCACGCGAGGGCGATTTGGCTGTATATTTGCAAAATAGTTCCTACGAGCTCCTGTTTAACAACGAAAAATACGTAATAGCGCCGCAATCGGCTATATTGTTGTTGATTAGAGACGAGAGTTTGTTTACGTGAGTATTTTCGCTAAATTAAATTGTGGCAGTTTATGTTCATTAGTAAAGCGCCATCGTAAAACATTTTACGCAAAAAAATATTTTTTTTTAAGATAAAAATAATTATCTTTGCGCCGTAGTTTAATAATGTTTTTTAAAAACTCTAATATTTATGAAAAGCTTGTCTTACTTATGTTTGCTCATAGTTATGCCGATAAATTTTTTGCCGGCTCAAACGAAGGTTATTGCGCATCGCGGTCACTATATAGACGTTGATGGCTCAGCCGAAAATTCAATTACTTCCTTGCGAAAAGCGCAAGAATTGAACATTTACGGCTCCGAATTTGATGTTTGGATGACATACGATGGCGTCTTGGTTATAAACCACGATGATTTAATAGAAGGTATCAAAATAGAAGATGCGCCTTACGATAAAATTAAGGATATCCGCCTACAAAACGGAGAAGTTTTACCAACTCTCGAAGCCTATTTACGACAAGGGAAACAAGATAAAAACACTATGCTTGTTCTTGAGTTGAAGCCACACAGTACAAAGGAGAGAGAAGACCGGGCAGTAGCGGCAATCGTTAAAATGGTGGAAGAGCTTGGCGTGAAAGACCAAACAGAGTATATTTCCTTCAGTTTGAATATCTGCAAAGAACTTGTGCGATTGTCCCAACAGGCAAGAGTGGCATACCTTAATGGCGATATAGCGCCTAAGGAACTAAAAGATATGAATATAACAGGAATTAGCTATAATCTTGGTGCATTACGCCGAAACATGCACTGGATTGAAGAAGCAAAAAAATTGGGCATGACCGTGAACGTGTGGACACTCTACAATGAGGCGGATATGAAAGAAATGATTGAAGCCGGAGTAGACTTTATTACGGCGGGAAACGCGCCTTTGGCAAAAAAAATACTAAACGAAATGTAATAATCACAGCTGTTTTTGCAGCAAGCACAACATAAATATAGCAATGACTGATAAAAAACTATTCCTGTTAGACGCTTATGCCTTGATATACAGAGCATATTATGCGTTACTGCACAATCCGATGTACAATGCGTCGGGGTTTAATACTTCTACGATTTTTGGTTTCACAAATACACTTGAGGAAGTGTTGTCCAAAGAAAAACCGACCCATATTGCTGTGGCGTTCGACCCGCCAACGCCAACTTTTCGCCACGAGCTATATCCTGATTACAAAGCCACACGCAAAGAAACGCCTGAAGAGATCATCAAATCAACACCTCGAATAAAGGAAATCATCGAGGCGTACAGAATACCGATAATACAGCACAATCGCTATGAAGCCGACGATGTAATAGGCACAATTGCACATCTTGCTTCCGCTAATGGGTTTATGGTTTATATGATGACGCCCGACAAAGATTTTGCACAATTAGTTGACGACCGCACAATGATGTATAAGCCGGCGCGTTCGGGGGTTGGTGCTGAAATATTGAACTGTGAAATGGTATGCGAAAAATTTGGAATAAAAGAGCCAAAACAGGTTATCGAACTCCTTGCTATCATGGGAGACAAATCAGACAACATTCCGGGCGTAAGAGGAATAGGCGAAAAGGGTGCTGAAAAGTTGATAGCTGAGTTTGAAACGGTTGAAAATATTTTAGCAAATATTGATAAAATTAAAGGAGCAACTAAGGATAAAATAATTTCAGATAAAGATAATATGCTGATGTCAAAAACATTAGCAACAATATGCACAAACGTTCCTATTATTTTCTCAGAAAATGACTATATCTTAAAGCCTCCTAACGTCTCAAAACTTAAAGAATTATTCAAGGAGTTTAATTTCCGAACATTCCTTGCTCGCTTAGAAAAACGCACGTCTACCGTACCGTTGCAGCAACCGGGCTTGTTCGATGCGTTGCCGACAAACAATACTCAGCAGACAACGCAATTAGAAGTTGAAAATATGTATAAAAACATAAACACTGTGCCGCATGAATACATAATTGTAAACACGCCTGAAAAACGAACGCAACTTATTGAAACACTCGAGAATGTAACAGAATTTTGTTTTGATACAGAAACAACGGGACTTGCTAAATTTGGCAGCGAATTGATAGGAATTTCGTTTGCCGCAGAACCACATAAGGCATGGTACGTTCCAATCCCAGAGAACAAACGCGAAGCAAATGCGATTGTCAACGAATTTAAGCCTCTGTTTGAAAATGCGACAATACGTAAAATTGGTCAAAACCTGAAATTTGATATCTTCATGCTTCGTCTGTATGGCGTTGACGTTGCCGGAGAGTTGTTTGACACAATGCTTGCGCACTATTTGTTGCAACCAGAGCAACGCAACAATCTCAACTATTTGTCAGAAAAGTATTTGGACTACTCCCCTATAGACATCAAAGAAATTGCCGGAAAAAACGTAAATATGAGACAAGCGCCGTTAGAAAAAGTTGCTGAGTATGCCGCAGAGGACGCTGATATAACTCTTCAATTGCAGCAACGGTTAGAGCCTGAATTAAAAAAACTTGGCATGACTTCACTGGCGCAAACAATTGAAATGCCGCTGATTAAGACGCTTGTTGAAATGGAATTTACGGGAATAAAAATAGAGCTTTGCGTTATGGAGGCTTGTTTGCAGATATTGAACGTTCAGGCTGAAAAATTAGAAAAAGAAATTTTTGCACTCGCCGGCACAAGTTTCAACATAGCTTCTCCAAAACAACTTGGCGATATTTTGTTTGTTAGATTGAAAATTAATGAAGGTGAAAAAAATACGAAAAAAACTAAAACTCAACAAGCTTCCACAAGTGAAGAAGTATTGACAGCATTGGTAAATAAACATCCAATTGTTTCAAAAATATTAGAATTTCGCGGAATAAAAAAATTGCAGAACACCTATGCAGAGGCATTGCCAAAACTCGTAAACAAACACACAGGGCGTATTCATACTTCGTTCAATCAGGCTGTTACAGCCACAGGAAGATTAAGTTCTACCGACCCAAATTTGCAAAACATTCCCATACGCGAAGAGCGTGGAAGAGAACTGCGTAAAGCCTTCGTACCAGCAGATGAAAATCATTTACTGCTTTCAGCCGACTATTCTCAAATAGAACTACGCTTAATGGCGCATAAAAGCGGCGACGCAAACATGCTGCAAGCATTTCGTCAAAACATAGACATTCACTCGGCTACAGCTGCAAAGATATACAATATACCTGACTCTCAGGTAACGCCAGACATGCGTAGAAAAGCAAAAACAGCCAATTTTGGAATTATTTACGGAATATCGGTATTCGGATTGTCGCAAAGGCTGTCAGTTCCACGTAACGAAGCGCAGGAACTAATTTCAGGTTATTTTGACGCTTATCCCGGTGTGCGTCAATATATGAATAACGTTGTAGACACGGCACGCACACAAGGCTACGTTGAAACTCTACTCGGGCGAAGACGCTACTTGCCAGATATAAATTCTTCCAATACCGTTGTGCGCTCAATGGCTGAACGAACTGCTATTAACGCTCCCCTGCAAGGCTCGGCAGCCGATATTATCAAATTGGCAATGATACGCATACATAAAGTGTTAGAAAATGAAAAACTTAAATCAAAAATGATATTGCAAGTTCATGATGAATTAGTGTTTGACGTTGTAAAATGCGAAATGGCGCGTATTAAAGAAATTGTCAGACATGAAATGGAAAACGCATATAAATTAGATATACCGCTTATTGTAGAAATGAAAGAAGGAAGAAACTGGTTAGAAGCACACTAACGTTTCCAATACAATTTTTTGCCAAATCCTAAGCGATTATCTGTCATCTTCATCGTTTGCAATTCTAAAAACCACAATTTTGTGTCCATCAAAACAGCAAATGGAAATCGTTTAATATATGCAGCTTTTATTTCGTCAAGCAGTTCGCCCTGAGCCTCTATCAATTTTCCTTCAAATTGTATGCCCTGCAACTTACCTACAATGTTTGTTTCGAGAGCAATACCACCCGCAACTAACGGCTGTCGGGTAGCCTCAATGATATGACGGGTAGTGACGTCGGAAGCAAAAACCAAACCGTAAAGACGCTGTACAAAAACATAGAAACAATGGCAACACCATGGGCGGTTGTCGCAACAGGTAGTAAGCGTCAAAAGATGATGCTTACGCAAAAATGAAATCATTCGCGGCTCCACAATAGAAGTGTTTTATATTAATATGGTATTAAGTGTTATTTTTATGCAAAGATACATAAAATTTTGAATTACACACAGACGAATAAATTTTTGGAAAAAATATAGCCTGCATTATTCATAAGGCTCTAAATAGAGCGCGTAATTGCGGGCTTGACCCCATAGCCATCAAGTTAAGAGCGTAATGTGCATTTATTCAGAATATTATGTATTATATCTAAGTCCGAAGGACTTCAACGTGGATAACCCCGAGTAAGCGAAGCGCAACTCGGGGATACGGAGTGCGTACTATCTCTGGAACTCCGAAGGATTTCAACCGCCTGTGCAAAACTATTATGCGTTGAACTCCCTACGGAGTTCTCAAGCAGGTATGCCCGTCTTACTCCCCGAGTTGCGCTACGCTTACTCGGGGTTATCAACGTTTGAACTCCATACGGAGTTCCCCCAAATGAGTAATAGTGACGTGGATGCAACTTGCTTATTGTGGATATCCAGTTTTTATGAATAATGCAGGCTAAATTCACGGTTATCTTTTTTCATTTGTGTCGCTGCATAGTCATTGGTAGTGAAACGAAAAATCTCTATACCGACTACCCCCAAAAAAAAAGTCCGGAAAAAATATCCGGACTTACTGTTTTTAATTAAAATTTTTTTAATATATGTAGTAAAAATTTTCATTTAAAAATGGAACATCAGAAAAAGACGTCCACCAAAATTGGGCGCTGTTCCGAACGCTATATCGCTTGCATCCCACTGGCCACTTCTTGAAGTTTGGGTTTGCACATTGTTTGCAGCCGCATTCCAACTTTCAATAGTTCTTTCGGTTTGACCTGTGAAGGTATATCTAAGCGCCAAGCAAAACTCGCCGCCAATAGAAATCTGAGGTGCAAAGAAATATTCAACGCCTACAAAACCGCCTAAACCAGCAGTTATTTTGCTACCATTATTGACTTCAGTAACTCGACCCGGAGGAGGAGGATCGCTAGAACCAGTAGGTACGAATATCGTATGCGTAGGGTTTTGGTTGACTTCAGTCATTGGGTTGCCATACTCCATTGTTTGCTTAGTTCCGCTGCCAAAGCCAAGAATAACCTCGCCACCGTAAAAACCTTGCACACGTCCCTTGCCTCTGCGCAGTTCATAGCCGGCTCCTAAATCAATATTAAAACTTGATGTATTCATAGCATCAAGCGCAGTTGCCAGCGCGTTAAGGGGATTATTGGTAAACTCGAAGTCGTTTCTAACAGCGGCAACTCTTGACGTGTTGGACATGTTAATGGTCAATCTTCCGCGAATAGCACGGTCGTCGCCAAGGAAATATTTGCCGTAAATACTGTGGTTAACTCCGTTGAAAGCATCAAAATCAGAATTTCTATTTCCAAACCAGTTTAAAAACGGCATGGCGTCAAAACCTAATGCAAAATCGCCATATCCGGGCAATAGTAGCACTCCGCGCTTATTCGTAACGGCAGGGCTAAAATCGTCTGTAGCCACTTCCTGTGCTGTCGTTGTGAAGAACGCGCACATCAAAATACATGAAATTATTATCTTTATTTTCTTCATTGTCTATGTTTTAATAAATAAAAACTATGTACAAGAGCCCTTGTATTAAGGGGCATTATCTCCTACTGCCGTTCCTTCTTGGAAATTTAATAATCTGTGCGTATTTGACGGTAATAGGGCAGTCGTTCCGGCAACAACATTAGGTACTACAATTGGGCCACCGTTAAGACTCCAAGAGCCTGTCTGAGTTTTTGTGGCTCGAGGAGGATTAGCATCGGGAGGCAACGAAAGATCTTCGACAGTTCGCGTACCTATAAAACTACTGACATTTATAGTCACCACATTAAAACTTTGATCAATACCAACAGGTACTTTTACTGTAAACTTACCATCGGTTGCGCTGTAAGTTATATCACTTTGCGGCACGGTATAAATACCCGACGCACTGGGGTTAAGCGCGCTATAAGGTATTGTAGCGACAATATTTATCGAAGCCGCTGGTGGCGCCGTATACGTTGGAACACGAGCCGGATTGGTTGTTGATGGCGATTGGGCTGGATTCGGGGGAATAGTGGACGTGTTATTGTTCCACAAGAGCGTTCCCTCAATCGTAGCGGTTCTGGTCATATCTACCTCGAGCGGCTCTGCCGGGTCTTCAAAAGAGCATCCGCTCAAACTTACTGTAAGCGCTGCTGCAAAAATAGCTGCGCAACTAACAAAACTAAAAAAATACTTTTTCATTTCTACTTTTTACTATTAAATTAATGATTAAATAAAACTACAAAAAACTAAATTATTGATTTAAAAAAATTGATTTAAAAATTCGCCGCAAAGGTACGAACAATTTTTGAAACAAAAAAATATTTTTAAAAAAAAATATAAAATTTTAAAAAAAAGTTGAATTTTTGAAAAAAAAAATATAACTTTGCAGAAAATTATCAACAATATTTTTTCAATATGAACAAATTTTATTATTTTTCAGTAGTTATTTTTTGGGCTTTCCTTACATGCTGCTCATCGGGCGCTTACCGGCTTACAGATTACGTTAATCCCTTCATGGGCACTGCTACGCTTTGGGATAGCGTTGATCTTGGCTATACTCCAACTTACAGGGCATGGGGCGCAGAGGGTTTCCCCGGCGCTACGCTTCCTCACGCTATGGTGCAGGTAACGCCTGTGACGCTTTTTGGCAGCGGCTCCGGCTATCAATACGAAGATACCGTAATCTACGCCTTTTTTCATACCAGCATGGGACACTGGAACTTGGGGCATTTGCCTGTTTTGCCCTTCACGGGAGAAATTACCGCCGAAAATTACCGGTCGGGCTTTAGCCACGACAACGAATCAGCACGTCCCGGCTATTATCAGGTCTACCTCCAGCGCTACGGCATAAACGCCGAAATGACGTCTACTTTGCGTTGTGCATACCACAGGTTTACCTATAAACCCGGCGCTCCTAAAAAATTGAAACTCCATTTATCCCGTATGAATAGAGGACGCGGACTAAGATGGGACTTCAACCTTGTAAACGAAAAAACATTTTCGGGCTCTCAGGGCAGCGGCGGCGATTTGATTTACTTTTATGCGGTTTCAAACCACAATATTGAAAGTGTTGATTCAATTGGCAATAACCGAAACAGAAGTAAAATAATTAATTTTGCAGACAATAGGGCGCCGTTAGAACTTAAAATAGGTTTTTCGTTTGTAAGCATCGACAAGGCAAAACAAAATTTGGAAGCCGAAATTGGCGCTAAATCTTTTGAAAATATAACAAAGGAAGCCGACGCTACATGGGAAGAGGTCTTGTCAAAAATAGAAGTAACAGGCGGAACAGAAAGGCAGCGAACAAAATTTTATTCGTGCATGTATCGCTCGTTTTTGTGGCCCGCGCTTCGTAGCGATGTTGACGGTGAATATGTCGACCAGCGCAGAAATGTAGTAAACAAAGGTTTTCACTATTACACCAATCCGGCATTTTGGGACGATTACAGAAATAAATTAGTTTTGATGGGTATGGTCTTACCCGAAATAACCAATGATATTATCAACTCTATCATAGACCGTTCAAAGATTTCGCGCTTTATGCCCACTTATTTTCACGGCGATTTTGCCCCGGTTTTTGTATCCGGCATGTATTTGCGCGGTTTACGCGGTTTTGACGCTGACAGCGCCTACTATTTCATGTTGCGTAACGCTACAATAGAAGACCGCCGTGCAAGACCGTATCTTAACGAATACATAGAGAGAGGATGGATTGCCGAAAATTTTGTAAATAACCCAACAACTCTAACCGAAGTAGACGAGGCTAAAGCAGCAGTAACTAAAACCCTCGAATATTCGTATACCGATTACGCAGTAGCGTTGATGGCAAAAGAATTGGGCGATATGGACAATCATCACATGTTGATGCAGCGTTCAAATAATTTCAAAAATCTATTCGATGAATCAACGGGATTTATGCGTGGACGATTAGAAAATGGCGAGTGGTGGTCTCCTTTCGACCCCGGATATCCATACTATGTATTTATGTATCGCGAAGCCAATGCTTGGCAGGCATCATTTTTCGCGCCACATAATCCGCTCGGATTGATAAATTTATTTCCAAGCAAGGAAGCATTTGAAAAAAAGCTTGACGAAATGTTTGTAACGCCGTGGGGAGGCTACGAGGCGCACAACTTTTCGGGTTTCATCGGACAGTATTGCCACGGCAACCAGCCAAGCCGAACAACGCCTTATATGTACTATTTCGTTGATAGACAGGAAAAAGCACAAGCTATTCTCGACACCATCATGAATTATTACTATGGAATGGGAAGAGAGGGTTTGGCATACGCAGGAATGGACGATTCAGGCGAATTGTCGGCATGGTATGTGCTTAATGCCATTGGATTATACACATTTTCACCAGCCACTCCTGAATACATTGTCAGTGTGCCACTTTTCGATAAAGTCGTTTTTGATTTGGATGGTTCAAAATTTACTGTACGTAGAGAAAACTCAGGTAGAAAAATCACTAATATCACATACGATGGCAACAAAGTAGATGGTTATTTTATTTCTCACGATGATTTGAAACTGGGGAAAGAGTTAGTAATTACGGTAGAGTAGGGGAGAGGCGAAGTTCCATATTATAGATATTTTTGAAAATTAATGCCTTTAGGCAGAAATTTTGACACATCGCCTCCAAATCGCATGACTTCCCGCACTACAGTTGAATTTATAGCTGTGTGTTCCGGAAGCGTCAGCATAAAAAGAGTTTCCACTTCGGGAAGCATAGCCTGATTCACTTGTGCGATAGTTTTTTCGTACTCGAAATCAGAAGATGTTCGTAGTCCGCGTAGCATGTATTTTGCCCCAACACGCTTACAGAACTCGGTAGTCAGGTCGCTGTAGTACATGACGTCAACTTTAGGGTTATCGGAAAACAACTCAAGCAACATCTCAAGTCGCTGCTCGGCGCTAAACAGAGATGATTTACTTTTGTTGGAGCCAATGCCGATAATTATTTTGTCGAACAAGTGCAGCGCGCGCATCACAATTGATTCGTGTCCAACTGTAAACGGGTCGAATGAACCCGGAAAAACTGCTATGTTTAAATTACTTTTGATGTTTAAAAAAAATGAAAATTAAGAATTATTTTGAAATAGGTTGAGCGAATCCGGAAACGTCTGCTATTGTAATTGTGTTGCTGCAAAAAATAATCAAACGTTCTATCACATTTCTAAACTCGCGTATATTGCCTGTCCAGTTAATTTTTTGCAATTCAGCAATCGCGTCCGGTGTTATATTTTTCAACGGCATCCCGTATTCCGAACAAATTTGATTTATGAAATGTTCGGCAAGCAGCGGTATGTCTTCAAGTCGTTCGTTAAGGGTTGGCACTCGTATCAATATAACGCTCAGGCGGTGGTACAAGTCCTCGCGAAAGCGATTTTCTTCAATAGCTTTCTTAAGGTCTTTGTTAGTAGCCGCAACTATACGTACATCCACTTTTATTTCTTTATCGCTACCCACGCGCGAGATTTTATTTTCTTGCAATGCCCGTAAAACTTTTGCTTGTGCCGAAAGACTCATATCGCCTATTTCGTCAAGAAAAATTGTACCTTTGTTTGCTGCTTCAAATTTGCCTTTTCTGTCCTTGTAGGCAGATGTAAACGAGCCTTTTTCGTGTCCGAATAACTCACTTTCAATAAGTTCTGACGGAATAGCGGCACAATTAACTTCAACAAACGGAAAAGCAGAGCGAGGGCTTTTTTCGTGGAGCCAGCGGGCTACTAATTCCTTGCCGGTACCATTGTTACCGGTAATCAACACGCGGGCGTCTGTAGGAGCAACGCGTTCTACTATTTCCAAAACATTCCTGATAGCCGGAGATTCGCCAATGATATCGTATGTTTTGTTGACCTTACGTTTGAGTGTTTGCGTCTCGGCAATAAGGTCTTTACGTTCAAGCGCATTACGAATGGTAATAAGCAGACGGTTAAGGTCTAAAGGTTTTTCTATAAAATCAAAAGCTCCCTTCTTAATAGCTTCCACAGCCATATCAATATTCCCATGTCCTGATATCATCACAACGGGAGTATTGCCGGGCATTTCTATCAATTTTTCTAATACTTCTATGCCGTCTAAACCGGGCATCTTTATATCGCAAAGCGCCAACTCATATTTTCCTTTGGAAAACATTTCAATACCTTCGTAACCGTCAACGGCTACGTCAACTACGTGATTTTCGTATTCCAAAACTTCCTTCAGCGTATTGCGAATACTACGCTCATCGTCAATCACTAATATATTTGCCACGTTAGCGCTTTTTTATTTTATACGCTTGATTGCATAATTTGTCAATCAACACACGAAAATTGCTTAAAGGTCTCGTATCCAAATATTTCTAAAACTAACGGGGTCGCCATGGTCTTGCAACATTAGCGGCAACCTTCCATGCGGACGGTATGAAGGCAAGCCAGTATATTCTGTGTTGCCTTTAATTTCAACATTATGATGAATCATCACGCCGTTATAAAACACAGTAATACGCGCAGGCGAAATCACCGTATTTGTATTTCCGCAAAATTGAGGCTCTATATATATAATGTCATACGTTTGCCATTCGCCGGGTTTTCGGCTTGCGTTTACCAACGGCGGCGTTTGTTTGTAGATACTGCCTACTCCACCATTAGTGTACGTTGGGTTTTCATATCCATCGAGCACCTGCAATTCATATCTGCCTTGCAGAAAAACTCCGCTATTTCCGCGACCCTGTCCTGTTCTTTGCGGATTTACTTCAGCGGGCGAACGCCATTCTATATGCAATTGGCAACTGCCGAATACGCGTTTTGTGCGTATATTTCCGGCGCCGCGTACAACGGTAAAATGTCCGTCTTCTATTCGCCATTTTGCATCGCTGCCGTCGGTACTTTCCCATGCAGACAAGTCAGTTCCGTTAAACAGAACAATTGCGTCTGAAGGCGGCTGCGAGCCAACGCCCGGTGTGATAACCGGCGGCTGGTTGTTCCAATACTCGGTGTATTCGGGGCGCCACCTTGATTCTTGTTGAGCAGCCAAATTTACTGCTAAACACAATAAAGTAATTAAAATACAATACTTTTTCATATCTAAAAAATTAAGTTGATTTAAATTCCGGTATAATTAAATGGTGTTATGTGCTTGAGTTCAGTTTTTACTTTGTCTGACACGTCAAGTTTATCAATAAATGCGTTTAACTTTGTTTTGTTAATACCATCCTCATCGGCTGTTCGTGTGAGTTCCTTAAGGTTTTCGTATGCGTTAAGATACCCTTCGCGCCGCAATACGGTTTGTATTCCTTCGCTTACAACCACCCAGTTGCGAGTCAGGTCGGCATCCATTGCAGAATAATTCGCAATGAGTTTGTCCAAACCCCTTAGCAGCGATTGGAACGCTATGATGGTATGCGCTATGGGAACGCCTATGTTGCGCAGTACCGTAGAATCAGTCAAATCGCGTTGCAGACGGGAAATCGGCAGTTTTGACGACATGTAGTCAAACAGCGCGTTTGCTATTCCAAGATTTCCTTCTGCGTTTTCGAAATCAATAGGATTTACCTTGTGTGGCATGGCTGAGGAGCCAACTTCAGCTTTGTCGATTTTTTGTCTGAAGTATTCTTGCGAAATATATGTCCAAATGTCGCGACTCATATCAATCAAAACATTGTTGATACGCTTCAACGCGTCATACTGAGCCGCAAAATTGTCATAATGTTCGATTTGGGTAGTCGTTTGACTTCGCTTTAAACCCAATACATTGTTCACAAAATTATCGGCAAACCCTTTCCAGTCTACTTTTGGATAAGCCACATGGTGTGCGTTGAAATTACCGGTTGCTCCTCCAAATTTCGCCGAAAATGGTATTTGTGCCAATTGGGCAAACTGCAAGTCCAACCTTTCGGCAAATACAGCAAACTCTTTACCTAATCGCGTTGGCGAAGCCGGCTGTCCGTGTGTTCTTGCCAGCATAGGCACCGTTGCCCAAGCTTTTGCCAGAGAACTGATACGAAGAGTTACATCTTCGAAATACGGTCGATAAATTTGCTCTATAGCCTCTCTGTTTGCCAAAGGAATAGCGGTATTATTCACATCTTGAGAGGTTAATGCAAAATGAATAAATTCGCATAAAGAGCCACAAATCCCTAACTCTGCAAATTTCTCTTTAAGGAAATATTCTATTGCTTTGACATCGTGATTTATCTCTTCTTCTATTGATTTTACGCGTTCGGCGGAATCAATATTAAAGGTTTTGTACAAGTCGCGCATAGCAGGATATTTCGACTTGTCAAACGATTGCAATTGAGGCAATGGCAACTCGCACAATGCAATAAAATACTCTACTTCCACCTGTACGCGATAGCGTATAAGCGCGTACTCTGAGTAGTACTCTGCCAAAGGCTCTGTTCTATTCCTGTATCTGCCGTCTATGGGCGATATTGCGGAAAGTATATTCAAGTCCATAATTAATTTTTAAAATGTTCAAAAACTATGATTAATCTTCCGGTTCATCAGTGGGCATCATCGGGAAACCCGTTGGAAATGACGGCATATTCATCGGGTCGGAAGCATTTTCTATTTGCGAATCTAAAATAGAACCGCTGCCACCTTCGCCGGAGCCTATAGCAAACGACGCTACGATGCACAGAAAAACTAACGAGCCGGCTAACGACCACGTTGCTTTTTCCAAAAAATCGGCTGTCTTGCGAACTCCCATAATTTGATTGGAAGCAGAAAAATTTGCCGCTAAGCCGCCACCTTTAGAGTTTTGCACTAATACTATAAGGATTAATAGTAGGCAAACAACTACGATAATTACTGTTACGAATGTATACATTATATTTATTATTGTTTTGAATTATTACTCTTTTAATCTTTTTATTTGCGCTGCAAAGTAAATATTTTTTTCTGGATTTTTCAAAATTAATTGTTCATAAATTTCAATAGCCATCTCCTTATTTCCTTGCATAGCGTATATATCAGCCAAAGTTTCGGTGCCTATTTCTTTTATGTCTTTCATGCTGTCCGACAAATCGACTACAAATTCGCTTTCGTTCGGAACAATCTTCGGACTTGCTTCTAAAAACTTGTCAATTAACGAATCTAAGGCAGGATTTTTTTGGGCGGAAACTTTTTTTGCCGGTTGCGAAATATTTTGCTTGGGTTGAGGAATATCCTTAATTTGCTGAATTTCCTCCTTAATTTGCGGAATTTCTTCCTCAACTTTTAAATTTTCCACTTTAGGCTTTAATGGTTCAACTTTGATTTCCGTAACTTCCGGTTTTGACTGTTGAGTTTCTGCTTTTGGCTGTGGTATTCTAGGAATTAGCGGCGCCGGCATTGTCCTTCTTGTGAATGATTCAGTATCATTCAGATAATCGTACAACAATGCACGGTCTCGCACACATAGCGCTACATTGCTCAATTGAAGCTCCATCTGTTCAGGGTTTGTTAATTGCAAACCTTTGACATACAACTGATATACGGTATGAAAATATGGACTGTTTTCAATTATTCCGTGCAAATCATACACGGCATTACCGGCTTTATCAGGCGCATGGAGCGATGTTATCAGTTCTTCCTTTGTCATAAACAAATATTTCCGCAAAAGTACAATAATTTTATGAATTATTTGCAAAAAATTTTTTTTTTTTCTAATTTTGCCCAAAATTTTTGTTGTTGACTTAATAATTTAAACATATGTACAGATTACATTTTTTTGCAATTTTATTGTTGCTTTGTGCGTGCAATTCAAAAGAAACTGTTATGAACATAGCTACGTATAATTTGCGGTATGACAATTGGGGAGATTCCGTTGCCGGCAATGGATGGCATCAGCGTTGTCCGGTTATTGCAGGACAAATTTTGTTCAACGATTTTGACATTTTCGGAACTCAGGAAGGTTTGCACCATCAGTTGGAAGACCTGAAAAACATGTTGCCCGGATACGAATATTTTGGCGTTGGACGCGACGACGGACAATTTGCCGGCGAATTCGCTGCAATATTTTACAAAACAGACAGGTTTGAACTGCTCGAACATGGTGATTTTTGGATGTCTACAATCACCGACCGCCCAAACAGAGGCTGGGATGCAGCGCTTCCGCGTATTTGTACGTGGGGCAAATTTGTTGAAAAACAGACAGGGTTCGCTTTTTTGTGTTTCAACCTGCACATGGACCATATAGGCGTTGAAGCGCGACGCGAAAGCTGCAAATTGATTTTGGATAAAGTACAAAATTTACCGGAAAAAATTCCGGTGATTCTGATGGGCGATTTCAATGTAGACCAATTCAACGAAAGTTACATTTTGCTAAACACGTCGGGGATTATGCAAGACGCATACGACCTGTCGCCTGTACGCTACGCAAACAATGGCACTTTCAATGGATTTAACATCAATGTTCATACAAACAGACGCATTGACCATATATTTTTGACGCCGCAATTTACTGTGCAACGATACGGTATTCTTACAGACATCTACTGGATGCACTCTCCTGAAATTGAAGCGCCGCCAAACAGACAGTTTTCGCCGCGCTATCCTTCCGACCATTTTCCGGTTGTTGTGCAAGTTACAGGGCGTAAATAAAAAAATTTCCGTGACTGAAACTTAAAACTATTGCGCGCCGGTTATGCGGTATTTATCAGCACATTATGTATTTCCGGCATCATCGCCGCCAATCAAGAACGGTATCGTGTGTGTGGGCGACGACGGTTGTGTCGTTGAAGTTATTGATGTTGGCGGAAAATTGGAAGAACGCGAAAAACTTGAGTTTTATAACGGCATACTCGTGCCGGGTTTCATCAATGCGCACTGTCATCTTGAACTGTCGCATCTGCGCAATGTTATTGACCGCCATTGCGGACTGCTTGATTTTATCTCAGCGGTTGGCAAACATCGTTGCAACGAAAATCGTGAAAACGCCGCAAAGACGGCTGACAACGAGATGATAGCAAATGGAATTGCAGCTGTGGGAGATATTTCAAACGATTCGACCGCTATTAATGTGAAGAAAAACAGCAAGTTACTGTACCATACATTTGTCGAACTCTTCGGTTTGGACGGCTCAAAGGCTGAAAAAATATTCGATGACGGAGTAAAACTAAAAAATAAATTTTTTGAAACCGGACTTATCGCTACGCTCACGCCTCACGCTTTTTATTCTGTATCGCCCGAACTGTTGGACAAACTGAATAATTCGCGTCAAAATCTTGTTTCAATACACAACAGAGAAAGCGCCGAAGAAATGAACATTGTCGTCAATGGCAGAGGAACATCTAATGAATCCGCGCAAAAAATGAACCGCTTTTTACAAAAGGCGTCTCAATGTTTGCTTGTGCATAACACATTTTCCAAACAAGGCGATGTGGATGGAGACCTGAGGTATTATTACGTTTTATGTCCCAATTCCAACCTGTACATACATAACTGTTTACCAGATTTTTCGTTGTTTTTGCAACTACAAAACGTATGTATAGGCACCGACAGTTTGGCTTCCAATTCGAGCCTTTGTATTCTCAACGAAATGAAAACCATTCACAAAAACTCTCCCCAAATTTCTCTGAAAACGCTTGTAAACTGGGCTACTATTAACGGAGCGATGGCATTAGGATTTGAAAAACATTTAGGAAGTTTTGAAATTGGGAAATCACCCGGAGTGAATTTAATTACAGGAATAGATTTTGAAGGCATGAAGCTAACCGAACAAAGTTCAGTACATCCTATAATACAAGCGTGTAGTGTAAAATCAAGAACTAACATACAAACTCTTACAGGCTGAGCAAAACTTTTTAAGTCTGCATGTTTGCAATAACTTCACCAATAGCAACGACAACTAGGGCTTTTGAAATCTTGAATTCGCTTTTTCTTCGCTCAACGGGCGCATTGAAAAAACTTTTCTCGTTCATCCGGTTAGCCAATTCAGTTCTAAGTTCGGTGATAGTCTGGTTTTTAGCATTGTCCAACATACTTGTTGGTTGTGCCATCAACACGCCAATTTCCTCTATAGCTTCCTGAATTAACCCTATATACCTGCGCGCCATATCATCGTCATAGGTATAAAAACCGCTAATCGTGTTTAATATGTCCTTTATTCTATTGTCATCCATACATTAGAGATTAATGTTTTTATTAAGTATACGAAAAAAAAACAAAAAGGTTACTAAAAGTTTCTTTTTTTTTTGTTGAACTCCATACGGAGTTCTTGAGGAGTTGGAGCTGTCACATTCCCCGAGTTGCGCCACGCTTACTCGGGGTTATCAACGTTTGAACTCCATACGGAGTTCCCCCTTGTAGTTATCCACAAAATTCCTGATAATAAGCCTTTTACATCCTTAACTTGATGGCTATGGGGTCAAGCCCGCAATGACGCAGATAAGCAATTTTTTGTGAATAATGCAGGTTAGAAAAAGTTCCCTTATTCAAAATAAACCTTCTATTTCTTCCATTTTCACTATATGTATCACTATTTTTCCGGTTGGGGAAAAATTAGGCATGTTGCAAACGAATAATTTTTCTGTCAGATGCGTCATCTCTTCTGCCGTAAGCGTTTTATTATAGGATATTGCGTACTGTTTAGCCATGACGGCGGCTAATTTTTCGCGTTTTTCATCAAACAAATCATTTTCAGGCTCCTTGAAATCGTCTAACAATTTACAAAACACCATTACCGGATTCTGAGTTCCTGTTTCAGCGGGAACTCCATGTATTTTTACTTGCGTTTCATCCGATGGTCTAACATCGAATCCCAAGGCGGCAAAATCGTTTTCAAGTTCTAAAAAGAGCGTCATTTCATCGATTGACAATTCAACTGTTTCAGGGAACAGACATTGTTGTGAAGCGCTACTTTTGAATGTCATTTGCGTTTGAAACTGCTCGAACAAAATTCGCTCGTGAGCTCTCTTTTGGTCAATAATCATTAAACCCGACTTCACCGGCGTAAGAATGTACCGTCCTTTTAGTTGCAGATGGGTGTTTGTTTGTAGCGTCGCGTTATTGAATAACTCAGTCTGTTCGTGTTTGTCTTCTTGTTTGCCTTCGTTTTCAAATCCTGCGTACAGCGATTCCCATCCTTGATTTCGGCTAACGTTGTAGTTGTCGGATATTTCAAAGGGGTTGTAAGCGCTGTTTGACACTGTTTTTGGTATACTAACCTGAGTGTCGGGGCGTAGAACAGGTATTTGAATTGAACTGTCGGCGTCAAAATCAATAGTCGGCAGTACGTTGAATTTTCCCAAAACTTGCTTAACAGCGCTTAACAGAATCTGAAAAATTGCTTTTTCGTTTTCAAATTTTACTTCTGTTTTTGTGGGATGTATGTTTACGTCGATTGCATCGGGCGGCGTTTCAAGATATATAAAATAGCACGGCTTTTTTTCGGGCGGGATTATTCCTTCGTAAGCCTGCAAAATGGCTTTGTTAAGATAGTGATGCTTTATGAAACGTCCGTTGGCGAAAAAAAATTGCTCCGGAAAAGATTTTTTGGCATACTCGGGTTTGGTTATGTAACCGTGAATTGTTATCAAACTTGTTTCCGTTTCGACATTAAGCAGATTTTGCTTTATGTTAGCTCCGAAAAGATTAACGATTCGTTGCTTCAAATTAGAGGCTTGCACACGATAAATTTCTGTTTTATTGTCGGTTAGAGAAAATGAAATATTTTCGTATGCTAACGCAACTCGCTGAAATTCGTTACGCACGTGATTCATTTCAGCACTGTCCGATTTCAAAAATTTACGTCTGACCGGCACGTTGAAAAATAGATTTTTGACTGTAATTGTCGTTCCGTCAGGACATTGCACGGGCGTTTGTCCAACAAATTGAGTAGCCGAAATATCTACCTGAGTTCCCAATTCATCGTCGCATCGTTTGCTGCGCAACTGTAATTCTGCAATAGCGGCAATAGATGCCAGCGCCTCTCCACGAAACCCTAAGGTATTAATCAAAAAAAGGTCTTTCGATTCTTTTATTTTTGATGTTGCGTGACGCTCAACACACAATCGGGCATCGGTTTCAGACATACCACAACCGTCGTCGATTACCATTATTTGCGTTCTGCCGGCATCTTTCATGTAGACATCAATTGATTTAGAGCCGGCGTCTATTGCGTTTTCAACTAATTCCTTCACCACCGAAGCCGGACGCTGAATAACTTCCCCTGCTGCAATTTGATTAGCAACAGAATCCGGTAAAAGCCTGATTATGTCCGTCATTCTCGCTATCTTAGATTCCAAAACACAAGAAAAAATTCCGGCGCAAAATAATACGTCAACGACAACAGCAAAACCAATATCACCCCCAATCGCACAAACCTCCATATAGACGCCTCTTGAAGTTCTAAACGACGAAACTTTGAATTTGTTCTATTTTCGGTCAAAAAGCCCTTTTCCAAACCAACGTGTCTAACCGCATTCTTGTCATTGGCAAGCTCGGCGGCGGCACGCGCTTTCATTTTTTCCAAACGTTCCCTGCGCTCATCGTAATACATGGGGCGGTAGTTGAACTGTTTGGCTCGCGGCATGTTGAAATTAAACAGCCTTATCATTGAGCGTTTTTTTACTTAGCCAATTTCTCAACGTTGTCGCATAATCTTCCGAAAATATCGGCAATTTCGCCTGTCCCGTTCACAGAGCAATATTTGTTTTGCGCGATGTAATAATCAATAATAGGCTTTGTTTTTTGATTATACACCTCTATTCTGTTTCTAATCACGTCCATCGACATGTCGTCAGCTCGTCCTGAACTTTCGCCGCGCAGTTGCAGTCGCTTCACAAGTTCATCTGTTTCTACTTCTAACGCCAGCACAACCGAAATTTTCTGATTGTGTTTTGTCAGCATTTTGTCAAAGGCTTCGGCTTGCGCAATAGTGCGTGGAAACCCATCAAATAGAAACCCCTTCACTCCGGGGTATTGCCCGAATTGAGCGGCAATCATGTCTATTACTACTTCATCGGGAACGAACTCGCCACTGTCCGTATACTTTTGAGCTAATTTGCCCAACTCGGTTCCGGCTGAAATTTCCTTACGGAATATATCGCCTGTAGATAAGTGCATAAGCGCGAACTTTTTGGCAAGCATCTCTGCCTGAGTTCCTTTGCCCGCTCCGGGTGCGCCAAAAATTACAATATTAAACATAGTTTAAAAAATATTAAAAATTATTATTCAATTACAGTATTCAATTTTTTTATTAAAATTTGCGGCAAAATTAATAAAAATTTTGTTAAAACAAGTCGATTTTTTTATTTTTTTATCGCCCTGTACATTAGCGGTATTCCCAGCAAACTTACTATTGTTCCTACCGTCATTCCGCCTATAATTGCCCATGCAAACGGTTTTTGCAGTTCGGCGCCCATGTCGCTTGAGAGCAGTAG
>Ga0099364_10004835_pt1 | contig 20266 bp, 18 predicted proteins | sample TergutTh196P3_FD_73070 | JGI IMG/M metagenome (GOLD analysis project Ga0099364, IMG submission 73070) | Microcerotermes parvus P3 segment gut microbial communities from Pointe-Noire, Republic of the Congo - Th196 P3 | ecosystem: Host-associated > Arthropoda: Insects > Digestive system > Gut ... | reverse complement strand
TGCAAAACTGCCGTTAGCTTCCTTTACAGGGTAGCATAATCATTCGCTTTTGCATAGGGGTATCAAGCAGATTCCTTTATCTGCTTATTTCTTGTGCTTTTCTTTATATATTCATAGACAAGAACATACCATAAGTGCAAAAAACGCTTATGGCATGTTCTGTATTTTCTTTTTTCCCTTTTGCATCCCTTAACTTAATGACATTGCGGCACAGCCGGGGGATTCTTTCTTTCTGTTATTATATATTTCTCGCATCTTTTACGATTTGTACCGCCTCTTTGCAAAGTCTGGTAATCTCATCAAAATTGCCGCTGTCAATCAGGTCTTTCGTCACCATCCAACTGCCGCCGCAGGCGACAATCCTGTCGAAGGCGAGATATTTACCGATATTCCCAGCGCTGATACCGCCTGTGGGCATAAACCGCAGCCCCGTGTACGGCGCCGCGCAAGCTTTGATATAAGCAAGCCCGCCCGCTTGTTCCGCGGGGAAGAATTTGACCGTATCCAGCCCGAATTCCATCGCTGCCTCCATATCCGACGGGCTGGAGCATCCGGGGACCATCAACGCGCCTTTTTCCATGCAATAAGACACGACTTTCGGGTTAAAACCGGGGCTGACAAGAAATTTTGCTCCTGCCTTTATCGCCCGGTCAACCTGCTCCGTTTTGAGCACCGTTCCCGCACCCACCAGCACTTCCGGAACTTCTGCAGCAATGCGCCGGATACATTCTTCCCCTTCGGCTGTACGGAAAGTCACCTCCGCGCAGGGGATGCCCCCTGCCAGCAACGCTTTTGCCAGTGGCACTGCTTTTTCCACATCGGAAATCGCGATAACAGGCACGATACCAATTTCACCGATTTGCTTTAAAATATCGCTCAATCTAATCACCCCCTCCTATCTTTGAACCCGCGCGCCTGCGCCCTTCATCAGATTTTCGACTTCCTTTTGCACCGCGGTGGACGTGTCGCCTGCGGTCGTCATGGCAAGGGCGCCGTGGCAGACCCCGTAATTGAGGGCCGTTTGATAATCCTTGCCGCTCATCAGCCCGTAGATCAGGCCGGAAGCGAAGCTGTCGCCACCGCCCACCCGGTCAAGGATTTCAAGGCCGTTTAGCTCCATACCCTGATACACATTTCCCTCTGCCCAGCAGATGGCAGACCAGTCGTTGATGGTAGCAGTTTTGACAGTCCGCAATGTGGTGCCGATCACCTTGAAATTGGGGTATGCCGCAGACGCCGCGTGAATCATCTTTTTATAACCGTCAAGGTTAAGTGCAGAAAGATTTTCGTCATGCCCCTCAACTTCAAGTCCAAGACAAGCGATGAAATCTTCTTCGTTGCCAATCATAACGTCGACATATTTGGCGATTTCTTTGTTGACCTCCTGCGCTTTCGCTTTGCCGCCAATGTCTTTCCAAAGAGACGGGCGGTAGTTGAGATCATAACTTACGATTGTGCCATGTTTTTTCGCGGCTTTGCAAGCCTCCAGCGCCACTTCTGCCGAAGTTGCGGAAAGTGCCGCAAAAATGCCGCCGGTATGAAACCAGCGCGCCCCGCACTCGCCGAAGATATGCTCCCAATCGATGTCGCCGGGCTTTAAGTTTGCGGCGGCGGTGTTCGCCCTGTCGCTTACACCGATGGCCCCGCGCACGCCGTAGCCGCGCTCTGTGAAGTTGAGCCCGTTGCGCACGTTGCAGCCGATGCCGTCATAGGGAATCCATTTTACAAAGCGGGTATCCACGCCGCCCTGCAGGATGAAATCCTCAATCAGCCAGCCGATGTCGTTGTCGGCAAAAGCTGTTACCACGGCGGTATCAAATTTAAAACACTTTCTCAACCCACGGGCCACGTTATACTCTCCGCCGCCCTCCCATGCGCGGAAGCTCCGGGCTGTGCGGATGCGCCCTTCGCCGGGGTCAAGGCGCAGCATAACCTCGCCAAGAGAGATTTCATCGTACATGCACTTTTCTTTTGGCTTTATCGTCAACATATTTATACTCCTTATTAAATTGCAGTTCTATTTCCGGTTTTTTGCCAATGAGCCATTGCCATGATTGGGTACCCGAGAACGGGAAATTTCCAGGTAATTATATAGCGTATATTTGGATACGCCCAGATATTCCCGTAGGTGCTCGCCCGCTTTCGCAATCAGAAACGCGCCTTTGCTGTCAAAAAACTCCAACGCTTTTATCTTTTCATCTTTTGTCATCTCAACGCCGGGTTTTCCGATATATTCGGTGCATTGCGCGGTTAAATGGTCTATAATCTCCCCGACGTTATTTGCGAACACCTCCGGTTCCACATCTTTTTTTGAAGACGGGTACATGGTTACATTTTCCAATACATTTTGAAAATGTAACAAGTCGCTGATATCATAATTAATGCAGATGGCGCCGATGACCTGATCTTTTTCATCGCGCAAAAAAGAGGTCGAAGAACGCAATACCTTGCCGTCTTTCGTTTGCGTAATATAGTTATATACGTCCCCATCTTTTTTATGGCCCGACAAAACCTGCAAGCCAAAACTGCTGCCGGAGCCGCCCTCAACGCGATTTGTGACATGTCCGTTTTCAATTGCCACGATGGTATGGTTGTAATCTCCCGTCAAATCATGAAGAACAACCTCGCACCGCGTGCCGAATTGTTCTGAAATCATGCTGATCAAGCGCGTAAGATTTGACATTTCATCTTTTAGATTTTTCAAATATGAAACTCCCTTTCCCATCATCTGCATACTCTTTATAGTTTATATATTATTGAAGCGAAGGTCAAGAGATGTTCAACAGAAACGATCTATACGCATGTGAATCCCCCGTCAATGACAAGGGTTGTCCCGGTAATAAAAGACGAGTCGTCGCTTGCGAGGAAAAGCGCCCCTTTCGCAACCTCATCGGGTGTTGCAATCCGCCCCATCGGATATTTTTTCAGCGTTTCTTCCCAATTTTCCGGGTCCTCTTCCGCTTTGGTAAATACATCTTTGTTGATTACCGTGTCGCTGACCAATGCCGGACACAGGCAGTTCGCGCGGATGCCATATTCCGCATAATCCAGCGCCATGTTTTTGGTGAGGAATACACAAGCCGCTTTCGTTGCATTATAAACGCCGGTGTCGTATTGGCCTACGATTGCGGATGCAGATGATGTGCACACGATTGCACCGCCGCCGTTCTTGATCATAACCGGCAGGCAATATTTTGCGGAAAGAAACTGCCCCTTGACATTTACATTAAACATTTGGTCAAATTGTTCCTCGGTGATATCGCCCACCTTGCAAAACCCGGTCAGCATACCGGCGTTGTTCACCAATATATCGATGGTTCCATAAGCCCGGACAGCCGCATCCACCATTTTTTGCACATCATCGGCCTTGGATACGTTGGTGGTAACAGCTATGGCTTCACCGCCGGATTTCACAATATCCTCCGCAGTTTTCCCGCAAGATTCAGCGTTCAATGACGCACAAACGACTTTTGCGCCTTCCGCCGCAAACATCAGCGCAATCGCCCGCCCGATTCCCGTTCCCGCTCCCGTCACAACAGCGACTTTCTGATTTAGTTTCATATTCCACACGATCCTTTCTTAAATTCCGGGGACTGCCAGCCTGATTTGGTAAAGGGAAGTCCGCGCCGTAATGAACAGTGTCTGCATGTCTTCTCCGCCAAACTCGCAGTTCGCGGGCGTTTCATCCCCCGGCATGTTGATGGTTCCCAACGGCTCGCCATCCGGTCGGAAAACTTGAATTCCCGTGAATGTGGTAACGTACAGATTGCCGAGACAATCCACTTTCAGCCCGTCTGCTTCCCCGCATTTTTGCAGGTCGGATAAACCGGCGATGTTTTCGGGCGTCTTCAAGGTGCAGAGTACAGCGGCTTCCGTCAGGCTTCCATCCGGCATGACTGTGTAGCTCCAAACGTTTGGACTGGCGGTATCGTCAATGTACAGCCGTTTTCCGTCCGGGGAAAACGCAAGTCCGTTCGGTTTTTTGCTGTCGGTTGCCACACGCGTGACGATCCCGTCCCGCATGCAATAGGTGGCCTCGATATCCTGTGTTTTCGGCCCGTATGTAAAAAACGGGTCGGTGATATAGTAGCCGCCATTCTGATCGCAAACCACATCATTGGTTGCATGAAAGGGCCGCCCACCGTATCCAGGGGCAATGACGCCGATGGTTTTACCCGTATCGGGACAAACCTCGTCCAGCGAGCCGTCTTCCATGTTGCATACGGCTAAGTTTCCCTGATGGTTCAGGCACATTCCGTTGACATAGCCCGTATTTTCTGCAAGGACGCGGAATTCGCCCGGCTTTTTCATGACCATGATGGTTCGGGCCAGCGGGTCGGAAAAGTAAAGCTGGTTTCGCTTCTTATCCCAAACAGGACCTTCCAGAAAGACAAACGGTTTGTCGTTTAATTTTTGCATGCTCTCGCCATCTATCAAACCGGAATCCCTCCCCTCTCTAACCTGCATATTTGCCTAACAGGGCTCGGTCGGGCTCGACGCCGAGGCCGGGTGTGTCAGGCAGAATCAACTTTCCGTTTTGATATTTCACCGGTTGTTTTATGATATCTTCCTGAAGCAGCAACGGCCCCACCAATTCGGTGGCAAGAGATGTTTCAGGAAGTGCTGCAAACAAATGGGCGCTGGCAATCGTTCCAATGCCAAGCTCGAGGTTGCTGCCCGCAAAAGGGGATCGCCCCGCCGCATGTGCCACATGGGCGATTCTTCGGGATTCTATGATGCCGCCTGCACGAGAAACCTTAATGTTGACCCGGTCTGCCGCCTCCACGCGTACAATCCGCATGGTATCCTTGTCCGTTAAAATACATTCGTCCGCTACGATTGGCACAGTCGAATGTTCCCTGACAAACCGCAACCCGTCCACATCCCAAGCCGGCACAGGTTGCTCGACATGCTCCGGATGGTGCGAGACAAAGCGCTTTATCATATCAAGGGACTGCTTCGGGTTCCATGCCTCATTCCCATCCAGGCGTATGGCAATGTCAGGCCCAACGGCTTGCCGCAGAGCAGCCAAATTTTCCACATCGCGCTCCGGCTCGGTGCCAACCTTTAGTTTGAAAGTCGTGTAGCCTTCGCGGGCTTTTTCCTCCGCTTCGCTGCCGATATCAACCGGTGATTTCGCGCTAAGCACCCAACAAACCGGCAATTCCCGCACCGAACCGCCAAGCAGCTTACATACCGGCAGCCCGTGTATTTTTCCGGCAAGGTCATGCAGCGCAAAATCGATCGCGCATTTGGCATATCTGGCACTTTTTACGGCCCGGTCAAGGTCGGCGAGAATCCATGCGATATCTGTCGGGTCCCTGCCAATCAACATTGGCTTGTAATACCGCTCGATCACCAGCACGACGTCGGCCTGGCTGCCGGTATCATAAATGGGGATGGTTGACGCTTCGCCCCATCCGCTCATACCGTTGTCACAGACAAGCTCGGCCAGAACAAAATCAGCCGTACTGCGCGTGCCGTAAGCGGCTTTAAACTCATGCAGCAGCGGCACCCTTACCGGATAACACCGCACGTCAGCAATCTTCACCAAGCAGCTCCCCTTTCCACATGGCATCCACCAATTTCAAGGCTTTTTCAAGGATCAAATCATATATTGTTTTGCCTGTTTCCACAGTTGCGCTTTGCGGGTCTCCGATATGCCCCTCAGCCGAAAGCTCGTGGTATGGCTTATACAAGGAGATTTTGTTCGAGGCAAACATCTCCGGGCTCCACCACTCGCTGCCTTTGAGGTTATTTGCCGCAGGCAGCCGATCCATACGCACATTGCGCTTGTCCAGATACATTTGGAGCGAGGTTTCCATCTCACAGGCGTGACTGACGCCGCCGTACTCCGACTTGCGGATATCCCAAATCTCTTTTGAGATGAGATTCCAGTATGTGAGAAGCGACCAAACGCCGTCAAAACTTTGTCCCGCGCGGGTCAACGCTTCATTCAGCGGCACCATGTTCCCACCGTGTGCGTTGACAACAAGCGCCTTTTTGACACCGCTTCGCGCAAGGCTTTCCAAAATGTCGAACAACAATGCCGACATGGTGGCATGTCTGAGCGTCAGAGAGCCGCAAAACCGCATATGGTGTTCTGATATTCCGATCCAGACCGTTGGGAGCGTCACGCAGGGCGTGTCCGATTTTTGCACAATTCCGCGGCAAATAGAATCCGCGATGACGCTGTCGGTATTCATGGCAAGGTGCGGCCCGTGCTGTTCATACGCCCCGACCGGAATCAAAACCACCGGTTCGCGTTTCATGAACTCTTTCATCTCGTTCGATGTATAATCTCCCCAGAAGATGCGTTCCATAGCAACAACTCCTATTCCTTGACCGCGCCCATGGTGAGGCCCTGTATGATATATTTCTTCGTAATCATGGCGAATATGATGGGAGCAGAGGAGCCCACAACCGAGGCGGCGGCAAGCTCGCCCCACAAGATCCGCCGGGAACCGAAGAAAGAAGTCAGGTGGACGGTAAACGTTTTGGCCGAGCTTTGTGTGAGGATGGATGCAAAAAAGAATTCGTTCCATGTAAAAATAAAAATCAAAATTGCCGTTGCAACAATACCGCCGCTCGCCATCGGAACGGCAAAACGCAGGAACGCCCCAAAATGGGATACGCCATCGACCAGCGCCGCCTCCTCCACCTCTTTTGGAACCTCTTCAAAAAAGCTGCGTGTCAGCCAAATACACAACGCAAGGCTTGCAAATGTATACACCATAATGAGGCTGAGCTTGTTGTCAATCAACCGGAGCTGAACCATCAACAAATAAATCGGGACTGCAAACGTGACCGCCGGGGCCATGCGGGTTGTGAGAATCATAAAAAACCAAGTATCCTTGCGTTTCATTTTGAGGCGTGCGAATGCATAACCCGCCATGCTGCCGCAGGGAATGACGACACACACGGTGGCGATGCTCACAATCACGCTGTTTAACAGGTATTGCGGAAATTTATCTTTGAGCAGCACCTGCTCATAATTTTCAAGGGACGGGGTGAAAAACCCGAGCAATTCAGTGGAGAACACATCAAGCGACGGCTTTAAGGAAGTCGTCAGCAGCCAGTAAAGCGGAAACAGGCATATGAACGCAAATAGTGTCAAAAATGCATAAATCAGAACCTGCCCCGCTATTTTGAGCACTCGGTAATTTGAGTTGTTTTTCATTTGCTGCTCACCTCCTCAGCACTAAAAACGCCTGTCGCTTTGATGACACGGTTCGCGATAAACATGATGAAATAAAGGGTAAAGATTCCGAGTGCCGCCGCATATCCCATATCAAACCAGCTAAAGCCTGCCGTCGCGATGTAAAGGTTCAAGGTTTCGGAAGATGCGCCGGGGCCTCCGCCTGTCAACAATTGAATGGTTTCATAAACTTTCAGGGAATCCATCGTCCGAAGTATGACCACAATGACGGAAAATTTACTCAAAAGGGGCAGCGTTACAAACCGAAAGGTTTGCCAGGAGCTGGCGCCGTCAAGCATGGCGGCTTCGTACAGGGAAACCGGCTGGGCCTCAAGCCCTGCCAGCAGAACCAGCAAAGCCAGCGGAACCCCTTGCCATACATCCACAAGCAGCGCGGAGAAAAGAGACAGCGACGGGGTTCCTAAGAAATCAATGCTCGGCAGCCCGATCCGGTTCAACATTTCATTGATGATTCCGAAATTGTAATTGTACATGAACCTGAAGTTCAGCGCCGTAATGGTCGGGGCAATAATCATGGGAATCAGAAAAACAATCCGGTAGAAGTTTCTCATCCGCTTGGTTTTATTCAGCATCAGCGAAACAATGAGGCCAATGCAATACGTGAGCAGAACGCTCAAAACCACAAAAATCATCGTGCGCCCAAGCGCATGCCAAAACCGCATTTCAGTAAACATGCGGATGTAATTGCCCAACCCGATGAACGTGCGTCCGGTGGTTGAAGTCATTTTATAATCTGTCAGGCTGTTAAAAAGAGCTTCAATGGTCGGATAAACACCGATAAACAAAAACAACAGCAGTGCGGGCAGCGTCATCAGCCGCATGAAAGTTTTTTCGCGCATAGAATATCGCCCTCCAAAATGCACCGGGCAAAACGTCTTGCCGTCCTGTCCCGGTGCATCAATGATTGTTACATATGAATGATTACGCCGCCGCCTCGACGTCTGCCTGCGCCTCTGCAAGCGCAGCATCTACGGCAATGTTTCCGGCAATTGCCAGTGATATTTTTCTTTGGAATGCCTCGGCAACCTGATTAAACTGCGACGTCGCCGGCCAGTAGGCTGCATCAATAGACTCCATAATCAAGGGGAGTTTTTCGGCAAAGAAACCGATATCGGCAGTCTTTTCCCGGTAGATATCCGTTTCGTAGATTCTGGGGTCGGGGAAATCAAAACGAATATCCTGTTCGACTTCTTTTTTGATGACGTCAAGACTGTTGCGCCATTGCAGGAACAGCCACGCAGCGTCTTTGTTCTTGGAAAAAGAGCTGATTCCAAGGCCTTCCCCGTACATCCATTGCAGGTTGTTGCCCTCCGGCCCTGTGATAACCGCGCAGTCAATCAAGCCTACTACAGAAGAAACCTCGGGGCTTGAATATGCGCTGACAAAACCGTGCATTTCAAAGTTCATGGCGGCTTTGCCCTGACGGAACATTTCAGACATGGTATCCCATCCCATCGCCGCCGCGTCGGGAGACGAATATTCACTCATCAAGCGCACAAAATCATCCATCGCCGCTTTCATTTGGGGGGTATCGACAGTGACGTTGCCACTTTCGTCCATGACTCTGGCGCCATAGCCCCATGCCCAGCCCGCCGAGGTTCCAAAAGAGCCGCTTGTGGAATCGCCGCGTCCGACAAAGGGAACGGTGTCAGGCTCGTTTGCTTTCAGGATTTCTGCTGCCGCCAGAATATCGGCAGTGGTTTTTGGTTCCGGGATATTGTGCTTTTCAAACAAATCCTTGCGATAAATCAAGACGCCGCCGGTAGCCGAAACGCAGATCGAATACAACTGGCCGTCCTGGCTTTGGAACATACCAAGAACACTATCCGGCATATATCCGACAGAATCCCATTCCGGATCACTTTTGTCGCTGACATAGCTGTCCAGACTTTCCAGCCAGCCTGTTTGAATGTATTCCGGCATATACCAGAACTGGGTCGCTACCACGTCGTAATTTCCAAGCCCCGAGTTGCTGTCAAGGATAAACTTGTTGCGCAGCGTCGGCTCGTCGTAAACTTCCACGTTGAGCGTAATTCCTGTCTGCGCTTCAAAATCATCGGCAAAGCGGGTAATCGCTTCGGTTTCATAGCCGGTTTTCAGCAGGACATTCAGCTGCGTTCCCGCGTATGCCATCCGCCCGCCTTCGGCAGGGGCGTCAGAATCCGCAGCATCCGAGCCGCCCGCAGGCGGGGAAGACGGGGTTCCGCTACCTCCGCAGCCTGTCAGGATGATGGAAATTACAAGGACAAAGATCAATAACAATGATAACAGTTTTTTCATGTTTTTCATAGTACCTCCTTTTCATTTTGGCAATTATGTTTTATCGTTTTATGTTTTATATTTAAAAAGCGCAAAGCTGCTTTTTACCGTGTTTCAGGCGCGGAATTGCTTTACCAGACCGGCGCAGGTTTCATAAAAAAGCCCCACGTCGACAGAATACGAAAGATATTTGACTCCCGCTTGCCGCCACATCTCCAAGGTCTGGGGCGTATCGGTAAAGGTGCCGGTGACGACTCCTTTTCTTTCCGTTTTTTGCACAATCTCACGCATTTGCTCCACGACCTTGTGGTGTGTCGTGTCTCCCGGCATCCCCAAGCTTTGGGACAAATCATAAGGCCCGATAAAAATGATGTCAATTCCCGGAACATTCAAAATTTCATCCAGGTTATGGATTGCTTTCTGTCCCTCCAATTGCACAATAACAATTGTGGAACGGTTCGCCTGGCTAAAATATTTTTCCCGCGGTATCGCGGAATAATGTGCCGAGCGCACAAAACGGCAAACCCCGCGCTCTCCGTCCGGATAATATTTTGTGGCCTTAACCGCAATGGAAGCTTCTTCCGCAGTTGTAATCTGTGGAATTTGAACGCCTGCGGCTCCGATATCCAAGGCCTGTGAAATCGCGCTTTCACTCAACTGATTTACACGGATGATGGGAAGAACACCTGAGACCTGGGCTGCCCTCACATTGTGCTGCATCGCGGTGAGGTTTGCCGGGCCGTGCTCCATGTCTAAAATAACAAAATCCATCCCGCTGTATCCTGCGGCTTCCACAAACGCGGGGTCGCTTGTTTTCATAAACAGGCCGAAGACAGCGCCGTCAGCAATCGTTTTTTGAAAAGATTGAACCGTATCCTCGCTCATGCCGTTTCTCCTTTATATTTCAAAGATGGCTTCCACTTCCACCGGGATATTACCCGGAAGGTTGTTTGTTCCAATCGCGGAACGCGCGTGTTTTCCATTTCCCCCAAATACTTGAATGAAAACCTTGCTGGCTTCATTGACCACTTGGGGCTGGAGATTAAAATCATCCGTGCAGGCTACAAAAGCAAGCAGCTTGATTATGTTTTTCACTTTGTTTAAATCGCCAAGATATTCATGCAGGCATCCTAATATATTTAACGCACAGATCCGTGCCGCTTCCTGACCTTGCTCAATGCTTAATTCTCCGAGTTTTCCCGTACAGACAGGTATCCCATTTATGATTGGCCCCTGCCCGGATACATAAAGAAGATTCCCGCATTGCCTTACTTTCACATATTCTCCGCCAACCGGCGTATCGGTAATCATCTCCAGCTTATATTTCTCCATGTTTTCATAAACGCTCATTACACTCTCAACTCCAAAACAAACTGTTTGTAATCAATTTATATCACAAACAGTTTGTTTTGTAAAGAGTTTTGTAGTAATCTAATCAAAATCATCACTATGTATAAATAAATTTTGATCGTATTGTTTAATATAACAATTTATTAATTAAGATTCTTATATATGTATCAGACATAAAAATTTGCAAAGACACCAAACTGTTAGTCTGATATCCCTGCGAATGATGACAAATCTATTAGCTAAGGGTAACTGCTGACGCGTATATTGCCGGGTAGCGCTGGCACTGCGAAACTGTCAATTGACTTTTCGATGGATTGTGATATCCTTATCGCAGAAAGGGGGCAGGCGGATGGACTCGATTTTGATGCCTTACGGACGGGATAAAATAGAATTGCGGCTGCCAAAAGACAAGGAGCGCCAGATTCTCGAGCCTGTGGAGTATATTCCGGCGGGATGCGCTTTCGAACCCCGTCGATTCTCCGGGGCTTCGCGAGCTGACGAGAGAAGCGAAGAGAATTCTCACCATCACGAACGACCATACGCGCCCCATGCCCAGCAACCTCACGATCCCGGCGATGATAAAAAGCTTTTGTTTTCCGGATACGAATTACGATATCACCATTCTCATCGCGACCGGGCTTCATCGCCCCATGACAAAGGAAGAGATGCAGGAGCAATTCGGGGACGACGTCTGCCGCAAGTATAAAATCGTCAACCACATCGCGTCGGATGCCGCTTCTCTTGCGAGCTTCGGGCGAATGTCCACAGGCAGTGAGCTGTTTTTAAACAAGCTGGTGGCGGAGAGTGACCTTGTCATCTCGGAGGGCTTCATCGAATCCCATTTCTTCGCAGGCTTCTCCGGCGGCAGAAAGAGTATTTTGCCGGGAGTAGCGGGAGAATCCACCATTCTCGCAAACCATAAACCGGAGCACATTTCTGACTGTAACGCGCGGCAGGCGAACCTTGCCGGGAACCCGGTTCACGAGGAGTGCGCCGAGGCGGCCCGGTTGTCCGGTCTTGCGTTTATACTCAACGTCGCCCTTGACAAAAACAAGAGAATCATCGGGGCCTTTGCAGGGGATCCCGTAAAGGCGCATCTCGCGGGATGCCGCTTCGTGGAAGAAATCATGTCGGTTGACGCCGTACCCACAGATATCGTGATCACCTCCAATAACGGGTACCCCCTTGACCGGAACCTTTATCAAGTGGTCAAAGGCATTGACACAGCGGCGGGAGTCGCCAAAGAAAACGGCGTGATCATCGTGGCTGCCCGATGCGTTGACCATGTCGGGCATGAGAATTTCAAGAATTTGCTTTTGTCATGCGAAACAGCGGAGGAGCTTTGCGAGAAAATGTCGGTGTCCCCGAGTGATATCGACAAGTGGCAGGTGTAGGTTCTCCGGCGCAGTAAAGTTCCCCCGTTTGGAACGGGAACGCAGTTCGTCGCGCAGGGCGAGGAGCCGGGAGCGTGTATCGGGATTGAAATTTATAGCGACAAATAACTGCATGAATTCACACTTTCACTAGCAATTCCATTTGAACTTGGCAGGGTTAGATTCACTTAACCGTAAATTCATTGCTGTAAATAATATACCCACCGGGAATTACGTCACCGGAAGCAGCAACCGGCATAAAGTCTGTCACGATTCGGTATGTGCCACTTGGCAGCTTATCTGAATACACTCGCACACCATAAGCCATTTCTGCTTGAGAGCGCGGGTCGACAACGATACCTTCCGAGGTGAAACCGTAATTTCCTTTGCGGTCGGGCTCGTTATATAAAACCCATTTGCTTTGGGTTTTTCTTTCAAGCTTGAAAGACTGTCCATACATGAGCTGCGTGGAGGTTTTGTTCGTCCAGGTGGCACTGATTGTCGCGGCATTTGCTGCCAAAGTTCCGGGCACCGTCAGCGTGACGTCACTCGGCTTGCCGAATACGCCGGAAAGCTCCTGCGCAGTCCATCTGCGGGTCTGGTCAACGCCTGTGATAGTCGCATAACTGTATACAGGCGGATTTGCCTTGTTATTCACAGCCAGATACCATACCGACAAAATCTGGCCGGGGGTGTAGCGGGCAGACGTTTCGTTCTGCAAACGGACAATGGCTTTTGGCGTATTGTACCGTTGCTCCGCCCAAAGGGGTTGTACAAGCAGCTCGGAAGCGCTTACCTGCTGTTCGACCACGAAACCGCCCCAACGGTGGGCCGACGAAGGCGGTTCTGATTCACCGCCCCAGCTTGGACCGGCAACCCACTTGTCGCCGTATTCAAGAAGCCGGATGGTGCTTGCTGTGCCGCCGCCATATTGGGGCGGGGAGCTCTCCATCCAGCTATGGTCGCTTACTCTTATTTCCACGCGCTGGAAAGGTTTTAAGTCTCTGGACTGTATCTGCTTCCCTGCTTTGTCAAGAATTCTGGTGCCGCTGTTTATCGTAAACGGGCTGCGACCTTTGGCGATAAATTCATTGTCGCCGAAATATACAAGCCCGCCCTCGATATAGGCAACAATCCTGTTTCGATTTGCCGAGATTATCGTGCCGATTACAGTGTTGGGCCGCATATCCCAGGCGTTGCCAAGCCGAAGCGCCCTGCCTTTCATCTGGACTTTCTGAACGCTGATGACAACCAGTTCGCGGGTTGCGCCGCTGTCAATCATTTGATAGGTAAAGGTGATGTCAACCTCCTGCCCATATGCAAGGGATTGCCGCATAGGGTTGCCATTGCTTAAAAGAAATGCCGCACCGCTTTGTGGGATGCTTTGCAGTTGCTGTGCATGGTCGCCCTTTCGTGCAAAGGTAAACGAGTCGAAATAGACGGTGAGGGTTTCCCCTGAACCTCCAAGCCCCGGGAGGTTACCGTCAAGAACACGCGCGGATTTCGTCATGGTCGCGGGAGCTGTTCTGGGTCGCGGAGTATTATCGACAGTTGTGTCAATGTCCAGCGCCGACGCAGATATAAATAACCCGCCAAAAAACATGAGTGTTGCTAATATAAGGGATAGCGCCTTTTTCAAAACTAACTTCCTCCCACTCGCTTAATTATATTATATGACACCGAGTATAGCATGTAATTATAAGCGCATGGCTAACGGTCTATGAAGAATCGTTCATAAATAATTGAATTCATTCCAGTGTGCCTCCCGTAAGATTCTACATTTAGATGCCCGATAATAATTTTGTAGTTACTTCATAAAGCCGCTTCGCGTTGCCTTTATCGTAAGCAGGTAGGGTAAGATCTAATTTTTTTCGTTCCCGGTAAGCTGACAACGCAGATGCCGGTGGGTTATTAAGCAGCTCAATGATTGGCACAACCGCTCTGTCTACTGGTTTACCAATGGCTTTATATATCAGCTTCATCAACAAGCCGCCATACTCCGCCATCCCGGGTGTCTGCACCGCCATCGGGTTGTAAAGAATATATTTAATCTTACCTGCGGTGTCGTTTTGTGTGAATGCAACACCCGACAGATCGTTGAGCCTGCTACCGTGCATCATAACTTTCTGAGATGGAAAACTGGCTTTATGTTGCAGGTCATCCCAGTTCACTTCGCCTTTCATGCCTGTACCACAGACATTCATGATGACGGGGTTATCGGACTTTTCTAGCAACTCTTTTAGACCATAGCTGAGAACGAACCGGCTCAAATAATCTAGTGCAAAGGTAAGCTCCAAACCCTCGGATGTTTCAATATACTCATTGCTATGCTTTGCTGCACAGAAGATTACCGTATCCAAGATGGGGAAGTGAGTTTTGATTTCTTCGATGGTTCTACGGTTTCCCGCTACTAAGCTTAAATCAGCTTGAATGAATACGGCCCTTTCCCCGGCTCCGATTTGCTTGGATTGATTATAGAAGGCGTCGCCATTCTTGGCAGAGCTACCAATAGCGATTACTTGATCACCATTGCCTAGATAATGCATTGCAATACCCTTTCCGATTCCACTTGCACCGCCTGTTACGAGAACTGTCTTCATGGAGTATTATCCTCCTTTTTCTCATCGGCCCCGAAGCCATCACCTATGCCGAGGTCGTTCTTCACGACAGACCCGGCGGAGATGCTGCCGGAGCCATATCTGTCCTTAACCTTGTCCATCGCCAGTTCAAGCCGTTCCCGCCTGTCCCTGCTCCCTGATTTATCATGCCCTCCGAAGAGTGACGTCTGTTCCGTCGCTTCATCGGCGGGTATTAGTTTTTGTGCTGTGATGGTTAATAGCCGTATCGGTACTCCGATCTTCCACGAGCTTTCTATCAGGGCCATTGATTCACGGACCAGGTCGGCAGCGAGCCACGTCGGTACATCAACAGCCTTCTGGCGCGTGATTACCTTGAAATTGGTGTCCTTAATCGTAACCTGAACCGTCATGCACTTGACGTCCATACGTCGTAATCGTCGGGCTACACTGTCGGCGAGGAAGGTCACGGCGGTATGGATATCATCGCGACTGACCAGGTTTCGTTTGAAGGTCATGCCGTTACCGACTGAGCCTGCGTCGTCTGAGGGTTGTACGGGGCTGTCGTCAAGCCCGTTAGCATAGATGTAGAGCTGTTCCCCTATCCGGCCCAGACGTCTGCTGAGGGCCCGTTCGCTTGCGTGTGCGAGGTCGCCGATGGTCTTGATGTACATTCGAGCCAGATCTTCTTCTGTCTTACGACCGACCATGTAGAGTGCCGACACCGGCATCAACCACGCGACATCCTGATAGTTGTCGCGGCTGATATAGCTTACGGCGTTGGGCTTCTTGAGGTCACTGGCGAGTTTGGCGAAGATTTTGTTAAATGAAATGCCTATAGAAACGGTTAGGCCGGTTTCATGGTGGACCCGCTCCCGGATTTCGTTGGCCAACTTAATAGGGTCATTGCCGAAGAGGTGCAGGGAGCCGGTGACGTCGAGATAGGATTCGTCGATGCCGCCACGTTCAACCAGGTCTGTATAATGCCCGTGTACCGCATTTACCAACTCACAGTACCGTTCATATTCGTGACGTCGTGGTGGAGCCATTACGAGGTTGGGGCACTTCTGTAACGCCGAACCAACCGTCTCCGCTGTCTTTATGCCGGCTTCCTTTGCGAGCTGGTTCTTGGCGAGGATGATGCCCCGACGGTTCTCCGGGTTCCCGCAGATAGCCATTGGGACTGTCTTGTATTCGGAGTGAAAGACCTCCTCCACGCTGGAGAAATATGCGTCACAATCAACTAAATAGATTACGCGGTCTTTCTCCATAACGATACACCCCCCGACCGTTTCATTATACCAAATCAGGCAGATTATTTCATCTATGATTTCTTTCATACCGATGGTCACGGTACAGGACTTTATCATCGAATCCTCAATAATCAATAGTCTTCCCTCCCCGATGGCGCCGGAGGATATAGCTCATAAACAGCGACGACATCGATGTTTTAACGTGACTGGACCCTGACTAGATGAATTGAAAGGACATACTCCCGCCGCTGGACGGCGGGAGTATGTTGGTTGAGATTATTTCTCCTTGTTCATCGCCCGGTGAATCTGCCAGCCTTTTACGTTGGTCATGGCATATATCTCGTCGAAGGTGTACTTTCCTGTCTGATACAGTTCAATAGCTTCAGCAACTGGCTTACGGTTCAACTGTTCTTGGTCACATTGACGGATTAGTTCAATGATACCTCTGTCTTCTATATCAGCCTTGTAGTGCTCCTTATCTATCCCCCTCCTATTTTCCCAGCAAAATAGGGAAGAATATTGTGTGCGTTTTCGTATATCCCTGTAAATGAATATACCTTCCAACCGTCCTTCTACTGTCATCCGGGACTTCAAATAATTGAAGTCGTCACAACCTGTATACGAAGCATTTTTGTTATCTAAATGCTTGTCATCTATGTCCCAGGCATCGTAGAAAATATCGAAACTACACGGTCCCCCTTCATAGAAATCGTACAAATAAACTATTGTACTTCGATTGCAATTAAACGCACCCCTAGCGTAATTAAGCGCATCTTCGGATTCATTATCGCTGTTAATACGGGCATTGAGAAGAGTCTCTACGGACATTTTAGCATCAGATGCTTTTTCTTCTCCAGTATCGGGATACACATTGACTATGAAATTGTTCCGGGATACTTGCCGATAGACCTCATACCTGAAAGGCTTAATATCTTCATATGGATTTGCAGCGCCTGTTTCATTATGAAATTTTTTAAGTGCTGAAGCCTCAAGTACCCCACTGTCGGTAAAGATGAGCATTTCCTCCTGGCCGGCCACTGCATCCAACAGCTTCTTTTCACTCTTCTTCATAATATAATACCTCCAATAATTTTTATACAGCTATCCAGTTAGCCCACCGAACTCAGGCGCGTTCTCATTAATGCAGAGAGGCTTATCAGAACATGATAATGTTGATTCGTTGATGATACCGGATGCCATAAATTATATATAGGTATACGATAATTACTTTTTAATAGATACGAATTCAAAGGTACAGTATTAACTCTTACTCTTTTTCTTCTTAGACTTCTTCCGGCCAGATGCTTTCAGGTACTCTCGTGTGCTGCTGTCCAGAGGTAGAGCTGAAGCTGCAGATGCTTTGGAGTTGTCTAGAAGCTCCTTAATCTTCTCCGGCGTGTACTTGTACGGTTTCCCGGGCTTTCGCTTCGCCTTTTTCTTCTCCAAGCTGCCGGTCGTAAATAAGAGCCTTTTCCAATTTCCGAGGGTATACTTTGAGACACCTAGCTTTTTACTGACCTCGTCATCGCTGAGCCCGTTCTGGCAATGTTCCATTGCCTTGGTCCTGATATCTGTTGAATATGCCATCTTAATCTCCCTTTCTATCAAATAGATGATTCTCTAGAATTATATTTATGTAATGGCCGAATGTCTTTTTAATATTTTATTATCTATTCTCAATCGTACCAGAAGATAAATTATCAGTTTATCTTTAGGGAGTTGAGACTATGGAAGACATCAAGGTTAGCTTTTTCAAAAGCCAGTATATCAATAAGCCAAACAGCGCGACGGCTGCCATGTTGAGCGAGGTAATCGCTGATAAGGTTATAACAGTCAACCGGCATACTATGAAAGCATTCGCCGCGATGGTAGGCGACAAGGGTTGCACCTTCTGTCCGGCTACGTTTAAAGACGGCAAGCGCCGGAAAGAAAACTTCGACCAGACACAGTTCTTGGCCCTGGACTTTGACAATAAGGAGCAGGACAAGAGCATCACGTTTGAGGGTGTGAAAGCCAGAGCTGATAAATACGACCTGCCGGTACTATTCGCCTATGACACATTCACCAGCCAGAACCGTAACAAGTTCAGGGTTGTATTCCTGAATGATAATCCTGTGTCAGATGTCAGAGCGGCTGAGACGATGCTAAAGGCATTGGCGACAATCTTCCCCGAGGCTGACAGACAGAGCCGGAGCGCGGTCCAGATGTACTACGGCGGCAAAGGGCTGTTGTACTACGACGATGCCGTGCCTGAACTGAACATCGAATCGGTAATCCGCAACACGACCAACTACCTTGAAGACCGATACGGAGCCAATCACTACAGGCGGAAACTCATTGAATTTTCCAGTGATACCGGGATAGCATTGAACGAGAAGGGATTACTGGACGTTTCTGTCGAGGAAAGGTCCGCTGAGATTACTGGTGCATCGGATGGTAAAAACCTACCAAAGTCATCTATATATGTAAGGATTGGTAGAAAATTACCAAACTACTATCGAATCAATTATGGAGAGAGAGGCACCAAATGTCTCAGCGCCGGTAATCGGACAAATCACCACCGCACCTATCGGTCGGGCATCTTGAGTGACATCGGTTCTGGTTGTCAGTTATTCCGTGAATTCGAGTCCGGGGAGTGCAGGCTGCACCACACCGAACTGTTTGGAATCGCTACGAATCTGGTTCAGGTAGAGTCTGGAGAATCCAGATTCAAAGAACTTTTGCTGGAATATTCATACTATGATGATCGCCCGGACAAATACCGTAAATGGGTTCAAGACCTCAGACGCATTAAAGACTACAAGCCCTATCGCTGCGAAGGTTTCTGCCCTTATCACGATACCTGTCTCCACGGTACGAATATCCTATCCACGGTAAAGCTCCGGTATCACCAGATGGAGCGAATCGCCAACTATGTCGAGCATTATGTTACGCTTGACGAAGCGTGGGACGACTTCGGACGGAAGCTGCTTAACGCTGTGGTGTCAAACAAGGCGGGCTGGCACATCATAAAGGCTCAGACGGCTTTGGGTAAGACACAGGTAATTCTGGAGTTGCTAAGGGACACGCCGCTCAGAGTGCTGATTGCCGTTCCGACTAACAAGCTCAAACGAGAGATTTGCGAACGGGCGAAGCGCATGGGGATAGAGCTGACGGTCTCCCCGTCCATCCACGAACTGAGATGCGATTTGCCGCCCGATGTTTGGGGCGACATTGATGCCTTACTTAAATCTGGGAAGCCGACGATGCCATACGTTGATAAAATCATCAGCGAAGATGCCCCCGAATGTTCCGCTATACTCAGGGAATACAAGAAGGAACAGGATGCCTTTAAGGAATCCAACGGTCACGCTATTACCACCCACAAGAGGCTGTTGACGATGGACACTAGCGAGTACGACCTTGTAATCGTTGACGAGGATATCATCTTCAACACTGTCATCCCCAACAAGACCGACATCAGCGTCTCAGACTTGAGGCAGCTAAAAAAAGAGATCTCCCCCGCCAGCCCACTGGCGAGGAAGATAAACAAAATACTTAAACTGATAAAGACAGATGGGTTTTTCACGCTGAAAGGAATTCCTTACGACAAAGCATACGCCGATATATCAATAGTGGTTGACATACCGGCGCTCTGCTCCGCGTCTCATTTCTGTTATCGTAAGGAAGAAGATTGCGTCAGTCTCCTGAAGCCGGTAAAGTTCAACAGTAGCACCAAGTTTATTATGGTCTCCGCGACAGTTGATGAGAGGGTCAGCGAATACTATTTGGGGGACAATATGGCGTTTTATGAGTGTGCGAACGCCCGGAATGTTGGCGAGTTAGACCAGTATTACGGTCGTTCATTGAGCCGTTTCGACATTGATAAAGACACCGATATTATCAGGCAGCTTATGGAAGCATCGGGGTTTGAGCATACCATCTCCTTTAAGAAATACCTGCTGGCCGGACTGTATGACGGCGACCTGCACTTCGGTAACTGTGCGGGCTGCGACGAACTGAAAGGGCAGAATATCAGTGTGATTGGTACTCCGCATCAGCCTGAGTGGATATATAAGCTATTCGCGTTCTCCTTGCCTGGACTCGACTTTGACATCGACGCGAGATTGAAACCCGGAACCACAGTCGAACACAACGGTTGGCGGTTCCGCTTCATGACTTACGGCGATGAGGCGCTTAGGGCTATTCAGTTTTACATGATTGAATCCCAGCTTGAACAGGCCGTTGGCAGAGCAA
>Ga0099364_10004834_pt1 | contig 20267 bp, 17 predicted proteins | sample TergutTh196P3_FD_73070 | JGI IMG/M metagenome (GOLD analysis project Ga0099364, IMG submission 73070) | Microcerotermes parvus P3 segment gut microbial communities from Pointe-Noire, Republic of the Congo - Th196 P3 | ecosystem: Host-associated > Arthropoda: Insects > Digestive system > Gut ... | reverse complement strand
GGCCTGATTATCCCGCCGCACTTGCACATGGGGATATCTTTCGATTCGATCACGACGTCCACGCCATAAACCTCACCGCAATTCATGCAATAATACCGGCTGCGTGAACCGTGCAGTTCCAGCACGTTTACGCTACCGGCTTTATGATGCAGCCCATCAACGTTCTGCGTGACTACAGCCCTTAGCTTACCTTGTTTTTCAAGCTTGGCAAGCGCATAGTGCGCCTTGTTCGGCATGGCGTGCGGATGCAGCATCTTGTCCCTGTAAAACTCGTAGAAATCACTTGTATGCCGCATGAAAAAGCTGTGGGAGACCATAGTCTCCGGAGGGTACTTGTACTTCATTTTATAAAGGCCGTCTTCACTGCGGAAATCGGGGATGCCGCTTTCGGTGGAGACGCCCGCCCCTCCAAAAAATACTATATTGTCCGAGCTATCAATGGCCGCTTTCAGCCGCGTGAGCGTTTCGTTCATAATAAACACCTCATATTTTAATTTATCGCATAAGCTCGACCGCTTCTTGTAACGTCAGCCCGTTTTCCCGCGCGATTTTTGCAATATCATCGTACTCGGGCTTGGACTTTTTCACGCCGTATCCACATGCGTTTTTGATGCGTACGGCGCCTTTTTCCGTATGTACTATAGTATGCTCCCGCTTTAAGGTATAACGGCAGCCGGGTATCTCTCTGATGCCGAGCGTGGTAGTATGTTTAAAAATAAGCGACAGCATTTTATCTTTCATATTGCCGCTGCACATACAGGTAAACATGACCCCTGCTCGGCCTTTTTTCATGATTATCGGTGTTATATATACGTCAAGAGCGCCTTCGTCAAGCAGGAGCTGCTGCGCAAACGCCACGGCCTCGGGAGTCATATCGTCCAGATTGCACACAAGCTCGGAGACTTCGTCGTCGTAATCATCATCTATAGACGTGGCGCCGATGTAAGCGCGTACGCAGTTGACCCGATTAAAATCCTTTTTGCCCATGCCGTACCCAATATCTTCTGCTTTCATCACGGACATGTTGTCAAAACTATCCGCGAAATGCTTAAGCAGCGCCGCGCCTGTCGGTGTGCAGAGCTCTCCTTTTATGCCGTCATTGTAAATGGGCGTATTTCTGAGAATCTTTGCGGTCGCGGGTGCGGGAACGGGAAAAACTCCGTGGGCGCAGCGGACAAAACCGCTGCCGACATTAACGGCGGAAGCCATGATCAGATCGGGAGCGAGTTCGTCTATCAGCATGCAGACGCCGACAATATCGGCAACAGCGTCCATTTCGCCGACTTCATGAAAGTGTATTTTATCGACAGGTACGCCGTGGGCGCTGCTTTCGGCTTCGGCTATCAGGCCATAAACCGCAAGCGCGTTCTCTTTTATGCTGTCTGAAATATTCAAATGCCCGATCAAATGCTCGATGTGAGACAAAGACCCCTCATTCGCCCCATCATGTGAGTGACCGTGTAAGTGATGAGACGGCAACCCGCTACCCGGCTTATCTTCCACAGTCTTACTGTGGTGATGGTCGTGTGAGTGTTCTTCATGGCCGCCTATTTCTACGCTTACGCTTCTTCCGGTTATACCGTGTTTGACCGACGGTGCGGACGTCACCTTTACTTTCGGGATGCCGATATTATTAAGTCTTATCAGAAAGCCATCCGGGTCTTTGTGCAGATCAAGCAAAGCCGCCATCAACATATCCCCCGCGGCCCCCATATTGCACTCAAAATAAAGCGTCCTCTGGTAACTCATATTACTCCGTTTCCGCATTCCGCATTCCGCATTCCGAATTCGTAGAACCCAGATGGTTAATCATACTTGCTAGGTAACCGCCGCCGAAACCGTTGTCAATATTAACAACACACACGCCGCTGGCGCAGGAGTTGAGCATCGTAAGCAGTGCGGACAACCCGCCGAAAGACGCGCCGTACCCGATGCTTGTGGGGACGGCGATGACCGGGCAGTCTACGAGGCCGCCGATAACGCTTGGAAGGGCGCCCTCCATTCCGGCTATTGCGATAATGACACGCGCTTGCATAATATCGTCAAGCCTCGCCAAAAGCCTGTGAAGCCCGGCTACGCCTACGTCGTATATGCGGGTGATCTCATTGCCAAGGGCTTCCGCGGTAAGCGCGGCTTCTTCCGCTATCGGCATATCGCTTGTGCCTCCTGTGGCGACAACAATCCTGCCAAGTCCGTCCGGTTTTGGCATATTTCCGATTATACCGATCCGCGCCATATCGTGATATGTCATTGGCACGGACTTTTCAACCGCTTCGGCTGTCTCTTTTGCCAGGCGGGTTATCATAATGAGTTCCTGACCGCCGGATTGCATGGCGGTCGCAATACCGATTATCTGCTCCGCCGTTTTTCCGGCGCCGTATATAACTTCGGCGACGCCCTGACGCAGCTCGCGGTGATGGTCAAGCTTGACATAACCCAAATCTTCATAAGGCTCGGTACGTAATTTCAACAGAGCCTCTTCAGGCGTCAAATCGCCCGTCTTTATTTTATTTAAGATACTCAAAGTTTTGTTTTTATTCATTTTGTTTATCTTCCGCCGAAGTCGTCGCTTTGGACAAAGGCCATATGTTCTTCATATGTTCGGGAGAAAAAATGCGTTCCCTCTCTGGTTAGCGCGTAATAATACTCATTAGTGGATTCGGGGTATAGCGCGGCGGTAATTGAAGCCAGTCCCGGACCTGCGATCGGGCCGGGCGGAAGGCCTGTGTGCCTGTACGTGTTATACGGACTGTCGATATCGGTGTCTATTACGAACGGTCTGCCCATTCTTACTGCGGCGTAACCCAGAGTTGCGTCGATCTGAAGGAGGGGATCCGACCAATTATACAGGCGGTTGTAGATGACCGCAGCTATTCGCGCTCGCTCGTCATCGGAGCCGGCTTCGCGCTCTATCATCGACGCGATCGTGACTATTTCGTGTACGGTGTGACCCATCTGATTTGCGCGCTGTAACAACTCCTCATTAAAAACCCTGTTAAACTGACTCAGCATTCTTGTGAGGACCTGCACCGGCGATGAGCCGATAAAGAAGTTGTAAGTGTCGGGGAACAGATATCCTTCCAGCCTGAATCTGTCGCCGAGTGTCGAGCGGTCAAGGAAATCATATGCAAAGTCATGATTTGCAGCGGCTTCCCATAACTCGACGGACGTTGTTACTCCGAAATCGTCAAGCCGCGCGAAAATCTCGGTCAGGGTCAGACCTTCGGGGATCGTGACCGTCGTTTCGACCCGCACACCGCTTCGCGAGGTCATACCTTGAACGAGCGCGCGGTAATCAAAACTCTTATTGAGCATGTATGAGCCGGGAACTATTTTATCTTCGGCATCAGAGAATCCGGCGTAGAGCCTGAATAAAAATCTGTGTCTGATCAGTCCGGCGTCATAAAGCAAGTCGGAGACGTCGTCAACTGTAAAATCTCTTGGAACCGATATGCTGACTTGCTCGTCGATTGTACCGAACCCGAGAACATCGGAGGCTGCCGTCCACATTAACGCAGCCAACACAAGGCTGATACAAATAACAAAAACGGCATAAAGGATACCGCCGACGCAACCGGTCCGTTTCTCACGGCGCAGGCGGAGCGGCTTATCTTCAGGTATGTCCCTGTATTCGCTCTCGAAGTCGAAATCAACATTGAAATCCATCGCGCCCGTGTCTATGTCCGGAATGTCGCCTGTGCGTTCCGGAACCAAAGCGCCGGATGAAATATCATACGAGCGGAACTTCTTAGAATCAGCCGCAGTCGATTCAAGTCCGGGATTTAAACGCTTTTGCGGAACAGGTTTTATAGGTTGCTTTGAATCGTTGGGCAAAAACTCACCCCCTCTTCGGTAATCAAACACTTGACCGCGATGTCATGCGGTGCTCTTGGCAGACCGTTTCGTATAAGGCGCTCTCTCGCCAGACCTGCCGTAAAGGCCGGGATACCATGCAAATATCTGTCATAATATCCCCCGCCGTATCCGAGACGGTATCCCGATCTGTCATAGGTCAGAGCAGGGACGATTATAAAATCCAGTGATCCCGCTGCCAGTACCGGCGCTTTGTCGGGCGGGGCGGGGATCCCCAGCATCGCGGGTTGGAGTTCGTCAAGGCTTTTTATGATTCTGGCTTCCATGAGCCCGCCTTTATAACAATAAGGGAAAGCGACGGATTTGCCCGATAAGAGCGCCGCCCGAGCGATCAAAATCGTGTCCGGTTCTCTTTTGACGCTGTGGTACATCATAATGTTTTGGGCTTCGCCATACTCCTTAAGCGAAATAACATTGCGAAAAACAGCATTGTCTGAAGTGCTGATATAATCCTCCGGCAGCGCCGCGATCTCAGCAAAAATCCGCTCCCGCAATTCAATTTTATTTGAATTTGTGAATTGTGAATTGTGAATTGTGAATTGCGTCATATATCTCCCTATGAATCTCATCTTCCCCGCGTTCACGCTTGTCTGCGAAGCATTCAACTCTGCGCCACCCGAGCAGAAGAGCCGCCTGATCTCCGCTTTGGGCGCATTTTTTAAGGTAGATCATATCATTTTCGTGTATATCGCCGCTCGTTCCTGTCTCCGCCTGACGCAGCGACAGCCGACATGCGCTTTGCGCTGCTTCTATGCTCAGATATATGACCATATCGGGCGCAGGCAGGCCCATAAGGTCGTATTCGTACTCATACAGCCATTTGAAATAGCGCTCGCGCCGCTCCGGTGGGAGTTTCGCCCCCTGATGTATGGCGTTGCTTGTTGTGTATCTGTCTGTTAAAACGATCCCGCCGCCTTCATAATAACCGCGCCAATCCTGCATGAAAGAAGCGTATCTGTCAACGGCAAAAAACGAGGACGCGGCGTAAGCGTTGACAGAATCGGGGTCGTTGCCGAAGCTGCCCCCGAGATACATTTTGACAAGCGCCGACGAAGGCTCGTCATACCGGGGAAATGTAACACGCTTAAAGCCTATTCCCTCCGCTGTAAGGCGGCGGCAAAGAAGCTCAAACTGCGTAGATTTCCCGCTCCCGTCAATACCCTCCAGCACAATAAGCCTACCCATAGCACCCCCGACACTTTTTAAACAACACTGTAAGCACAAAAAGCGGCAGCTTAATCATCCGCTTTATTCTACGCGGATCTGAGATGAGCCTGTAGAACCATTCCAACTCAAGTTTCCTGAAGAAGGCAGGGGCGCGTTTAACATCGCCTGAGAACACGTCCAAAGACCCGCCGAGTCCGGCGCAGAGCCGAACGTCAAGCTTTTTAAGGTTTTCCGCCATCCAAAGCTCCTGCTTGGGAGCGCCGAGACACACGAGCAGTATATCCGCTTTAGATGCGTTAACTTTTTTTATGATCTCCGCGCTGTCTTTAAAATAACCGTCCGCTGTGCCGGCTATAACAAGCCCGGGGTGAGCCTCTGTGAGCCTTTGCCCCGCCGTTTCGGCAACGCCGGGTTTTGCGCCCAGCAGGTACACCCTTATGCCCGAACCCGCCGTTTTGCTGAACAGCGCGTAAGCAAAATCTATTCCCGGAATCTTCTCCGGCAACGGGGTCTTGAGTATCTTTGCAGCCAGCACTATACCTATACCGTCAGCAAGAACAAGCCCGGCGCCGTTTATCGCGGCGCGCAGAGCGGCATTGCGTCGGGCCATCCAGACTATTTCGGGGTTCGGCGTAACTACATATGACTTTTCGTCCCCGCTGATGATATCACAAGCACGTAAAACAGCCTGCTCAGCAGTAATACGATCAAACCCCACGTCAAGTATGTTTATTCTACAGCTCATCTCTAAATAATTCGGAATTCGGAATTCGGAATAAGGGTCTGTCTCTCCGCCCCCTCAAATTCCCGCCTCAAATTGTGAATTGGTAAGTCCATCCTGCTTCATCATGTTCTCCAAAACGTTTATGTCGGCAGCGATGTCGATCACGTCTTTTTTAAAGAGCTGGTCAAGCTGCTGCTCAAAACCAGTCGCGAGGGTGTCTAGTATACGTCCTATGTTTTCTTTTGCGGAAACGATATTCTCGCCCTTGATACCCTGTTTTTCCAAAGTGGCATATGAATAAAGCAGTTTGAGGGTCGTGGGCAGATAATAGTTCATAAATCGCCTGATTTGAGGTAGCTTTGCGGGGTCATCTTCGACGATGCGGAAGATTTTTGCCGTCAGTTCCTCAATACGATCAATTTTGTCGGATATTACGAGATCTTGTATCGTTGCGTTAAGTTCGCGCAGTTCGATAATGACCGCCATATATTGATTTTCGGGTTTTTCGACGGGAGTCTGCGGCGGGCTCTCCGCAGCTTCGGTGGCGCGGCGAGCTCTGTATGCCGCATCGGAAGAGAGAACGAGACTGTCAAGCCCTTTGTCAAGATAAGCGCCGGGGCCGAAGTAACCGCTGATTATCATTGCCTGAATGTCCCTTGTTATGGCTCTGCCTGAATGTCCTGCGGCTTGCGCAATATCGGATATCCGGACTATATCGCGGCCGTCGACAAAGGCATAGTATTTTTTATAACGGCCAAAACGCCGGACGCCCAAATTGCGTATAAGAAATATGATAAAACCGCCTATGAAATAAAATACACCCAAACAAAACTCAGGCCATCTGATCGCGGCGCCGTCTAAAACATCACGAGAAGCCCCGTAAATAGTGTTTGCGCCGAAAATAAAAAGTGCGATTGAGATAAGCAGAAGAATGGTCGCTGTGAATTTGCCCGATTTTTTCTCAAGAGGATTGCGCTGCCGTTTTTGCGAGTTCATCGCCGCAGAGTCTCTAAAAGCCGGCGAGTTAGACTTGGCGTCGGTCGTTTTTGAGCCGACGGCAGGTTTTTTGGATTGATTATGGAGCCTCTTAACCAGCAAAACAAGTCCAATGGGCCAGAAAGCGAACATAAATATAAAGACGACGATCCAAGATATAATCTCGCCCGTATCATCATTATACGACGTATTTTTTCTGTTATTGTTCATAAACGGTAATATATCATGAAACATTAAATAAATCAAGAAGCGGAGCTATTTGGATTTTTGAAAATCTGTAACTTGTGTTACGGGATCAAATGTTATAGAATATTAACATGATTAAGGTAAATTTGTGATAGAGTTATCAGGGCTAGGGATTAGGGATCAGGGATCAGGGATCAGGGATCAGGGATCAGGGATCAGGGATCAGGGATTAGGGATTAGTCTTTTGGCAGCGTAATTATGCATTATGCATTATGCATTATGCATTATGAATTGATAAGGGGGGTTTTCATGGCTAAGGGAATGGTGATTGGGGCGTCTATTGGCAACTGTGTTCATGTTGCGGGTGCGGTGCATTTTCTGAGTCTTGCCGAGGATGAAGGGTATGAAACCCTGTTTTTGGGTCCGGCGGTCGGCGTTGCGGATGTGCTTGAGAGTGTTGAGACGCATAAGCCAGTTATGGTGACTCTGGGGTATCGGCTCACTCCCGAAAATGGTGTGACTGTTGTCAGTGAGCTTATCGATAAAAGCGCGGGACTGAGCCACAAACCGATATGGATTTTCGGCGGGACTGAACCTGTTGCGGAGAAAGTACGTGATCTCGGCTTTTTTGACGTGATTTTCGACGGCACGGACGATATTGACGACAGTATCACGTTTTTACGTACCGGAAAGATGCCTGATAAAGGCGGTGCAGAATTTTTTGCGGCGGATATGACGGGGCGTCTGGAACAGAAAAACCCATACCCGCTGCTGAGACATCATTTTGGTCTGCCGTCTTTTGAGGAGACTGTCAGCGGAGTTAAGGAAATAGCGGAATCAAGGGTGCTTGACGTTATTTCGCTCGGCATCGACCAGAACACGCAGCAATTTTTCTTTCATCCTCTGCAGCGCAAACCTGAGTTTGACGGCGCAGGCGGTGTGCCGGTATACGATTCCGATGGGTTTATACGGCTCAAAGAGGCTTCGCAGTGCGGAAACTTCCCGCTGATGCGCTGCTACAGCGGTACGGCGGATGTTATCCGTTTTGCGGAGACGCTCAGCAAAACGATAGCAAATGCGTGGTGCGCGGTGCCGTTGTGTTGGTATAACGAGCTAGACGGCAGAGGAGACAGGCCACTCAGGGAGTCCATGGAAGAAGCGCAGGAACTTATGGCGTTCCACGGTAAACTGGGAATACCTGTCGAACTTAACGAGCCGCATCACTGGGGTCTGCGTGACGCTCACGACACTATATCGGCTGCGGCGTCGTATATCAGCGCGTATAACGCGAAAAAGTTCGGTGTCCGCGATTACATCTCGCAATACATGTTTAATATACCGAACTCGATGAGTTTTTCGATGGATCTTGCCAAGGTGCTGGCACAATTAGAACTGACTGAATCACTTGCGGACGATAGCTTCCGCGTCTACAGGCAGACGCGCGCGGGCCTGCCGTTTCTCAGCGGAGACAGTTCCGTCGCAAAAGGGCAGCTCGCGGCTTCGACAGCGCTGTCTATGAACGTTAAGCCTCATATCATACATGTCGTCGGTTATAGTGAGGCGACTCACGCTGCCACACCGGATGTTATTATCGAAAGCTGCAAGATAGTGCGGGGCGTGGTGCGTTCATGTTTGCACGGCAACGCGGAGGCCGCTTACGACCCGCGCGTTACGGAAAGACGCGATGAGATACTCAGGGAGACAAGATATCTTCTGGACTTTATAAGAAATGAGTACGCGGCGGTGAGCGAGGACCCGCTGGCGGACGCGGCCGTGCTGTCTGACTGCATAAAACGCGGCATACTGGACGCGCCGCATATCGTCAAAAATGAAAGATTTCGCGGAACTCTGCAAACGCGCGTAAAAGACGGCAAATGCCTCGCCTGGGACGGAAAAAACAAACGCTTCACAGATGAGGCGGAGAGACTGGAAAAATTATGAATTCGGAATTCGGAATGCGGAATAATGCAGAATGCGGAATGCGGAATAATGCAGAATTACTCTGCCTATCCACTACTCATTATACATTACACACTACACACTATTATCTATTCCGAATTCCGAATTCCGCATTAAATTGTGAATTGTGAATTGTGAATTGCAAAGAGAGGTGTTGCATGAAGAAAAAAAAGATCGCTGTTATTAGTTCCGGTAACGGCGGGCAGTCTATGGCTGCGTATTTTAAGTATTTGGGGTACAGAGTTGCGCTTTACGCGAGAGAGGCGGAACGCGTAAAGATGTTTACTAGCCACCGCTTTGTGATCAGCGGGGAGGTCGAGGCGGAGGTCGAGATCGAAGTTATCAGCAGCGACATGAATGAGGTCGTCTCGGGCGCGTTCCTTATCATGGTGACCACGCCGGCGCAGTATCATCACATCGTTGCGAGGGCGATGGCGCCGTTCCTCAAGGATGGGCAAGCTGTTGTGCTTAACCCGGGGAGGACCTTTGGGACGCTTGCCTTTTCAAAGGTTTTGGTCGAATGCGGATGCAAGGCCGATATCATGCTCGGAGAAACGGACACATTCACGTTTACATGCCGCTGCCCGGAGGTGGGTAAGCCGCAGATATACAAGATCAAAGACAGCGTCCGATTGGCGGCGCATGATCCGGTTTATGCGGAGCGTCTGCTTGATATCCTTCACGAGATTTTTGACATGTACAGCCTTGCTGAGTGTATACTGCACACAGGGTTTTCAAATATGGGCATGATATTCCACCCGATGCCTATACTCATGAACATAACGCGCGTCGAGGCCGGGGAAAATTTCAGATTCTATATGGAAGGGATATCTCCGCTGGTAGCCGGGATACTTGAGAAGATGGACGTTGAACGCGTGTCCGTAGCTAATGCTTACGGAGTTTCGGTTCCGACCGCGCGCCAATGGCTGGCGGAGTGTTACGGTTCCCGGGGGGATTCGCTGTTTGAGCAGATACAGAACACGGCGGCGTATAAAACCGTCCTCGCGCCGGTGGACATTGACACCCGGTATATTTTTGAAGACGTCCTCACAGGCTGCGTGCCGACAAGCTGCGCAGGAAAGGCCGTCGGCGTCAGTACCGATGTATTGGATACGCTGATCAAATGGGCGTCTATACTATACGGCCGTGACTTCCACGCCGAAGGCCGCAACGAAACGCTTATTGACTTTAAGTCATTCTTAAAATAAAAACATACATAAAAGGAGAGTATCGATGCAAAGAGTTATCAGAAAGGTGACCGTAGTACTACTTGTTTTGGCATTGGCATTTGGGAACGTATTCTTTGTTTCCGCCGAAAATCCGGAAGAACCGACTCTTATTCCCATAAGAGACTTCTTTGAGGAGGCCGGCGGCAGCGTGTTGTGGGACGGCGATGATCGCACCATCACGATATCCATAGAAGATATTGTGCTTATTCTTTTTGTCAACAACAATGCGGCTTTAAGGAACGGTAACGTATTGGTTTTGCAGCATGAAGTTATTATTCGGGACAGCCGGGCTTATATCGCCGCTGTTGATCTGCAAACCCTGCTTACGCCGGGATATCTGGGTACGACTATAGCTACTGCCGCTCTCGCCGCCGAGCAGTTTATGGAGTATGTCTCTATCCCCGGAATTACCGTTGCGATAGTAGACGCCAAAGAGGGTTTTACATGGACCGGGGGCTTTGGGTATGCCGACGTCGCGGGAGGAGTGCCGGTTGACGAGTATACCCTGTTCGGACTTGCTTCGATTTCAAAAACTTTTACCGCATCTGCGGTGATGCAATTGGTTCAGGCCGGTATTATTGATCTGGACGAGCCCGTGGTGACCTATCTGCCGGAGCTTAGCATGCATGCCGACTTGATCACGGGCGAGGGCGATTACGAGAAGATCACCGCCAGGATGCTTCTTGCCCATGCGTCCGGGATATACACGGATTTTATGGGGTTCGGCGTTGCGACCAGAGAGGATTATTACCCTGCTTATATGAACGATTTTCTTGATAATCTGGCGAACTTCCCAATGTCTTCGCCCGAGGCAACCGCTTTCACATACGCCAACAACGGGACTACGCTGCTGGGTGTGCTTGTGGCTAAAATGACGGGGTATGATTCCTATTTTGAAGGGTTTGCAAGTTACATGCTTAAAAACGTACTCGAGCCTGCGGGAATGGACCTGACGACTTTTATCTTAGAAGACAGGCATATGCCCCATCTGGCGAAACCCTACGTCGACGCCGCGACGCCTGATGAGTTTGTCTTCTTCAACGCGCTGTCCGCAGGGGGAATATTCTCCAATGCCAACGACATGGCGCGGTTTATGCATATCTTACTCAGCGGCGGCGCTTATGACGGCGGCAGCCGCATACTGACGGCGGACTCGGTGCGGCAAATGTTCGAGATGCAAGACTTTGGCTTTGAGGAGGTTCTGAGCATAATACGCCCTGGCATGGGGACGCTGCACTCCGAGGGTATGGACGGTTTTAAATACGTGGGACACGGCGGAAACCTTGTACACTATCATTCAAGCATGATTTTTGATGTTGAAAGCGGTCTTGGGGTCTTTGTGTCTGTTAACAGCATTTCCGGAATGGCGATAGTGGAAGCGCTGTCTGTAATGATCTTGCAAACCGCTGTCACCGAGAAAACGGGATCACTGAACCTGCCGCCATCCGATCCTGACGTTGTGCCGATTGAGATAACGGAAGAGCAGCTAAAGGCGCTGGAAGGTATTTATATTATTCTCGGCGCAGACAGGCTGTCGAACATTGTCTACCGGGATGGCGTACTGTATTTTGAGAACTTGGCAAGCGTACCTATGCCGTTGGATCTGATACCTCTGTCTGATGGCAGCTTTATTAACCCGGCTACCGAGCTTCGTTTCTGGTTTGAGGAGGTCGAAGGGGAGTTGGTGCTGTTTTTGGGAGAGTTTAAGTCCCAACCGGCGGGAGGCAGGCTTGAACCGGAGTTATTTGAGGAGATAGCGTCCGAAGAGGATATCCGGCATCTGATCGGAACATATCTGCCTGTCCTTGAGGAAGGTCATATCAGTATTGTGAGCAGCGTAACGGTCGGCGTTGACGAAAACGGATTTGGATACGCGCTTCTTGCGGCTATGCACGGACATAACGGTTTCTCGCTCCTCATACCTATTGGTGAAAACAGCTTTATGGGCGGTTTGGAGTTCACCGTGGACGGGAGCGACGTTTGGTTGGAGTTTTCCGGTCTTCGTATGGTGCGGACAAGCGGCAATTAGAGTTGAGAATTGAGAATTGAGAATTGAGAATTGAGAGTTAAGGATAAATGATGAAGGCTAAAAGAACTTTGAGCATTACTTTGTGCGCTCTTATCGTAATGCTTATGCTGATCGTGCCGGCAGGTTTGGCTCTGGCTGTGCAGCCCGTTGTGGATGCGCCTGTGCAGACGATAACAATGACCGTAGGGTCGCCGATGATGACTGTAAACGGTGTCAGTGTACCTTTAGATGAGGATGGAACGACGCCGATCATCGTAAATAACGTGACGCTTGTACCGCTGAGGGCCATTTTTGAAGCGCTTTCGCTTGATGTGGTTTGGGAAAGCGGCAGTATAAGAGGTGTGCAGGGGAATACCGAGATCAGACTGTTTGTTGGCGACCGGACGGCCTACAAAAACGGTAGGCCGCTGACACTGCAGGCAGCTCCGCAAATCATAAATAACCGCACAATGGTCCCGCTCAGGTTTATTGCCGAGAGCCTGGGCGCCGATGTGCAGTGGACCCCTGCAACACAGACCATAAACATTATACGTGAAGTAAAGTATATCAAGCTGGGAGACACGCAGATTTTTCTTGGCGACAGTTTGGCGCGTGTACAATACCTGTTGGGAAACGCGGATCGCGTCGATCCGGGCACGCATGATTTTGACTGGCATGTGTACAATAGTGATTACAGCCGATTTATCATGGCAGGCATAAAAAACGGGTTTGTGGAAGCACTGTACACAAACTCAAGGGGTTTTGAGACAAACAACGCGCGATTCGGCGACACTCAGGCCGGAGGGGATAGCGGGCGGCTCGATGGCGGGGTTTGGCACAGGGAAATAGCGTGGCCGCCTCTTTCCACTACGTTGTTTTATGACGTGAGGACCGTGTATGCGGTTTGGGTCGCGTCGGATAATATTGCGGAGCGGTCTGTGTATAATGACGAGTATGCCCGAGCGCAGGAGCGTTTGGTGTTTGATTTGACCAACGCTTTTCGGGTAAACTACAGCCTTAACGCGCTGCTGCATGATGAAATCGCGGAAATCACCGCGCGTGAGCACTGCAGAGATATGGAGATAAGGAATTACTTCAGCCACCGCTCGATCGAAGGATTAGAGCCGTGGGATAGATACGAACGCAATGGCGGCAGGTTGGGGTTGGGAAGCAGTCTCGGCGAGAACCTTTCACGCATTGAGTCAGGCGTCAACAGCGGAATCATCTCATTTGACGGCTGGGTGGATTCCCCGTCACACAGGGCAGGTATGCTCAATAGTTACATGCGCTATCTGGGCGTGGGGTTTTACGGAAAATATATGGGTCAGATCTTCGTGGGGTGACTTTTCAAAAATATCATCAGCGCCGCGATGTCGGCGGGGGATACACCGGATATGCGCGAGGCGCTTCCTATGCTGCGCGGCATTACGGCGCTGAGTTTTTGACGCGCTTCGATCCGTAAGCCCTGAAGAGAGCTATAGTCTATGTTATCGGGGATCAGATGATCTTCCATCCGTTTAAACTCGTCGAGTTGACGTTGCTGCCGATTTATGTAACCCTCGTATCTTATCGAGATTTCCGCCTGCTCGCACACCGGCGGCGGCAAGACCGGCCTGTCCAGGTCAAAGGGGGCGATGTCGGCATATCCTATGCGCGGACGGCGCAGCAGTGATGCAAGGCTTACCCCGGTCTTAAGCGCGCAGTCACCCAAAGCCGTCAGAAAATCATTAAGATCATCCGAAGGCGGGATAAAGCTGTTTTCAAGGCGCTTTATCTCGCGGTCTATGGCGGCATACTTATCCAGAACGCGCTGATGACGCTCCTCTGAAATGAGCCCGATGCGCCGGCCGATATGCGACATTCGGTGGTCTGCGTTATCCTGACGGTGCAGGAGTCTGTACTCCGAGCGTGAGGTCATCATTCTGTACGGTTCGTTTGTACCTTTGGTCACAAGATCGTCGATGAGTGTGCCGATATAGCCCTCATCCCTGCCTATGATAAGAGGCGGCTTGCCTTGCAGCTTTAGCGCGGCGTTGACTCCTGCTACAAAACCTTGGACAGCGGCCTCCTCATAGCCTGATGAACCGTTAAACTGTCCCGCGCCGTAAAGCCCGGAGATTTTTTTTGTCTCGAGAGTTGGATATAATTCCAGAGGATCGATACATTCGTATTCGATGGCGTATGCCGGGCGCATGATCTCCGCCCGCTCAAGGCCCTTAACCGTTCGGAGCATTTTATGCTGCACCTCTTCCGGCAATGAGGACGAAAAGCCCTGCAGGTACATCTCCTCCGTTTCCAGCCCCATCGGCTCAAGAAAGAGCTGATGGCGTTTTTTATCGGCAAAGCGCACGACCTTGTCTTCAAACGACGGACAATACCGCGCACCGACGCCGTGTATAACGCCGGAGTACATAGGGCTTCTGTGCAGGTTTTCACGCACGACGTCATGTGTGTGCTCATTTGAGTATGTGAGCCAGCATACGGCGCTGTTAATTAGGGGAGTTACAGTCTCAAATGAGAACGGCTGCGGGACTTCGTCGCCCGGCTGTATCTCCATTTTTGAGTAATCCACCGTGCGGGAGTTTATACGCGGCGGCGTTCCGGTTTTAAATCTTCGCAGGCTGAGACCCAAGGCTCTCAATCGGTCGGTCAGGGAGTATGCGGCGAACATGCCGTCCGGACCGCCGTTCTGCATGGCCTCTCCTATTATCGTGCAGCCGGATAGATATGTCCCGGTGCATATGATCACAGCCCTGCAGCGAAAAACAGCGCCGGTATGTGTTCTGACAAAAGACACAGGGGGACGGTTCTCTTGTGTTCCTTCAGAAACATAAGAGAATCGTCCCCCTGTGTCTTCGACACCGATATCCACGATCTCCGCCTGTCTGAGCGTCAGGTTATCCTGAAGTTCTAGGGTGTGTTTCATTACACTCTGATACTCGCGCCTGTCAGCCTGGGCGCGCAATGAGTGTACCGCAGGACCTTTGCCGCGGTTGAGCATACGAAACTGAATGCACGTGCGGTCCGCGCACCGCGCCATTTCACCGCCGAGCGCGTCAAGCTCGCGGACGAGATGGCCTTTACCCGTCCCGCCGATGTTAGGGTTGCAAGGCATGTTAGCGACAGCGTCAAGATTAATCGTAAAGCATATGGTTTTCATGCCAAGACGCGCGGCGGCAAGCGAGGCCTCGACCCCCGCGTGTCCCGCGCCGATAACGGCTATATCATATTGTCCGGCTTCAAAAAACATACAAAATATCTCTCGTGATTATTAAATGAGTAATTAAATGTTGTTGACATGGTTGGACCGCTTATATATAATTGCTGACATATTATTTACAAGGACATGTCACTATGGAAAATCAAATACTAAATCAAATACTCGTAGAGTTGAAAGACGTTAAACAAGGGCAGTCGGAACTAAAAGAATCCTTTGCAAGCTTACAACAAGGGCAGTCGGAACTAAAAGAATCCTTTGCAAGCTTACGAGAAGACCAGTCTGCACTAAAAGAATCCTTTGCAAGCTTACGAGAAGACCAGTCTGCACTAAAAGAATCCTTTGCAAGCTTACGAGAAGACCAGTCTGCACTAAAAGAATCCTTTACAAGCTTACGACAAGGGCAGGCGAACCTTAAAGAATATGTAAAAGATTTGTTGGCGGGTCAAGAAAAGCATGAAAAAAGCATATTACGTCTTGAAAGTCAAGTTAAGGACGTTAAAGTGGAGTTGCTTGATATTAAATTAAAGCAAGATGCTTCACTTAAAAAGCTGGATGCCGTTCATGAACACCTCGCTGACCTTACCGAGAGTCATACCGAAGTTAAGCAACGGCTATTCTATTTAGAAACTATCTGAGCTACCCGTTTTGCTTTCCGCCCCGGCCCGGTCGCCGGGGCGTTATCATTTTCGCAGACGTGAAATAACAAACACGCAGATATACGAAAACAAAAGCGATAAAGCGCAAACGGCGATGTAGTGAATGACGCTGTTTTCAACAAAAAACAGAGCGGCTAGCCCCATTAGCCTTGCCGCTCCGCGAACGGCGATTATGCAAACCGGATGCATGACATAAACCCACATCGAAATTTTGCGGAGAAAGCCGGATGCGCTGCCCTTTCGTGTCAGTAAAAAGGCAAACAGGAAGAACATGGTCGGCAAAAGCATTATATACATACTGTCGTGCCGCTGATAACCAAAGCTGCGCAACAGGGCACCTTCCGCCATCATAAGGGACACAGAGGCGACAAAGCCGATAATGCTTGCGATTGGTTTCATATGCTTTTCCATACCGGCTATCGCAGTACCCATGATAAGAAAAACAGGAGCATAAAACAAACCATTGCGCGTGTATGAAGAGATTCCGAACACTGCTTCGAAAACGGATTTCAAAAACGGGATGCTTGAGCCTGCTCCGTAATAGCTGTCACCGAGCAGGCCAAAAGCATAGAGAACAAGCGAGAGTACGAGTAAAACGCGAAATGAAAGTACGCGTCTCAGAAAATACAGTAATAAAACCCCTATTATCGAGGCGGGCAAGTACCAAAGATGATAGAATGTGCCGTCGAACACAATGTTTCTGAGTATAGCGGCGGCGGCATTACCTTCGGAATAATAACCCGCGTAAATGCTGATAGGGAAATAAACAATGGTGGCGCCGACATAGATCAAACCGGTTTTCTTTATAAAAGACAAAAGTGCTTTTGTATCGCAACTTTTTTCTATCAAATACGCGGGCAGCAGAAAATATCCCGTGATCATAAGAAAGAAAGGAACGGCGATCCGCGCAAACACATGGATAACAAAGAAGTTCAGGTCCTCGCTGACAGACGTAAAGGGAAACGTATGAATACCGACTATCAGCAATGCCGCAACCAGCCTGAAGCGGTCGATCCCGCCATATCCATGTTTTCGCTCCATATCAGCGACCGTTCCTTTCAATTTCAGTCTTATTCAGCTTGCTTTTTGACGCATCAGCAAATACATTATCGCTTTTTGGATGTGCAGACGGTTTTCGGCTTCGTCGAAGATCTCATGCGCGTGCGCTTCGAAGACTTCTTCCGTTATTTCCTCGCCTTTGTGTGCGGGCAGGCAGTGCTGTATCATGCAGCCGGGGTTTGCGAGCGCCATGATCTTTTCGTTTACCTGATAGCCTTTAAAGGCTTTTTGGCGCTTTTCGGACTCCGCCTCATGTCCCATGGATGCCCAGACGTCGGTGAAAATGACGTCGGCGCCAACGGCGGCCGTTTCCGGCTTGTCTGTCAGCTCAAAAGTGCAACCCGAAGCGCCGGCGGCAAAGTCCAGGGCTCTTTTATCCGGTCTGTAGCCCTCGGGGCAGGCAAGACTCACGTCCATGCCGCATTTAAGGCAGCCGACTATCATGGAGTTTGCGACATTGTTGCCGTCTCCGATATAACAGGCCTTGAGGCCCTTGAGCCGGCCTTTGTGCTCACGTATCGTCATCAGGTCGCCGAGCAGTTGACAGGGGTGGGCGAAGTCGGTAAGCCCGTTTATCACAGGGACTGTCGAATAACGGGCGAGCTCCTCGACCTCTTCCTGATCGAAGGTGCGTATCATAATGCAGTCGCAGTACCGTGAAAGGACGCGCGCCGTATCTTTTATCGGTTCGCCGCGCCCTAACTGGCTGTCGGCGCTGGACAGGAAAATCCCCTGACCGCCGAGCTGGAAAATGCCCGTTTCAAACGAGACGCGCGTACGCGTGGAGTTCTTCGCAAAGATCATCGCCAGCGTCTTCCCGGAAGGGAAGTCATGCTTTTTGCCCGCTTTAAGCTCAGCTTTGAGCCTGTCCGCCGTGTCGAGTATTGTTGTGATCTCTTCCGGCGTCAGGTCAAGCAGTTTTAATAGATCTTTTTTCATTTTACTTTCTCCAGTGTCCTTATTAGTATGGCAAGCCCCTTATCCAGTTCTTCATACGTGATCGTGAGGGGGGGGAGCATCCTCAGCGCGTCGGCTCCGGCTGTGAGTATAAGCAACCCGTTGTCTGCGCAAGCTTGAGCGAGTTCTTTAGGCGCGGCGCCTGTTACCGGGAGCCCGAGCATCAACCCCAGGCCGCGAACAGTTCCGATAGCCGGAAGGTTCCGGCCCGCGATGGTCTTGCGGATGTACTCGCCTTTTTTTGTGACTTCGCTTAGGAGCTGAGGTGTTAATTGATCCAGAACCTCATACGCGGAGGCTGCGGAAACCGGATTTCCGCCGAAGGTAGTCGCATGGTCGCCCGCTTTTAAGACTTTTGAGCAGCGCTCATTAGTTAAAAAACCACCCATCGGAAGCCCGGCTGCTATGCCCTTTGCGAAGGTCATCACATCGGGGTTGATATTAAACTGCTCAAAGGCGAACAGAGTGCCCGTCCTGCCTGCGCCGGTCTGTACTTCGTCAATGAGCAGCAGGACATCCTTCCGACCGCAGATATCTGCAACGGATCTGACATAGCCGGCTTCGAGCGGCAGTACGCCGCCCTCACCTTGGACGAGCTCTATCAGAAGCGCGCAAACATCGTCTGTCAGCGCACGTTCCAGCGCGGCGGCGTCATTTGCGGGGATATGCCTGAACCCCTCGGTAAACGGGAAGAAGTACTTGTGGAACGAGCTCTGCCCCGTAGCCGCAAGCGTTGTGACGGTTCTGCCGTGAAACGATTGCACGAGTGTCAGGATAGTGCTGCGCCCCTTTCCGTATTTGTCAAAAGAGTACTTACGCGCGAGCTTTATCATTCCTTCGTTTGCTTCGGCGCCGGAGTTTGAAAAGAAAACGTTTTTCATACCAGTACGTTTTGTCAGCGCCTCTGCCAGCCTCACATAAGGCTCCGAATAATAGAGGTTGGAAATATGCTGGAGTTTAAGGGCCTGCGCGTATATAACGTCAGCCCACTTCTTATTACCGTAACCAAGGCTGTTGACGCCTATTCCGCTGGTAAAGTCGATGTATTCTTTACCCTCCGGGCTGTATAGCGTCGCGCCTGTACCGCGGTCGATGACCACGTCAAATCTCCCGTATGTCTGCATGACGCTCCCCGCGTCAAGGGCTTTTATCTCATTGCTGGTCATTTTGAGTTCTCCTGATCCCTAGTATATCATTGTTCCGGCGCCTTCGTCGGTCAGCATTTCTATTAAAATCGAATGTGGTATGCGTCCGTCCAGGATGTGCGTTCGTCGGACGCCGCCCGCGATCGCGTCGGCGCAGCATTCGATTTTTGGGATCATGCCGCCGGCGATCACATCTTCGGTCCTCAATCGGTCTATATCATCTGGCCTTATAACCTTTATCAGGGTGTTTTCATCACCCTTCACCCGCAAAACACCACGTGTGTTTGTAAGGAGTATCAGCTTTTCCGCATTGAGCGCTATAGCGAGCTTCGCCGCCGCCGTGTCGGCGTTGATATTATATGACGTGTCTGCGTCAACGCCAAACGCGACCGTTGCGATGACCGGTATATGACCTTCGTTTATCGCCTGCAGTACGACCCCGGGATTTACGCCGGTGATATCGCCGACGTATCCGATATCTTTATCCATCCGATGAGCCTCAAACAGTCTGCCGTCAAGTCCGCACAGGCCGATGGCGCTTCCGCCCTTACGCGCTATGGTCGCCACAAGGTCTTTGTTGACTTTGCCGCACAAAACGCCCTGCACGACCTCCATCGTTTCGCTGTCTGTGTATCGAAGCCCTTCCACGAAACGCGACTTAATGCCCAGTCTGTCGAGCATATCATTTATTTCGGGACCGCCGCCGTGTACAAGCACGACATGTATGCCGACAAGCTGCAAGAGTATGATATCTTCTATTACAGCGTCAAAAAGTTCGGCGCTTATCATAGCGTTGCCGCCATATTTTATAACGACGACCTTACCGGTGAATTTCTGTATATAAGGCAGCGCCTCAACCAACGTCTGCGCCCGCTCAAAATTATTACTCAAAGAAAAACTCCCCCTCTCTTAACTCTAAACTCCCGCAGAATAAAAATCGCGCCGCGATTTTTATCTTTAGCGTGTGAGAAGACTCCCACCTCTAAGCGCAGCGTAGGTGGGAGTTGAATCACCGCATAATGCGAAGCCACCTATTGAAACCGCAGCTTGCTGCGGATTCAGTGGGAGTCCAATCTCCCACTGAATCC
>Ga0099364_10004833_pt1 | contig 20271 bp, 22 predicted proteins | sample TergutTh196P3_FD_73070 | JGI IMG/M metagenome (GOLD analysis project Ga0099364, IMG submission 73070) | Microcerotermes parvus P3 segment gut microbial communities from Pointe-Noire, Republic of the Congo - Th196 P3 | ecosystem: Host-associated > Arthropoda: Insects > Digestive system > Gut ... | reverse complement strand
ATACTCATACATCGTATCGTGTCCCTTGCCGTATTGATGGTCTATTGTAAAATCCATATCGGGTTTTTCCATGTTTTCAACGTCCCAAAAATCTATTCGGTTAAGGTTTGTTCCACTCAATCGTATTGTCCCTTTTTCGCCAATAACGGTCAATTCGGTCATATAATTGGTTTTATAGACGCTAACTGTTGCGTTCAACGCTCCCACTGTTCCGTTTTGCAGTTCGCAAATTGCTGAAATAGAATCGTGAACTTCAAATTTTCGCAGGTCGCCGCCCACGCCGTAGGCATTTTTAATTTTCCCGAAAAGGAAATGAATCATATCCACATAATGGCTTGCTTGCGTGTAAAAAACGCCGCCATCGTAGGCTTTTGTTCCGTGCCAGTCAATTTTGAAATAATCGTCGTTGCGATTCCAGAAAATATTGCATACGAATTGATGAATCATTCCGAGCTTGCCGGTATCAATCAAGTTTTTCAGGAAGACTATCAAGGGGTTATAGCGGTTTTGATAGACTGGCAGCAATATTTTTCCCGCCTTCTTCACTCGGTCGTACATTTCGTACAGTTCGCGCTGTGTCAGAGAAACCGGTTTTTCGCAAACGATATACGGAATATTTGTATGTTCTGCTAATTCAATTACATGTCGCGGATGCATACCTGATGGCGTCATCACTGAAACAACGTCAACGTCCTTCAACTGCTTGTAGTCGGTAAAGTGCGGTACAGACAGTTGCTCGGCAACCGTTCGTGCCTTGTTTTCATCAATATCGCAAACTGCGGCAATATCAATTCCTGCCGTTGCCTGAATCGCTTCTATGTGACGCTTTGAAACCCGTCCGCAACCTACTAATGCTAATTTTATTGAACTCATTGTATTTATTACAATTTATAATTTATAAATATCCTCTCCGCCCTCGCTGTATGCGTTCTGTAAATCAATTATCAATTTCGCGTGTTTGCGTATCATATCAAAATCATAAACCGCGTGTTTGCTCGAAATCACCACTGCATCAGCATTTTCTAAATTTTCGGGCGTAAGCTCTACCGATGCAAACGGATAACCTTCATGCGTAGTGATATTGGGAATATGCGGGTCGTTATATGAAACTATTCCGTCTTTTTTGGCAACAATATCAATAATCTCAATTATTGGCGATTCGCGCTCATCGTTTATGTTTGGCTTGTATGCAACGCCCAGAAACAGTATTTTGGCTCCATTTACCGATTTTTGATGTCTGTTGAGAGCGGCAGATATTTTGATGTACATGTAGTGCGGCATTCGCATATTGATATGCCCTGCGGCATGAATCATGCTCAAATCGAAGTTGTACATTTTTGCTATATGTTCCAAATAGAACGGGTCTAACGGAATACAGTGACCACCCACGCCCGGTCCCGGATAAAACGCCTGAAATCCAAACGGTTTAGTTTTTGCGGCTTCTATCACTTCCCATATATTGATGTCCATTTTGCCTGCCAGCAGCGTCAATTCGTTGATTAGACTTATATTAATCAAGCGGTAGGTGTTTTCCAAAATTTTGACCATTTCGGCAACACGCGGCGAACTTACAACGTGAATATTTTCGATTGCTTTTGAATATATCTTCCGTCCTATCTCCAATCCTTCGGGACACATCGCGCCAAGCACTTTTGGCGTGTTTCTGGTATGAAAAGTAACATTTCCCGGGTCTACCCGCTCGGGCGAATATGCTAACCAAAAATCTTTGCCATGCGTCATACCCGATTCGCTTTCGATGACGGGCAGCATAAAATTTTCGGTAGTAGTAGGATAGGTGGTGCTTTCCAAGCAAATAAACACTTCGCGTTTCATGTTTTGCCCAATACTTTCACATGCCGACAGTATATAACTCATGTCGGGCTTTTTGAAGCGGTCTAACGGCGTTGGCACACAAATCAACAGAACATCGCATTGCTTGATTTCCGAAAAATCGGTGGTTGCCTTCAGCGACACTTTGTTAACAAGCGTTTTCAACACGGCATCGCGCACATCTTTGATATAATTTTCGCCGCGATTGATTTTATCAACTTTTTCCTGCGACTTGTCGAAACCTATAACTTGCAACCCTGCTTCGGCAAAAGCCACCGCCAGAGGCAAACCAACATATCCCAAGCCAATAATACCAATGACTTCCTGATTATTATTAATTTTTTCCCGAATATTCATTGTTTTCATATTTCTTGCAACGATTTATCTATCAAAAACTCCTTAATTTCCTGCGCTTCAACCTCGAAGCCAGGCATGTATTCAACCGGTTCCGAGTAATCTAAATCCTTATGAAAGGCTAATTGCGCTCGGAATAATTTTCCCGAAAATAATTGTCCAAAAATTCTATCTGCCTCAAGCGAAATATCATTTACAGTCCAATATCCATTCAATATAAAGTACAAATCCACATAATCTTTCCATTTTGCTCTGCGTCCCAGCGCAAAGGCTTTCATAGCCGAGAGGGTAAGCAGCGAAGGCATTGAAATAATGTTTTCAAACATTTCTGCATGTTCCACAGGGTAAGGATATTGAAAAAACGTTGTTTTTACCTGATTGATGTAAAAATGAGCCTGATCAACATCGTCAAAAAGCGTTTTTTTGCTGTAGGGCAACTCAAAAACTTTTTTTTTGATGCGCGACTTGTTCAGTTTTTTCGCCGTAAACAAATCAAAATCAATAGAACAACGATGTCCTATATGCAGAGCAATTGCAGTGCCGTCCACAATATAAAAACTACGCTTAAAACTCGCTATAAAAGGCAATAATTCGCGTTGCGGGTCTCAAGATGCATGGCGATTAAAAAACAACATAAAATAATTCAAAATTACCTCGTGATAGTTTCCTTTTCTGCGTTCACTTTTACCGATTGAATCAAAGAAAATTTTTGCTACTCCATTGATGGTCATCACTGAAAATAACCCTTTGAGGTCGTCAATGCTGCCGTAGTTTAATACCATTTCCACCAGCAACTCATCGCTTACCGTTTCGCTTTTGGGCGCTGGCGAGTACCAAAACAGATGTCCATGGTCGTCAATAAATTTTTTTACTTCGGCACTCCTCATTACAGCCTATTTTAAGAGCCGCGTCATTGCGGGTCAAGCCAGCAATGACGTACTAAACCCTGCTAACTTCTTCTCCTTCAATTCTATATTCTTGTTTACTTTCCGGACAGATTGCCATTCCGTTTTTATCGAAATTCAAACGATGTCCGTACTCGCTCATCCAGCCTGTTTGTCGGGCTGGGTTGCCAATTACTAAAGCGTAAGGCGAAACTTTTTTTGTAACTACCGCGCCGGCGCCGATAAACGCATAAGCGCCTATATCGTGTCCGCAAACGATTGTTGCATTTGCGCCAATAGTTGCGCCTTTTCCCACATGTGTTTTTGTATATTCTCCGCGACGATTAATTTCGCTGCGCGGATTTATTACATTTGTGAAAACGCACGACGGACCAAGAAATACATCGTCATCGCAAGTTACTCCGGTATAAATAGATACGTTGTTTTGCACCTTCACGTTGTCGCCCAGAACAACTTTCGGCGAAACCACTACATTTTGTCCTATATTGCAGTTTTTTCCTAACACGCATCCGGTCATTAGATGCGAAAAATGCCATATCTTTGTTCCTTCTCCTATTTGACAGCCATCATCAATAACTGCTGTGGAGTGCGCGAAATAATTTGTTTTTGTCAATCGAAAAATCTTTTTACTGAATCTACAATATAATTTTGCTGTTCTTCCGTCAGTTCGGTGTGCATAGGCAACGACAACACCGAAGCGGTTAACTCTTTCGACACGTCCAGCGTTTCAGCCTGACGGGTTATATTTTTGAACGCATTTTGCTCGCATAGCGACAACGGGTAATAAATCATTGATGGTACTCCTTTTAAGGCAAGATGCTCCTTTAATGCATTACGTTTTCCATCTCTCACTTTTAGCGTATATTGGTGATAAACGTGCGTTGAATATGGCATTTCTTTTGGAAGCGTTATTCCATCAACATCTGCCAGGGCTTCCGTATAAAATTTTGCCGCCCTCTGTCGCGCCTGCGTGTACTCGTTCATGCGACGCAGTTTGACGTTCAAAACGGCTGCCTGCACTGTATCCAAGCGCGAATTGCAGCCCAATATCTCGTGTTGGTATTTTACGCTTTGACCGTGTACAGTCATCATTCTCAATCGTTCGGCGAGAGCGTCGTCTTCGGTCATCATTGCACCGCCATCGCCAAAGCAGCCCAGATTTTTCGTCGGGAAAAACGATGTGCAGCCAATATGACCGATAGTTCCGGTTTGCTTCACGTCGCCGTTGGAAAATGTATAATGCGCTCCGATTGCCTGTGCATTGTCTTCTACTACGTACAACCCGTGCTTTTGCGCAAAGTTCATAATGTCTTCCATCGGACAACTTTGCCCGAAAAGGTGAACCGGAATTATTGCCTTGGTTTTTTCGGAAAGCGCTTTTTCTATATTATATAATGTAACATTGAAAGATTCGTAATCTACGTCCACCATCACCGGCGTTAGCCGCAACAAGCCTATCACTTCGGCAGATGCAACATACGTAAAGGCTGGAACAATAATTTCGTCGCCGGGCTGCAAATCCAACGCCATCAGCGCTATCTGCAGAGCGTCAGTGCCGTTTGCGCAAGGTATCACATGTTTTGCGCCAGTATATTGTTCGAAATTTGCCTTAAATTCCTTTACTTGAGGACCGTTTATAAAAGTTGAAGCGCTAATTACCTGTAACATAGCCTCATCAACTTCCGGTTTTATTTTTTGGTATTGACCGGCAAGGTCGCACATTTGAATTTTCATCTTTTTTTTATGCTAAAAATTTCGTTTGCTTCTAACATCTAAGGAAGGTATTTCTTCCTATATAGATATTACGGGTTTTAAACGCCAAAGGCGCATCTAATGCCGCGTAAATCCTCGAATCACCTTTCAAGCCATTAGGGAAAACAGGCTCGTTGAGATAGTATTTTTTCTTATAAACCCAACGCGGTATTGATATTTCAAACTCCTTTGCTAATTCTTCTACGACGGCTGCATAAAATGCTCCTTCAAAAGAACTAAGTTCCTCATTTTCTACTAAAAAAAGCGGATCAGGCTGCCTCCGAAAATTATCTACAAATGAAATAATTTTTCTCCAAAATTGTTCATACTCCTTGTTCATCTCATTGTGTATCAATGCTTTATCTTTTTTCAGTTGCGACAAACACTCCGTGTCGGTCAGTCACATTCTTCTGTAACTGAACGTATTAGCGGAATCCGTGATTCTCGATTTTTCACGCTGCAAAGATACAACATTTTTTTTTGAAATGCAAACTTTTTTTGATTTTTTTCAAAAAAATAATCTTACCACCTCAAACGCTTCTGCATATCCGCATCCTATCTGCACGCCTCTCGTTTTTGCTAAAGCGTTGATAAAATCGGGCGTCAGATAGTCTCTTTTTCCTTGCGATTTGTATTCTTGCAAAGCGTTGATTTTAGCGTCAATGTGCCTTTGCTCGAGTTTCACGAAACATTGGGTGTCAAACGTCAGATTGTTCCATATCAGTTCGTACCCCAGCAAGGTCGTGTTTTTGAACGCGCGCACTCCTTCTTGGGCAATGGTAGTGTGGTCTTGGTGAATGTCGTGCAAACTTGGAATGAATACCATGTCAAATTGCGTTCGATTTTTTATCCGTATCAGTTCCTCCAAAATCTCTTGTCGGGCGTGATTCAGTTTGCGAACCTCGTAATTATATATCAAGAGGTTTTCGGGTTTGACGCCCAATTTTGCCGTTGCGGTCTTTACTTCGGTTTTCAAAATATCTTTGGGAAAACCTTCGGGTACAGACTGTTCGGCAGTTGAGAAGGCTACGTAGGTAACGGTTTTACCATTCTCTACGAAGCGGTTGATTGTTCCTCCCATTCCGAGTTCGCCGTCGTCGGTATGGGGCGCCAGAACTAAAATATTTTTATAATTGTCAATCATTTTTCCGACTGTTTGTATTGTTTAATAATCTTTTCAATTTCTTGTACGCTTTTCATCTTTGCAATATCTTCGGGTTCAAACGAAACGTCAAAAACATCTTCAAGAGCCACAATAATATTCAAATGCTGCAAAGAATTCCATTGCTCGCTATTATCCTGAGATGTTTGCCCGTTAGCCTGAATTTCGAGAATCTCGCCAATTATCGCTATTATACTGTCTTTCATTATATTATATTTATTTGATAGATATTTGAGTTGGTTGTATCAATTTCGTTGGTTGAACAAAAATATTTTTTCGTGCCTTCTGCGGTTATTTCAAGTAATTGAAAACCGTTTTTGTCGTAAAAATCGCAGGTTTGCTTATTTTTTGAACTTGGAACATAAGACGCCTCAACTCTTTGACAATCTTGGTTTTTCAATTGATTTAATACGTATTTTAAAAATTCATGTTCAATATTTTTTCCTAAAATTCTGCAACTAAGCAGAAAACTGTCGATAACGGCGGTTTTTCTTTTGTTGTCTATCGTTGCAATACATGTTCCGGTAATGCCGCTGTCGCCGAATTTATCGCTCACGCCGACGCAAAATATTTTAGCGCCTTGCCGCGCGAAATTTGTAATATCTTCTTCCGTGTAGCGCCTCGTTGTAAGATTGAATTGATTGGTTTTTTGCGTCATTTGGGCTATGCGCGGCAAGTTCATCGAATTGAGTTCGGTTATGCTCAATGTTATTTCCAAACTTTTCAAGTAATCATTGAAAGAAGTAAATGTTTTTTGAAACGAAGCGCGCTCTGTATTTGCCTTGTATTGCTTCAATTTTTCCTTGTCTTCACCGGTTATTTTATAGATTTGAAAATAATCGGCGCAAATTTTTCCAAAAAAATCGTATAGCATGTATGGTTGCGTTGGAAATTCAGGCGTTTCGACCATCGGAAGCATTTGTTTTACGAGTTCCCGTTCTGCCGGATTATCGTCTACGAAAACCATACTGTCTAACCCGATATTCAATTCTTGCGCAATTTTGACAATGTTATCGGCTTTGTTGTCCCAGTTGATTTGCCAGGCGGCAAGGCTCTCTTTCCTGATTTGAAGAAAAGGATTTTTATCCCACGCTTCAAAAACGTCATGCTCGTTATTTTTACTGCAAACAGTGAGTATTATCCCACTTTTAGAGAGTTCCAGCAAATTTTTTTGAAAATCAAGGAAGGCGTTTCCCGGGTATGTGTTTCCGATTTGAATTCCTTCTATTCCGTCTTCGCCCAAAATTCCACCCCAAAGCGTGTTGTCCAAATCAAGAACTAAACATTTTTTGCGTTTTCCTTCAATAGCGGCTATTTCCTTTTGTATCCAAATGTTGAAATCGCCCGCTAATTTCGGATTTATCTGCATTTGCGAGATGCAGTAAAATTTCCAGTCAATAAGGCTTAACGATGAATAACGATTGCAAAAGCGCGAAAAATCAATGATTTTGAGGTTCGGATAGATTTCCGACATCTCAAAGAGTTTGCTGTTATAATTTTCTATTGCCTCAAATATCCTGCGCTTGCTGTTTTCGCAAAAAATATAGTGCATTACGCGCATAGTGAACGCAAAGCATGCTTTTTGAGGCTCTATTTTTGAAAAAACCAATTGAAATTGTTGAATGTATGATTCAATTTCTTGAACATAAACGTCTACATCGGTTTTCACGGGTGAAAAATAAGCCCAAACGTATCTGTCCGCATCTTCCGGAACGTGCGATATATCGCTATATCCCGAATAATCAGCATTAAACTTTGAGAAAAAATTTTCTACGGTAGAATTTCGAAATATGAAGTATCGAATCATTTTTTCGGCTACATTTTTTTTAGTTTATACTGTATTTGAGCGTATTGCTTGATGTCTACTGCTGGATTTCCCATCTGGGTAACTCCGGAAGGCACTGATTTTAATACTACCGAGCCGTATCCTATTGTAACATCATCGCCAATTGTTATTTTGTTCAGGATGTTAGACGTTGCTATCCAGCATCTTTTGCCAATTTTTACGCCGCCGGCAATCATCGTCGAGGCAATAATATATGTATATTCGCCTATTTCAACGTTATGCGAAACGAGCGCCAACCCCCCTATTTTTACGCCCTTGTGAATAACTGTATTTTGCAGCGTTCCCCTGTCAATACAAGTATTTGCGCCAATTTCGACGTCATCGCCTATAACCACTCCGCCAATTTGAGGAATACTGACCGGTATTCCGTCTTCGTCTTTGACAAAACCAAGGCTTGTGGCGCCAATCACGCAACCGGCTTTAATAATCACATTTTGTCCGATTTTTACATTATCGTAAATGCTGCAATTGGAATGGATACAAGTTCCTTCGCCTATTTCAACATTTTCGCCAATAACAACATGCGCACCGATGTAACAATTTTCAGCAATCATAGCGCTTTCGCTAATGACAGCCGATGGATGTGTTTGAGGAATGAAAGTTGCTAACTGCCGATTGACTAATTTTGCGAAAAAAAGTTTGGGATTATTAACCACTATCAGGCATTTGTCCTGATATACCGCCTCATCATCGGGAACGTAATCGCAAATAACGACGCAAGCCTGCGTTTCTGCAATCAACTTGTCCTTGTTTTTTGCTTTACTATCAACGAAAACGAGTGAATTTTCATTTGCATCATTGGCGGGCTTTATATCGTCAAAATCTTTGTAATTGCACTCATTGACTATTTTTCCGTTAAATGATGCAAGCAGGTCTAATATGTTTTTTATATTTATGCTATTCATGCTATTCATGCTCATAACATTTCTTTATCAAATATTTAGTTAAGAAAAAGCCGCAAAAATGGTTAATTTTAATTCCGTATCGTCAATTAAAGTATATTCCGGCTTTTTACCTGACAGTTTAAGGCTTTCAGACAATATCACCGGAACGCCTTCGCCACGTTTATCCATGATAAAAATACGCTTACTTCCTGTTGCATCAAAGTTCATCGGGCAACGCGCCAGTAGTGATGTCAGCAGTTCATTTCGGGAAGATTGTCGCAGAGAAAGGCTTTCAACGGTCATCGTATTGGGAATACTGCCGGGCGAGAAAAGTTCCAATCTGTCGGAAAAAATATTTAGCCTTATTTTCGAGCCATAAATCGAATAATCCCGATGAGCAACTGCATTGACAATTGCCTCAAATACAGCGTTTAAGCAATACTGCGGAGTTTCAATTCGTCCGGGGTCTTTGATTGCCCTGATTTTCATGTTGCGCTTCACAAATTTGCAGGCTTCCTTAATCTGTACGTCCAATGGTCCTGAAATATCCTGTGCATCTAACTGCGATGCAGTACGGTCAGCGCCATGATAGCATATTGCCTGAATATAGGTGTTCGAAATATATTGCCGGGGCGATTCGGCAGCCATCAAAATGCCGCTAACAGTCGGGTGAAGCCCCCCGTATTCATTGGAAGATACTAATTTTAGTTTTTCAAGAAATTCAATATCATCTTCGGGCGACATAGGCGTTTTGAACCGCTCCCACAATTTTTTTTCTAACACGTCAATATTTGCTCCCATAACCATTTGTTCGTCAAAGCGTATAAGCCTGTTTTGGGTTCTTTGCTGAAAAAGTCTTGCCAAAATATCAGGGGTCATCTCACGTTTTGAACTTCCGTTGCGATAAAAGTATCCATGCGGACTTTTGTGAACGAAAATACTCTTGGGAATATCAATACGTATGATATTTTTTTCGTTGTCGCCGACAGCTGATTTTATAGCCAATTTTCTGATAATACACTCTAATGGCGGTTTTATAAGGTCGTTGGCGATGTTGCGCGTCCATGTTTCAGTCAAATCCAATTTTTCTAATGGGATTCCAGTTATTTCACGGGCTTTGTCGCTAACTCCAAGAACGATTGTTCCTCCATGTGAATTTGCCATAGCAGCCATCTCATCTGCCATGGAATCTCTGTTGGGACCCGATACGGCGTTCTTTGCAAAATCAACGTTTTTCAGTTCAAGAAAAGAGTCTTCGCCGAGCGCTATTCGGTTTAGAAGTATTTCTATATGGCTCATATCTTCATTAAAATACGGTACAAAGATAGTAAATATTATTTACATTGCGCAATTTTTTTTGTTTTTTTCTTTTTTTTGTGAAAAAATATTATTTTTGCCGAAAAATTTTTTTGAAGAACATGAAAAAGTATCCCTTTATTGCATTCTTTGTAATGGTTGTCTTTGCGGTATTTTTCGGTTTTTGTTCCTCCGCTTCTTCTAATGCTGTTGAAGAGACTGAAACTCCCGATGACTGCGCATCCGATTGTTTTGTTACTTCTCCGTATATTCCCGAAATTGTGGAATTTGCCGGCGAGGCGTTGCCGCTTCATTTTTTTGATGTGCGCGAAAGTCTTGAACGTGAAATGATTGTGAATATGAACTTTCATTCCAATACGTTGCAGTACCTCAAGCGGGTCACCCGATTTTTTCCGGTTATTGAGCCTATTTTGGCAGCAAACAACATTCCCGACGATTTCAAGTATCTGGCATTGATAGAAAGCGATTTTATGAATCGCGTTTCTCCCGCGGGAGCCACCGGTTTTTGGCAGTTCATGAGGGCTGCGGCAACCGACTACGGATTGGAAATGAACACCGAAGTAGACGAGCGTTACCACCTTGAAAAGTCTACCGTGGCGGCATGTCGTTATTTGAACGATTCATACAGGACATTCCGCAATTGGACTATGGTTGCTGCTTCCTACAACATGGGCAGGGCGGGATTATCGTCGCAGGTGAACCGTCAGAAGTGCAATAATTATTATGACCTTTTGCTCAACGAAGAAACTTCGCGCTATGTGTTTCGTATAGCGGCTGTTAAGTTAATATTAACAAACCCCGAACGCTACGGATTTCATGTTATAGAAGAAGAGAAATATCAGCCGATTCCCTATACTGAGGTGGAAATAAGAACTGGGGTCAGCGATTTTGCCGATTTCGCTTTTCAACACAATACCAATTATAAGATGCTGAAAATACTAAATCCATGGCTTCGAGACAATAAGCTGACTAATTCAGCGCGAAAAACTTATACCGTGAAGATACCCACAGAAGGTTTTCGTGACGCAACACAGCATCGTATTAACTAAATTTATTAGCCAATGTTCATTAATTCAACGGGATACTTTATTCCGAAAGCAAGGGTTTCAAATGATTATTTTTTAGAGGTAAACGGCTTGACCAGCGACTGGATTTACCAAAGGACAGGGATTTTGACACGCTCAAAAGCCACCGAAGAAGAAACGATGGATTTTATGTGTCGCAAAGCCATTGAACACGGCATCGAGAGGCTTCCGTACGATATCAAAGACATAGACCTGATTGTTTTTGCGTCCTATTCGCCGTCGGATACGGTAGGCACAACGGCTCATGTGATGCAAAGAGAATTTCAGATGGAAAAAGCCAAAGCATTTTTGCTTTCTTCGGCATGTTCTTCGGCAATCAACGCGATAGAAGTAATCCATTCTTTTTTTGCTACCGGAAAAGCAAGCAAGGCTTTACTTATTTCAGCCGACCGCAATACAACTTATGTCAACCAAGACGACCCAAAAGCAGGGCATCTTTGGGGCGATGCCGCAACAGCGTTCTTTTTTTCGAAAAATAGATATTCCGACAAGGAAGCCGAAGTTATTGACGTCGAAACGCAAGCTCTTGGGCATGTAGGCTACGGTCCCGCCGGCGTTTACCTCAACCCGAAAGATACCGGTATCATGATGCCGCAAGGAAAAGATGTGTTCATGCAAGCCTGTACGTACATGGCGTTAAGAACAAAGGAAATAGTGGAACGAAACGGAATGTCGTTAGATGAATTGAATTGGTTCATCGGACATCAGGCAAACATGCGGATATTGAGTTATGTAGCGAAAGATTTGGGTATGCCCGAAGAGAAATCTCTATCCAATATAGAAGAATTAGGCAATACCGGCTCCGTTAGCGCTATGTTGGTCTATGCGCAAAACGTAGAGAGATTTCAAAAAAACGATACAGTTTGTATATCCGTTTTCGGAGGCGGCTACTCTGCCGGCGCTTGTTTGATAAAATGTTGAAAAATAAAAAAAAATAAAAAAAAATGTCAATTTAAAAACAAATGATTATTTTTGCATCGAATTTATTATTAAAAAAAAATGAAATATTATCAGTTTATGCTTATTGCGGCTGTCATGCTTATTACAGCCTTAAATCAGAGCGCTACGGCGCAAAAAATTGTTGGCGACGACCTTATCATCGACGCCTCATACTTTATTGACGATATACCGCGTTGGCATCAGGTACACACTGCGCAATCGTTGAACGTTGGCTGGCTGTACAACAATTTTGCCATACAATTTATCAATAAAGTAGGTTTTGGTATCTCCAGCTACATGAAAGATGTAGTGATACCGGGCGATGGCGTTTATTACCTGTATGTGCGTAGCGTTGGTGGCGGGAGAAATACTTTTCGCCTGCGCGTTAACGACCGTTTTGTAGATACTGTTTTTGGGCGCGACGAGGAGGGCGCCGTCATGGTTCAAGCCGGCAGTTATACTTTCCAAAAAGGAGAAAAAGTGCATTTGATGTTCGCTCGTATTACCGGCTCGCCGGCGCTTGATGTGATTGTTTTTTCAAAAAATCCGAACCTCACCGAAGCCGACCTGATTGACAAACAATTGCCCGATGAGGTAGTTTTGCTCCATGAGTACGATATTCCGGCATCGAGTTGCGTGAAGTTTGGAGACCTTACCGGCAACGGTAAAACCGATTTTGTAGTTATATCGCGCAATTATTCTTGCTACGCATTCGACAACAGCGGAAAAGAATTATGGCATTGGATAGCCCCTGAGGCTGATTCCAGATTGCGCGAAGAATTTGAAGCTCCCGGCGCTATATGGGACTTTGACCGCAGCGGGAAAGCAGATTTTGTAGGATGGCGCGAATTTGACGGAAAAGAATGGTTGGTTGTGGCAGATGGCATGACAGGCGACATTAAAGCCCAAACGCTATGGCCCACGAAAGAAAAACCGCACGTATACAATAATTTTCGTATAGCCATTGGCAATTTGGACGGCAAGTATCCCAACGCTATCCTTGTTTTTACCGACGACGGCACAACTATTTCCGTGAATGCCTACACTCCCGAACTGCAACTGCTCTGGACACATGCCGACAGACTCCGCAAAGACCATCAGGGGCATTATGTGTATCCCTACGATATAGACGGAGACGGAATTGACGAGGTACTTTTCGGCTACATTTTATTAGACAATAAAGGAAATGTAATTTGGGAGCGGTTATCCGATATTTTCGATAACAACGACCATGCAGACAGTTACAAGTTCTATGATTTAGACGGCGACGGCAAGTTAGAAATCATTTCTGCTACCAGCGCGCTTGGCACGCAGGCGCGGGATGCAATGACGGGCAAACTAATATGGGAATCACCCAGCGAACATAACCAGCAATTGCATGTAGGGATGTTTTTGGAGGGTTATACACGTCCGCAGGTTGCAGCAGGTGCGCGGGTATACAAGGACAGGTCGGCAGACCCATATATTTCTGCACAGGTTTACTGGTTCGACTATGCTGGTAAGCTCATTAAACGTTGGCCCGCCAACGAGCTCAACGGAAATCCGGTTTTTACGGGCGGCGATTGGTATGGCAACGATACAGAAAAATTGTTTTGGTATCGTTTTATGTTTTTACCCGACGGACGCGGTCAGCTTTATTTTACCGGCAATGTATATCATGGCTTTGATTTCGAGCGCAATGGAGCTTTTCAGGTTATTACTCTCGACCGCGGCAAATTGCGGGTATGGGGCTATAAGCACGTACAAGCGCGCCAGCCCAATAATGACCCTGATTTTCTGCGACATACAATGACTAACCATACGCATTATTAATAATTTCTCTCAAACACTATCACAACAAACATCGGAAGTTTTGAAAAAACCTCCGATGTTTTATTTTACCTCCGATGTTTGCATTTTCAAACTATGGAAGCGCCAGACGAAAACCGTACCAATTATTGCGGGCAATAGGAAGGTTGAAAGTGCGGTAACTAACGCGGCATAGATTATTGCTTCCCGTCCAACTGCCGCCGCGCAAAATACGATGTGCGCCACCCGCAGTACCGGTAGGATTGGTCTTTGCATTAGCATTATACGCGCCATACCAATCGTTGCACCATTCGGTTACATTGCCGCTCATATCGTAAATACCCAACTCGTTGGGCGCTTTCGTACCAACGGGCGCTGTACTTAGCGCGCTATTTATATTGTAATACCATGCAACCTCGTCAATATTGTTACTTCCGCTGTAAATAAATCCTTCACTTTGGTTTCCTCCGCGCGCGGCATATTCCCATTCCGCCTCCGTAGGCAAACGGAAATTCAAATCTGTAAGAGCGTTCAGTCTTCTTATAAATTCATAAGCGTCGTCCCAACTTACGCTTTCTACCGGATAGTCGTCTCCCTTTCTAAAATGAGACGGATTACTGCCCATAAGAGCCACCCATTGCGCCTGAGTTACCGGATATTTACCGATACTATAACTGCTTAGCGTTACCTGATGCGTTGGTCTTTCGTCACTGGAACCTGAACTACTGCCCATAGTAAACGTTCCGCCCTGAACAAATACCATTTCGAGAGGTAAAACCGTTACAACGCAAGTTGCCGTTATTTCGTCGTCAACGGTTTTCGCCGTAATATTTGCCATACCGGCAGTTATTGCGGAAACTTCGCCCGTAGAGCTTACAGTGGCAACGGCTGTATTATCCGATGACCATGTCACGTTGGCAACGGCATTGCTTGGCGCGAAGATTGCTACAAGGATTCCCTTCTTTTCGGAAATGGGTAATATTAATGTTGTCGTGTTAAGCGTTACATTCGTTGGCGCATCGCCGACAAAAACGGTGCAGCTCGCCGTATGTCCGCCGTCGCGCGTGGTAACGATAATTTCTGCGATACCGGCGGCATGGGCTGTAACAACGCCGTCCGTAGTTACCGATGCCACATCGCTGTTGTCGCTATCCCATGTAACGTGCGGGTCTTCGGCATTAGAAGGAAAAATGCTCGGAGTCAGCGTGATATCATCTCCTACTCGCAGCCTGACGGTTTTCCATTCTAACGACACAGCTGTAACATTCCCGTTTGCCGTGTCAACGGTTACAACGCATGTAGCAGTTTGATTGCCGCTTATTGTTGTAGCGGTAATGTACGCAACGCCTGTTGAAACCGCTGTTACTCTTCCTGTGTAGTCTACTGTAACCACGCCGGGTGCGCTACTTGCCCACGATACGTTTTGGTTGGCATTTTCCGGTTCTGCAACCGCCGTCAGCGTATACGAATCGCCGGGAGCTAACGTAATGGCGTTGATATTAAGGCTAACATCCGTTGCGGCTACGCCGTCAACGCCAAAATCATCACTATTGCTATCACTGTTGCAACCCGCAACAAAAACAAATAACATCAAGTAAAAAAACAACTTATTCTTCATTCAATTCATTATTTTTAGTTCATTTTTTAGAAAAAATTTCCAAGCGCAAAGATAAGCTTTTTTTTATTCAAACAATTTTTTTTCAAAACTTTTCAAAACTTTAAATTTTATTGGAGCCTCTACCTACGTCCGAGATATATCAAAATATAGTAGAATAATTGCGCCAGTGATGCAAGCGCTGCTATGACGTATGTATACGCAGCCCACTTCAATGCCGCTCTTGCCATCGGATATGTCGAATGGGTTGTTATACCTGCATTTGTCAGCCAGACTAATGCTCTTTGGCTGGCATTAATTTCTACCGGCAAGGTGATGAAACTGAACAGCGTAGTTGCTGCAAACAGTATAATGCCTGCAAGCAAGAGCTGCGGAAAACTGTTTACCATTAGAAGCCCGGCAAGCAATACCCACATCACCCATTTTGATGCAAAGCTGACTACCGGAACAAGATTTGAGCGCAAGGTCAACCAAGCGTATGCCTTAGCATGTTGAATAGCATGCCCGCATTCATGCGCGGCAACAGCTGCCGAAGCAACGCTATTGTTGTAATACACCTCCCTGCTCAAGTTAACCGTTCGGTTCATCGGGTTGTAATGGTCGGTCAATTCTCCGTCAACCGATTTTACTTGAACATCATAAATCCCGTTCTCGTAAAGCATCTTAACGGCTACATCTTTTCCGGTGAGACCAACGGGAACTTGCGAAAATTGCTTGAATTTGCTCTTCAACTGCATGGAGACTAACCAACTCAACAAAGCAAATACGCCAAAAATAATCCAACTTCCTAACATAATTATTAAATTTTTAAATATAAACTAAATATACAAAATGTATCACAAAAACGATGCCAATAATTGTTAAAAATTTATAAAAAAAAAGGGTTTTGCAACGAACGTTGTCAAAACCCCAACCTTTTAACCAAACCATGATTCACTTTATATAATATAGACGGAAAAAATCGAAAACGTTGCGTCAAAAATTGATTTTTTTTTATTTTTTTTTTATCTGCGCTTGTTCACTTTTTTAGATTGCTTTCGCAAAGCCTTCATTTGTTTGCGGGTTTCCTTATCTTGAATTGCGAGGTGCCTCTTGTTAATACCGTGTTTTAACTGCTTTTCATCTTCTTTAAAACGTTTTCTTTGGCGTTTGTCTTGCTGTTTTATCGCTCTTCTTACTACTCTGTCTCTGTCGTTACGCGCCGGGTCGGCATCGAAATTTGGCTGCCTTTCTATCCGCTTAATTTTTGCAGATTTTTTCGTTTCGCTGCATGAGGATACGAACACCGTAGCCATTATCAACAAAGCATAGAACACTATTTTGCAGAAATATCTGAAATTCAAACGCATAATACTTAACAAAACTAATATTTTCTATTCAATATTTCGCTTGCAATCACTGCTTGACGAATATCGAACTCAAAATCAAGAACTTTTCCTGTTTCTTTTTCTTCTTCGGGTTGTATTTGATTTTGAGCAAATTTATTGTCGCTCAAGGTGCCGCCTATTTCGCAAACTATTGGTTGATAATAGGTATTAGGCGTCATTTGGCGTTCTACAACTACAAATTCTTCTTCTTCTACATCCTCGAAATCGTCGTGGGATGGTTCGGGAAGCGGCAGTGGTTGCTGTTTGGATTTAGTTATTTTTTCCCAAATTCCTACAAGCATCAATATCACAAAGATAATGACGTACAAAAAATCGCCTATTTCAATTTCAGCCTTTAAAATAAATTCTCCATTTTCCATTCTTAATTCTTCATTCTTAATTAATTAGAATACCTCACACTTGTACCGATTGAGATATTTGGAGTGACTTTAAAATCAATTCCGAAATGTGCGGCTTCGTTCGGGATACGGTATGGCGTTATCATTCGCATCGTTTCGGGCGTTGTGTTCTTCATCATCGAACCGTTGAGGCTCCATCGTTCGTTTAAAAGGTATAAGCCTTCAACAAAAACGTATGAACCTGTGAGCGCTGTACGTTGCTGTTGTTGCGATGTTCCTTCAAGTTTATTTTGCGAGGGCGGCATGTTGTATTGCACAATGCCAACCCCCGCATTAACAAATAAACGTGGCGTAGTTTGAAATTGAATCTTGGGAGCTATAAAGAACGCCGAGCCGCCAAAATTAGGCGAAAACATGAAACCCGCATCAACCGAAGTACCCGCATAGCGAGGTTTAAACTTCGTTGCCCACGCCGCTTCCTGCTCTTCCCCTATATCAGTCTGAGCCGAAATAACCGCTGAAAAACAAACAGTTATCAAAATTATAACAATCCTCTTCATATCCCTTAAACTTGAAATTACGCTCCCGGTTTGTTCGGCAAATTACTCGGTTTTCCTATTGATTCGCGCATACCGGTATCGGCTTCGATATTTTTCATTCGGTAATAGTCCATAATACCGAGGTTTCCGTTTCTGAATGCTTCTGCCATTGCCAAAGGCACTTCTGCTTCGGCTAATGTCACTTTTGCGCGTGCTTCCTGTATCTTCGCCTTGTTTTCCTGTTCGAGCGCAACCGCCATGGCACGACGCTCTTCGGCGCGAGCCTGGGCAATTTTCAGGTCGGCATTTGCTTGGTCCATCTGCAATTGCGCGCCAATGTTCTTTCCAACGTCCACATCGGCAATGTCTATCGACAGAATTTCGTAAGCGGTGCCTGAATCCAATCCTTTGTTAAGCACCACCTTAGATATGGAATCCGGATTTTCAAGCACTAATTTATGCGACGCCGACGAGCCGATAGACGAGACTATACCTTCGCCAACGCGGGCAAGAATAGTTTCTTCGCCGGCTCCACCAACCAATTGTCTGATATTTGCGCGAACCGTTACGCGCGCCTTTGCTACTAATTGGATACCGTCTTTTGCTACAGCCGAAACAGGAGGAGTGTTGATAACCTTCGGGTTGACCGACATCTGTACTGCCTCAAGCACATCGCGTCCGGCAAGGTCGATGGCTGTTGCTGCCTTAAAGTCAAGCGGTATATTTGCCTTGTCGGCTGAAATCAACGCATTGACTACTTTTGTTACCCGCCCGCCTGCTAAAAAGTGGGCTTCCAACTGGTCAGGGCTTAGATTCAACCCGGCTTTCTTCGAGTTAATCATAGCGTAGACGATGACCGAAGGCGGAACCTTGCGCCAACGCATCAATATCAGTTGCAACAAAGAAATTCTCACCTGTGTGAGAATACACTGAAACCAAAGATTCAGCGGAATAAAATACAGGATTATCCATAAAAAGATGATACCTGCTACTAAAAAAATTGCTAATAAACCTAAATTCTCTGGGTGCATAATATTTATTTTAAATTTTTATATTATTAATGTATTAAGATTTGATTTCCTGAACTATTATTGTTGATTGATTGACTTGAACAACTTCTATCTCACGGTTTTCGTCAATCAGCCCAAAAACTGATTTACCCTCCATGATTTTTTCATGAACAATTATTTTGCCGATTGGAGCAAGGCGGGATACGGTCATTCCTCTGTCGCCAAGCTTAATGTTGTCGGTATCAACAACATTTACTTTACCGTCGATTTCAGAATCCAATGATAGGCGTTTCCATGTTTTGGCGCGCAAGGCGTATGATAAAAAAAAGATAAAAAGCAATCCGGAGCCAATCAACGTGACCAAGCCAGCCGTAGCGCCATACCATTTGAACATGAAAAAAACGCTGCACAAGATAAGAACCACGCCTGCTATGCCGGCAACCGTAACGCCGGGCATAACGACCACTTCAACTATCATCAGAGCTATCCCGACAACAATCAATACTATGATGAGCGTAATTGACATAATGCTTAATCTATTGTTACTGAGAGCCCTTTGCTTATCAATTTATCTTTCAACGGATGAAGATTTTCAAACGTACCGTTCTTAACATCGCATTTCCCGTTGAAATGTACTATATACGCGCATTGCTCGGCTTGATGAACGTCGTGAAGACATATATCAACCAGCGAAGCAATAACATGGTCAAATGTATTGAAATCGTCATTATGCAGTATCAAACGGCGGATTTCGTCATCCAAAACTTCTACTGCATCATCAAAATCCGGACTTTGCCAGATGCATTCTTTTGTGTTCATTTTTACGAAATTTTTCACACGGCAAAATTATAATAAAAAAATGAAAAATGCAATTTTTTTTATTTTTTTTTACTAATTGCTAACGACTAACTGCACCCTTCTATTCTTTCTCCTATTTTCCTCGTTACTATTAGGTACTAACGGCTCGGTATCAAGTTTTGACGCTGTGCCAAGAATACGGTTTTCGTCTATTCCTTGCGAAATAAGGTATGTTTTGGCTCTTTCGGCGCGAAGCAAGCCTGTTATTTCGTTTATTGCATCGTCGCCTAAATCGCAGGTATGACCGTAGATGTGGAACTGAATTTCCGGATGCTGTTTCAATAATACAATTATTTCGTCTAATGTGCGGGTTTGCCGTGATAGCGGAGTGTATTGCGATACGCGGTATTCGCTTACCGGCTGTTCGATGGCGTCTATTATTGCTGTGCGCGGCGTGGGTACAGGCTCGGCTGCAACAGGTTGCTCCACTATTGGTACAGACGTGGCATGCCGCGTCTCTACATCTACCGGCTCCTCTACAATCGGCTGTTCTGCAATAACCGGCTCTTCAATTACGGGCGGTACAACCGGCTGTTCTACCGGCGGCTGCGCGGGTTGCGTTACTTGCGGAGTGGCGGCTGTTACTGCATCGGGGGGGGGGGCGCGCTGGAAGGGGAAGCCAAAAATTGACGCGAAGGGGGGCTTTATTCCTTCTTGTTTT
>Ga0099364_10004832_pt1 | contig 20272 bp, 20 predicted proteins | sample TergutTh196P3_FD_73070 | JGI IMG/M metagenome (GOLD analysis project Ga0099364, IMG submission 73070) | Microcerotermes parvus P3 segment gut microbial communities from Pointe-Noire, Republic of the Congo - Th196 P3 | ecosystem: Host-associated > Arthropoda: Insects > Digestive system > Gut ... | reverse complement strand
TCTGCTTCTGCCCTCATCTCACTTAGCAAAGCTAAACCGTAGGAGTTTCTTGGCGATTCAATCGTGAAGGGTATCTTTTGCTCCCTCAGGGATGCGCGAATAAACATGTTGACCGCAACAGACATATTCACCCCCACATCGACACAAAATTCTTCAAATCTGCGTTTCACATTTTCGTCTATCCTAATAGTTACAGTAGTATCCGCCATTTCATACACCTCATTTCGTGTTGCGTTGTATGGTTATTGTAACACACATAATGCGCGTTGTCAAAACCCCGTCATTGCGCGGAGCGTTGCGGCGAAGCAACCCAATAACCCCATCACTGCGAGTAATGCACAGCCCGTCGTCATTGCGAGCGACAGCGAAGCAATCCAGTCACACTATACCGTCGTACAAGTCTTTCCATTCCGGGTTCATCTCCTCTATCAACTCAAGTTTCTTTTTTCTTGAGCCGCCTTTAATTTGTTTTTCCCGCTGTATTGCAGAAACTATTGAATCATGCATCTCATAATAGCCCAATTTGTCTATTTCGTATTTATTGGTAAAACCTTCGACAAATCCGTTTTTGTGTTCGTATACCCGCTTAACCAAATCAGATGTGACTCCGGTATACAGCGTTCCGTTGCGTTTGTTGAAAAGTATGTATATATAACCTTTTTTATCTGTGTTCATACGACATTCTCTTTCCTGATTGCTTCGCAATAACCCCCTTTTCGTCATTGCGAGGAGTGTAGCTCTGATACAATCCAGTCCGCCGTCATTGCGAGCGTTAGCGAAGCAATCCAGATGTCGGGTTAACAATCAATGTGTAGCTTTGCAGGTACTCATTCATCTATCTCCTGTTTGCTTTCGTCGAGTTCAAAAGACATTCCCGCTTGCATATTATCAAAATCAACAGCTTTCCATTTTGAGGCATCCGCTAACATCATTTTCAAATCGTCAATTAGTTCTGAAAGCGATTCGCCATATGGTGTCATAGTCGGCGATTCTGTACTTGCTTCCAACTTTCCTTTATCATTCAGATATACCTCGCATATAGAATATTCTATGCGCTCTGATTCTCCATCTCCGACTTTTCTATAAACCGCTTGATAACGCCACATTTATGCAATCTCCTTTCCCTCGTCATTGCGAGGAGCGTAGTTTTGATACAATCCATTCTGCCGTCATTGCGAGCGTTAGCGAAGCAATCCAGATACAGGGGTAACAATCAAGGTGTAACTATGCCGTTGTTGCGCTGACTGGATTGCTTCGTCGCTTTGCTCCTCGCAATGACGGAGGTGTGTTAAACGTCAATAATTTATCCCTGTAATACTCATACTGCCGCCGCTTCGGATTGATAATCCGCGCCTGTCCTGTATTTGGGCGTGTATTCGGCGACTACGGTAGATTGCTCGGTTTCGGTGATTTTGTTGTAGGTCATGGGGTGGTCTCCTTAAAATTTTCGTAAATCTCTTTATATTTATTTGGATTATCACCAAATAACACATCTAACATAATCTCAAAAGTCATAGTGCTCAAACTTTTAACATCTTCCTTATCGTAGTCATCGGATATGCCCGATATAGGCATTTCTATTTCGTTAATCCACCATTTATCAAGTTTTCTATATAGCGACATTAAGTTGACAAGATAATTAACATCTGATGTAGGAATCCCCTCGTATATATACTTCGACATTTCGTGTACATACGAATTTCGCTTGCTTTTTATTTCCAAGAAAACATCATATTCCAATTTAGTTATAGCACCACTATCAACAAACCATAAAAGTGTGGCTTTTAATACGTCTTTATTGTTCTTATCGTCAACAACTCGATTTTTTATTTCTTTTTTATAATTGCTTGTTTCTGTATAAACCTCTTTGCCATCTTTTATTTCCCAATCGCACAGAAAATGTTTAACTTGTTCCTTAAATCCCTCACAAAAATTCTCATAAAGTGCGACAAACATAGAAATGAATTGTAAGTTAAATTTCAAAATTTCACTATCAATAAGATTTTCAATCATTACCCGCCATCCCCTCAAAACTCAACAACTTATCACGATAATACTCATACTGTTTTCGCCGTGCCGCGATTTCGGCGGGCAAACCACTTGTTATGTCGTTGGTGAGGGTATTGAAGCGGTCAAGTAGGGTTACGATACGCTCCTGTTCATCAAGCGGCGGTACAGGGATAACAAAGTTTTTCACTTTTGAATCCGAAATTGCCGGATATGCTGACCCCTCTTGGTTTTGCTCGGCATAATCGTTGAAAGCTGCTGTTGAAATGCAATAATAAACCCATTTGGGTAAAGCCTTTGATTTATCTGTTCTCAAAACACAGTAGCCCGTACTTGCCACCTCGTTCGCATATTCTTCGTCAATGATTGTAAAACGGCGCAATGTCGGTCGCGTAGTTGCGAAGATAACATCATCCTTTTCGACAAGTTTCTGAGCGCGGTTTGGTGCTGTATCAGCATTTATTACGCTCGTTTCGGTAATCGTGTGATTGTCGCGACTGACTGAGGTTAGGTCAATATAGCGGTAATCTCTGTTGGTTTCTTTCCATTTTATATTTTTTGTTGCCACACATACCTCACTCAATTTCAGCCATTGAATCTGTCTGTCTGTCTGTCTGTCTGTCTGTCTGTCTGTCTGTCTGTCTGTCTGTCTGTCTGTCTGTCTGTCTGTCTGTCTGTCTGTCTGTTAAGATTGTGTTCGCATCTTTTTCAAATGTCAATAGATAATTGCGATAAAATTCATATTGTTTCTTTCTCGCTGTAAGCTCTGCTGTAAGCTCTGCTGTAAGCTCTGCTGTAAGCTCCGTGAAATTGTCTAAAATACGGACGATTTCATGTTGGACAGGGAGCGGTGGGAGGGGGATTGAAATAGCCTTTAATGCGGGAATACTTGAATGAACAACCTTGCTTTTTACCTTGCCTTTGCTTTTCTGCATTTGTGCCTCTGTCGTAGATAACACATAAGAAAGATATTTCGGGTTTTGTTCGTGTTTCATTACGACAATGTCGCCACCTGCAAAGCATTTTTCGTGTCCCATATAAACGCAAGACTTCGCTATTTCTTCCACGCTCTCGCCTGTAATCGCAAACAGAACATCTCCATGCTCAAAGGTTTTCTTTCCCGAGTTAGTATGCGAAACACACTCATCAAACCAAATTCCGTAAGTTGTATAAATTTCGCCGTAACGAACACACGGCGTTCCTGTTTCTGTTACTTCATCACGCTTTATTCCTGCACCCCTGTACATATCGGTGGCAATTTCATCAAGTGTTTTATACTCCACGCCGTTAGGACAAAGCTCGGCGATTAGCTTATCAAGTTTTGTCATGTCGTATCCTCCCTGTGGGTTTCTAGATTGCTTCGTCACTATGTTCCTCGCAATGACGGTGGGTTGCTTCGTCGCTACGCGCCTTGCAATGACGGGGTAATGCTGTCAGCAATGTAAAATCCTTGTTATACGCCGCCGTAATCATACTTCATGAGCCTGCACCGCCGCTTTTTGCTTGTATTGGGCTATGTAATTTGCAACATAATCGTTTACATTCAACTCGCCTGTTACAATTTTTCGCCCAACTTCTTCAAGCTCCTTGTCAATGACAAAGCCCTCGATTTCCATGCTTCTCTTAGCATTCCTGAGAATATAGTCGATTCTTTTCTCGTCCATTACTTATATCCTTCATTTTCAACTGGTGATAATTTGTCACCGTTTCATTTATATTTCAGTTGACTACAAATTGTAGTCGGCTCAACCCTCAATCTCTGCGACAATCGCCGCTATTTCCTGCCGCAGAACGTCCCCGCGTGTGACAATTCTCTCAATCTCGGCGTTAAGCGCGGCTATATCAACTACCTCCCGCGTGTCCTCCTGCTCAACGTAGGAGCTTACGGAAAGGTTGTAATCCTGTGCGGCAATGTCGGCGTTCAACACAAGCCTTGCCTTATAAGAAACGTCAGCGCGGTCTATGTAATAGCCCAGTATGTTCTCAATATGTTCGGGCATCAGTTTGTTGTTGTTTGTAATCTTCACAAATTCCTTTGATGCGTCAATGAACAGTGTGCTGTTTTCGCGTTTGGATTTTTTCAGCACCATGATACATGTAGCAATACTTGTGCCAAAGAAGAGGTTGCCCGGAAGCTGTATTACACAGTCGATATAGTTATTATCTATGAGATACTTGCGGATTTTCTGCTCCGCGCCGCCGCGATACATGATACCCGGGAAGCAGACAATTGCCGCCGTGCCGCTCGTGGCAAGCCATGTCAGACTGTGCATGATAAAGGCAAGGTCGGCTTTCGATTTGGGCGCAAGCACACCCGCAGGGGAGAAACGCATATCGTTTATAAGTATCGGGCTGTCGTCGCCCACCCATTTAATCGAGTACGGAGGATTACTGACGATAGCCTCAAACGGCTCGTCGTCCCAATGCTGTGGGTCTGTCAGCGTGTCACCGTGAGCTATGTCGAACTTATCGTAGTCAATATCGTGCAAAAACATATTTATCCGACAAAGGTTATAGGTAGTAATGTTGATTTCTTGTCCGAAAAACCCTTGTCTTACCTTATCTTTACCGAGTATCTTTGAAACATTCAGCAGCAGAGAACCTGAACCCGCCGCAGGGTCGTAGACCTTGTTCACGTCGGTTTTGCCTACAAGTGCGATACGGGTCAGAAGCTCCGAAACCTCCTGCGGCGTATAATACTCCCCGCCGCTTTTCCCTGCGTTGCTTGCGTACATACCCATTAAAAACTCATAAGCATCTCCGAAAGCATCAATACGATTTTCCTTATAATTGCCGAGCCTCATGTCTGCAATACCGTTCATCAGCTTGACAAGCCGCCCGTTTCTCTGCGCGACTGTGCCTCCGAGTTTGTTTGAGTTCACGTCAATATCATCAAACAGCCCTTTGAAATTAGCTTCGCTGTCCGTCCCCTGTGCTGATGATTCTATATCCTTAAAAATACTTTCAAGCGTTTCGTTCAGATTCTCGTCCGTTCCTGCGCGTTTTAAGACATTCTCAAACAGCTCGCTTGGTAAAATAAAAAAGCCTTTTGTTTTTACAAGGTCGTCGCGAGCTTGCTCTGCATCGTTGTCTGAAAGCGAGGCGTAGTTAAACGCCGTATCCCCTGCGGCGTGTTCACCTTCGTTGATGTAAGCTGTGAGATTTTCCGAGATATACCGATAAAACAACATACCAAGCACATACTGCTTGAAATCCCAACCGTCTACACTTCCGCGCAGGTCGTTTGCGATATTCCATATCGTGCGGTGAAGCTCGGCACGCTCTTGTTCTTTACGGTTATCTGTCAAAATAACTACCCCTCACTTGTTTTTGGTTTATAATCCGATTTTAACTTCCCTTTGCACATTGTCTTTGCGTTATTTATTGTATTCACATAACGGTATTACGTCAAGCGGTTTTGCGCTTTCAAAAATCTTTTATTTATTGCACTTGATAATTTTAGAAAAAACATATATCATAACCACATAAATGAGGGGCGTGCTTGGGGCTATTTGAGCATGACCTGATAAGTAAAGATTGGGGTAAGATTGTAACCGTATGAAAAAATATAGTAAAATTCTTATTTTGTTTATTGCCGTCTTTCTTTTGTCCTGCGGACAGACGGCTTCGCCGAGGTCGAGCGCACCGCTTCTTTCGTCGTGCACTTCCGATTCTGCGCAACAGGCTCAGACACAGGTTTCACGTTTATTTGAGGATATTCGTGACGACGAGGCGATGTTGCAGTTCTTCTTTACGAGAATGCCTAAAGGCGGCGATTTGCATAATCATCTGAGCGGGTCTGTATATGCCGAAACATTTTTTGACATTGCTCTGCAGGACGGGCTGTGGCTGAACACAGACACTTATGTTCTAAACTCAGAATCCGTTTGCAATTCCTGTGTTAACCTCTACCCCGGAATGGAAAACGAACATAATCTGCGGGTGCAGTCTATCGACCACTGGTCTATCCGTAATTATGATAGTTATAATCGCGACATACCGCAGGACGAATTTTTCTTTGGGACTTGGGGTTACTTCGGTGCCGCCTTGAGCCGTGATTTGTCCGAATTTTTGATTGAGCTGCGAATACGGGCGCAGGACGAAAATGTGCAGTATTTGGAAGTTATGATGACAAGTCCTTGGGTCGATAACGATTTCATGGCAAGGTTTTCAGCGGAGAATGACTTGCTTATCGCGCTGATTGCGGAGCAGGACTTGGATGGATTTGCTGATGTATTGGCATCCTTATTCCGCGAGTGGGAGAGTGATGCTGATTTGCAAAGCGGCATTGCGGATTACATAGGTCTTATTGATGAAGCTGACCGAGATGCGGCGTTGTTTGCTCCCGAAGTCACAAGTTATTATCAGGCTTATGCCAGCCGAAACAATGCAAACCCTGTCAGGGTCTTTGCTCAGTTATATATGGGCTTCAAAAGCGTGGTTTCTTATGAAAAATTAGTTGGCGTTAATATCGTTCAGCCCGAAAATGGTGATTATTCCTTGCGCGATTATTGGGGTCACATGCAGATGTTCGCTTTTTTGAATGAGAAATATGAGGGCGTAAGCACTTCCTTACATGCGGGAGAGCTGAGGTTAGGGCTTGTGCCGCCTGAGGATTTGAAGAACCATATTTATGATGCGGTGGTTTCTGCCGAAGCTGACCGTATCGGGCATGGTGTCAGCATTGCTTTTGAGAGGGATTCTCTTGAATTACTTAAACGAATGGCGGAGAATGAGGTTTTGGTGGAAATAAATCTGACCAGCAATGAGTTTATCCTTGATGTAATAGACAGCGAACACCCGCTTATGCTTTATCACCGAAGCGGTGTGCCCTTGGTTCTCGCAACGGACGATGCGGGTATCTTGCGAACCAACCTTACTCAGCAGTTTGTTATCGCCGCTATGCGTTATCCCGACCTGACGTATGGGGACTTTCGGACTTTTGTTCTCAATAGTATCAGCTACTCCTTCTTGCCCGATGATATAAAGGCAGAGGAGATTGAGAAATTACAACAACAGTTGGAGTTTTTTGAAGAAGAAATGGCGGCAGTGTTGAGTTCATTCAATGATTGAGCTTAGTCGTCGAGTTCGCTCAATCGTTGAGCTTAGTCGTTGAGTTCAATCGCTGAGCTTAATCGTTAAATTTATTCGCAGAGATGAAATCATAAAAATGAAATCGCTCTTTAGAAAATATTGCACGAGTTTTTACAACTCGGAGTTTCACAACTCAGAAAGGTGTTTTTATGAGAAAATTACTGGCTTTAATTTGTGTTATCAGCTTATCTGTCGGGCTGTTGTCTGCTTGCTCTCCTTCTACGGGCGGGAGCGGTACGGGTGGCACGGCTACAAACAGTGGCGGCACGGGCGATACGGACAGCACCGCTACGGGTGGCACTACTGCGGACGGCACAGACAGCACCGCTACGGGTGACACCGCTACGGACAATCCCGCAGACCCCATTGATGTCAACATCACCGTCCTCAGAGGCCCGACGGGTATCGGTGCGGTGCAGTTCATGGACGAAGCGGACAATGGTAACATTACCTCCAACAATTTCAATTTTACGATTGCCGCCTCAGTTGACGAAATTGTTCCCGGTCTTGCGCAAAAGGAAATCGACATCGCCGCTTTGCCCGCAAACTTAGCTTCGGTTTTGTATAACAACATGGACGGAGCGGTGCAGGTGTTAGTCATTCACACTTTGGGTATGATTTATATTGTTGAAAACGGCGATACGATAGGCTCTGTCGAAGATTTGCGCGGTCAACGGATTATCGCAAGCGGTAAAGGTGCTCCGCAGGAATTTGCCTTAAATTACATTCTTACGACAAATGGTATTGACCCCGAAAGCGACCTTGAAATTGAGTGGAAGTCAGAGCATACGGAGGTCGTACAGTCATTGCTTGCAGGAACGGACAAAATCGCACTGTTACCGCAACCCTTTGTCACTACCGCTCAAATCGCCGACGATAATATCCGCATCGCCCTTGATTTGAATGATGAGTGGGATAAAGCTCAAACAACCGCAGTTGCGGACAGTGCCTTAATTATGGGCGTGATGATTGCGCGAACAGAGTTTGTCAGTGAAAATCCGACGGTAGTTGCGGATTTCCTTGACTATTACGCAACCTCTATTGCTTTTGCAAACAGTAATGTCGAAGCAACTGCGGCATTAGTCGGGCAGTACGAGCTTTTCCCCGAAGCTGTGGCACTCAGGGCAATTCCCTATTGCAATATCACATATATCGACGGAACGGATATGAGAGATAAGTTTTCCGGATTTTTGGGTGTATTATTTGAGCAAAATCCCCAAGCCATAGGCGGAGCTTTACCGGGTGAAGAATTTTATTACATCAGATAAAAAGAATAAGGCGATACGGATATGGGCGGTCGCGGCGTGGGTTTTAATCTGGCAAGGCTTGTCTATGTATATCGGACAGCAGATTCTATTAGCCTCGCCTGTTGCGGTCATGCTCCGATTAAGTCAGTTAGTCGTTGAGAGCAGTTTTTGGCGGGCGATTGGGTTTTCTCTTTTGCGTATAGCTTCTGGGTTTCTGTTGGCTGTGACGGCGGGGACTGTGCTATCCGCTCTTGCCGCACGGTTTCGGCGTGTGGAAGAATTTCTTGCCCCGTTAATGCTCTTTGTTAAGGCAACGCCTGTTGCTTCCTTTATTATTCTTGTCCTTATTTGGATTAGCTCCCGTAACTTGGCGGTGGTTATCTCGTTTTTGATGGTTTTGCCGATTATCTATACCAACGTTTTGGACGGGATAAAAAACACCGACACGAAGCTACTTGAAATGGCTAAGGTTTTTCGGGTGTCCAAACACCGACGGTTTACGTTTATTTACGTTTCGCAGGTGCTTCCTTTTTTTCAAGCCGCATGTTCTTTGGGGCTGGGCTTGTGTTGGAAAGCGGGTATTGCCGCTGAGGTTATCGGCATCCCCTCCGGTTCGATTGGTGAGCGATTGTACACGGCAAAAATCTATCTTGCAACCCCCGATTTGTTTGCGTGGACACTGACAATTATTCTTGTGAGTGTCGCTTTTGAGCGGTTATTTATGTTGGGATTGCGGGGCGCGATAACGAAGATTGAGAGGATGTGAAACGCATTGCCTATCGAGCTGAAAAACATCTGTAAGGCGTATAACGAGAAAACTGTCCTTGATAGTTTTAGCTGTCGCTTTGAAGATAGTGCGGTTTCTTGCATTATGGCACCCTCCGGTCACGGTAAAACTACGCTGTTGAGAATAATTGCGGGATTGGAACAATCCGACAGCGGAGAGGTCACGGGAGTAGCGGGTAAGCGACTGAGCTTTGTTTTTCAGGAGGACAGGCTCTGCGAAAACCTCAGCGCGGCATCTAACATTCGTCTTGTCTGTCCCAAATCCGTTAAAACAAGCGACATTATTGAAGCTATGGACACTCTCGGTCTTGCCCCCGACAAAGCAAAGCAGACAGTCCGCAGTATGAGCGGCGGAGAGCGGCGGCGTGTGGTTATTCTTCGCGCTTTAATGGCTGACTATGACATCTTGCTTATGGACGAGCCTTTTAAGGAGTTAGACACGGAAACAAAGGAGCGGGTTATGCTCTATGTAAAGGAAAAAAGTAAAGGCAAAACTGTGTTGCTTATCACCCATGATAAAGCGGAGTGTGAGCTGATGAACAGTCCTGTAATTGAATTGACGTAAGATAATCGTAAAAATGAAAATCACGCAAATGAAATTGTTGCTTTTATTGCATAGCGTGATATAATGATTTCTATGCAATCGTTATACGGCGATTTTATAATTTCTATGCTAATTGCCACGCAATCATTACCATTAAATAAGGAGGACGCTAACCATGAAAAACATCCCCATTGTAAAGCTCGGCATTATTTCCGTTTCCCGCGACTGTTTCCCAATTGAGCTGTCAGCCAGCCGCCGCGCCGCTGTCGTCGCCGCATACAACAATATCTCGGCAGAAAATGTCTACGAATGTAAGGTGACGGTTGAAAACGAAGTTGACATGCTAAAGGCTGTAGATGATGTTAAGGCTGCCGGGGTCAACGCGCTCGTCGTGTATCTCGGCAATTTCGGTCCCGAATCTTCTGAAACTCTGATAGCAAAGAATTTCTGCGGACCTATCATGTTTGTCGCGGCGGCGGAAGATGCCGCAGGCAAGCTAATCAACGGTCGCGGCGATGCTTATTGCGGAATGTTAAACTGCTCGTACAATCTCGGATTACGCAACCTCAAAGGGTACATTCCCGAATATCCGGTCGGCACTCCTGAAGAGGTCGCGAAGATGATTGCCGAGTTCGTGCCTGTTGCGCGCGCTATTGTTGCGGTGAAGAATCTTAAAATTCTCAGCTATGGCCCACGCCCGCAGGACTTCCTCGCGTGCAATGCCCCGATTAAACAGCTTTATAATCTCGGTGTGGAAATACAAGAAAACTCCGAGCTTGACCTCTTGGTAGCGTTTAATGCAAGAAAAGACGACCCAAGAATCCCCTCTGTCATAGCGGACATGGAAAAAGAGCTTGGCAGCGGAAACAAGATGCCTGCCATTTTGCCGAAATTGGCACAATATGAGATAACTCTCCTTGACTTAATGGAAGCGAATAAAGGCTGTAAAGAGTTTGTTATATTTGCAAATAAGTGCTGGCCCGCGTTCCAAACAGAGTTCGGGTTTGTTCCTTGCTATGTCAACAGCCGTCTTGCGGCTCGCGGTATTCCTGTGTCCTGTGAGGTTGATATTTACGGAGCTTTGTCCGAATACATCGGCACATGTATCACAGCAGAGTCAGTCACACTTCTCGACATCAACAACTCTGTTCCTGCTGATATGTATGAAGCAGATATTAAAGGCAAGTTTGACTACGCTCACACCGACACCTTCATGGGCTTCCACTGCGGCAACACCCCTATGTGCCGCCTGAGAAAAGGCGAAATCAAGTATCAGCTCATTATGCACAGCTTGCTTGAGCGCGGTAAAGAGCCTGACATCACAAGAGGTACTCTCGAAGGTGACATCATTCCCGGAAAGATTACGTTCTACCGACTGCAAGCTACTGCTGAGGGCGGGTTAAAGTCGTACATAGCACAAGGCGAGGTGCTTCCCGTTGCAACGCAATCATTCGGCGGTATCGGAATTTTTGCCATAAAGGATATGGGGCGTTTCTATCGTCACGTCCTCATTGCTGACCGCTATCCGCACCATGGGGCAGTCGCTTTCGGACATATCGGCAAGGCAATCTTTGACGTGTTCACATACTTGGGTGTGCCGAAGATTTCCTACAATCAACCGCCGTGTCTGCCTTACGAAACAGAAAACCCGTTTTAATCCCTCTCTTTTGTTCCCCCTGCGTGGGCGCAGGGGAACGCAGGAGAACGCTGGGAAACGTGCCTAAGCGTAGCGGGGTTGCTACACAGGGTAAAACGTAACGTGTTTTCCTCGCAGGAGAAACGTGAGGGAACACAGGGATTAGGTGAACATTTAACTTTGAATTATGAATTGTAATAATAACTGGTGGAAAGAGCGAGTTGTATACCAAATATATCCTCGCAGCTTTCAAGACACAAGCGGAAACGGAATCGGAGATATCCCCGGCATCATAAAGCGCCTTGACGAAATCAGGGCGCTTGGTGTCGGGATTATCTGGCTTTGCCCTGTATATAAGTCACCCGACGCTGACAACGGTTACGACATAAGCGATTACCGCGATATTAACCCGAAATTCGGTACAATGGCGGACATGGAAATGCTGTTTGCCGAAGCGGAAAAACGCGACATCAAGGTTATCATGGACCTCGTAATTAACCACACGTCGGACGAGCATGACTGGTTTCAGAAAAGCCGAAATAAAGACAACCCCGAACGTGATTACTACATTTGGAAGCCCCCCAATGAGGAGGGTAATGAGCCAAATAACTGGACATCCTTTTTTATGGGTAGCGCGTGGAAATTTGATGCAAAAAGCGGTGAGTATTATCTTCACCTTTTCCACGAAAAACAGCCTGACCTAAACTTCCGCAACCCGAAGGTCATTGAAGAAGTAAAAGAGATTATGCACTTTTGGCTAAAAAAAGGCGCGGCGGGTTTTAGGTGTGATGTCATCAATGTCATATTCAAAAGCTCCTTTGATGACGGTGTACATCGAATGGCAATGTGCGGGCGTGAGCATTATGTAACGCAAGACGAGGCGCACAGCATTTTGCAAGAGCTACGGCGTGATGTGTTAGACAAGTACGACTGTTTCACGGTGGGCGAAATTACGCTTGCGAGCTTGCGCGATGCAAAACTGCTCACAAATCCTGAGCGCAAAGAGCTTGATATGGTGTTCTGTCTTGACCACCTTAATATTGACAGAAGAATCGAGAACCTCATACCCAAGAGGTTAAACGCAAAAAAACTCTTGAAGGTTCTTACAAGGTGGCAGCAAGGGCTTGACTGGAGTGCTGTTTGTTTGGAAAATCACGACCAACCCCGAATTGTTTCACACTTTGGTGACGATGTCAACTTTTGGGAGCGCAGTGCGAAGCTACTTGCTATTTTGCAGTTCACTCAGCGAGGCACACCGTTTATTTATCAAGGTCAAGAGATTGGTATGACTAATTTCGACTTTAACAGAATGTCGCAGATTGATGATGTTGCATCTATCGGTATTGACAAGCTACTGCGTTCTTATCATATTCCGTCAAGTCTGCGTTGGAAGTGGCTACGCGAAAGCTCTCGTGACAACGCTCGTACACCAATGCAATGGAGCGCAGAGCCAAATGCAGGATTTACAACAGGCAGACCATGGCTCGGTATAAACAGCAATTATGTAAAGGTAAATTATGAGGAGCAGAAAAACCGTGAGGATTCCATTCTGAATTTCTACAAGCAAATGATTGCCTTTCGCGCTTCAAGCGAAACGCTCAAATACGGCGAATTTACTCCGATTTTCGGCTCAAAACAGATTCTGGCTTATGCGCGGTCGCAGTCAAAAGAAGAACAGCTTGCGGTCGTCCTGAATATGTCAGGGAAACCCGCAAGTATGCCCGTTGACCACTCTTTGGTCGGCAGGGTAATTGTGTCAAATACTAATAAAACCGATTTTGACGGAACTCTCGCCCCTTGGGAGGGCGTGATTTTGAAGACACGATAGCACCGCGCCGTATAGCACGGCGTACTGTATAGCGCGGCGGGCTGTGCGTTGTGCGGGCGGAGTGGTGTGTAGCACGCTGTCACTTTTGCCAGAACATCCATTCGTCCGTTATTTCCTGCGGCACATCTTTCCCCGCCTGCCGCAATTTTTTTATCATGTTTGTCAGGCGCAAAACACGCTTTTGCTGTCTGACATTATATTTATTAAACGCCTCATTAAAACGCATATATGTTTTCAAATTTTCGCGGATTTCAGCGGTAAACGGACAAAACGTCATAAGAATACCAAGTGCGACACTATTCAAACGCGCCATACCCCTTGACTCATTTTGCAACCATGTCACATAATTTGACAAAAACACAGTCTTGTAATTATTTCTTGCGGCGGAAACCTCTTGCCTGATTTCATTCATTGTCTGTATGGAAATACTGCGGTTGTTCATGTAAAACTGCAAGTAATCGCAGAAATATGCGGTGAGCGACGGGTCGGTTACATCATTCCAGCGTGTGCCTTGTATGCGGCGGCATATCTCCCAGCGAAATTCCCCCGTAAGCCGCATTACAAGTGTTCTCAGGTCGTTTTCAAGAAAAATCGGCATAAACATACGCGCAGGCGTTGTGCGAACCCGTCTTTCAACGTCCTGCCACATAGAGCCGCGCAATCCGACGTTAGGCATTAAAATAAAGTTCGGCAAAACCTCGACATGGATAGGTTCATTCGTAATGCCGAGCTTTTGGTTTGAGTAATTTGTTGTACGGTGATACGCAGAAAAATCAATACTGCGGATTTCTTTAATAAACTTGCTGATAGCGGCAGGCTCGACCAACGTGTCTTTGAGCGAACGCACAACATTGTGGCTCGAAAACACGGGGCAAAACTTCGACGGGTTGCCGAATGTCACCCTGTTTACCGACGGGAAAGCATTGTCCATTTCGTAGTACAGCTTCGCTTTCACGTCCGCAAGCATACGCTTTTCTTCGGCGGCATCAATCTTCTTGGAATTTTTCAAATCACGGACATACGCTGTATAGTCCATGTCAAATTCGCTTAGGCTGGGTTCGCACTTTCCTTCATAAATAGAGGTCAACCACTCTCTTATGGTATAGATGTTATTTTCGGGGTCGCCTTTGTATGTACCCGCAATGTCACACAAATAGACGGCGTTTTCGTGCCCTGCGAGGTCAGCATCAACATATCCGAAATTTAAGAACATGTTTATAACCTCAGGCGGGGCTTTGTCCTCTATGCTGTGAACAAAAACGAGCTTGTATACTGCATAATAAGCCCTTGCAAGACTACGGCGCAAGTCTGAGGCATCGTCCTCAGTGCTGTTTTTGTCGGAAAGTGCCGCATAGTCGCGCACAAGCTGAGTAAAAGTGTCTGATAACTCTTTGTCCGCTTCTGAATAACGGAGTATTTGCTCCAGCGAGTTTTTAAGCTGTGGGTAGAGCTCTTGCTCTTTTGCGGTGGGGGTTGCAGAGGTGTTGGGGGTAGCGGCGGTGGTGGCGGGGGGTGCGGGGGCAACGGCAGTAGCAACGGCAGGGACAGCGGCAACGCAAGACGTATCTTCTGTGTCAGCGGGGATTTCTTTTACACTTTCGGGCGCAGAAGCTACATCGTCAGGCATATTCTCAATTTCTTCGTCCTGTATGTTGGGTGCAACCTGTGTTGCAGGCAGCGGCTCGCTTGCGGACTGCACTTTTGGCGCAGACGGCGGCTGTGCCTCATCATCCCCCTCATCAAAGGCATCCCACAAGTCAGGAGCTTGCCGCAAATCCTCGAGCGAATCCCAATACGCTTCAAGCCTTTCCTGATAACTGTTCGGATGAATCGCACGCAAATCAGCCAGTTCTGTCAGCTCCTCAGTCAACGAAAGCATTAGAGCATCTATCGCAAAGTCCGCACCCTCTATCGTCGCCGTTTCAATATGCAACGCGCTGATTACCGAGAACAAATCAATGCCCTCGTTGCCAAAAAGCAACGAAGCGAGTTTTTTAAGGTGTTTATAATATTCCGCGCAAGCATTATAAATCTCTGTAATGTCATCTGCGCCCTTGTGAAGAAAGCCCGACACAATACCAAGATTTCCCCGAAAAAAAGCCTTGCGGGTGTCCGCGCCAAGTCCGTTGATGTCCGCGTAAAAGTCGTACAACCACTGCGGGATAACGTCGCGGTATGAGCCTCCCGTTATTTCGGAAATCATCTTTTTTATATGCACATCTTTTGCCGAATCCTTCGCCGTTTGCGCGTACTTCTTAAAAAGTCGGCAATGCTCCGCATACAGATTGTGTATGAGCGCGGCGGCGGTTTCAGTTTCTTGCTTTAGCCTTGCCTTGTGACCGATTAGCTCCGAAATATGACGGCACATGAACGTCGTCATTAAATAAGAAGCATCGGGGGCTTTTTGTACGAGAGCATCCAACGAGTTAATGCCGCCATACGGAAAATGATACAGCTTAACGTCGGACATGGCAGTATAGGTATACGTGTGAGCGGTGCGTTTCAGGTCACACAGCCCTATGCAGTCAGATTGAGAAAGGGTAAAAGTGTGCCCGCAGGACGTGGCTTCAACCTCGCCCGCAGTTATGAGCGAAATATGTTCAAGCCTGTCGCCTGCGTGAAATATGACTTGACTTTCGGGATAGCCCTTTGTTATCATATAAACCCCTTTGGTGCTACACTCAGCGCGGTATAAAAGCCGCACTCTTTGCATGATACCATTGCGGGAGAAAAAGTACAAGGAAAAAAGGAGGCGCGAGGATGAAGGCAATTCTCAAAGCAGAAGGTCTTTGTAAAACATTTCAGTTGTCGGCAAAGCAACAGAAGCTGCAAAACACTAAAGAAAAGACGATAACGGCAGTAAATGACTTGTCGTTTGAGGCATATGAGGGCGAAATATTCGGACTTTTAGGACCTAACGGCGCGGGGAAAACTACTGCGTTGCGTATGCTTGCCACGCTCATAAAAGCAGACAAGGGAGATGCGTATGTCGATGGTTCAAGCATTAAAACCGAAGCGGAAAAGGTGCGCTCGAAAATAGGTTTTTTGACCGGAGAGCTGAAATTAGAGGACTTCTTTACGCCGAATTATCTGTTTGACTTCTTTTCAAGAATCCACCACATCGAGCCCGCTCTCGCCGAGTCGCGCAAAAAGGAATTGTTCGCAAGATTCGGCATTGATAAGTTTGCAGAGGTCAAGGTTGCAAACCTCTCAACGGGCATGAAGCAAAAAACGTCGCTTGTCATTTCGCTTGTCCACGACCCGAACATAGTAATTTTTGACGAGCCTACTAACGGGCTTGATGTCTTGACGGCAAGAGTTGTCACCGATTTTCTCGAACAGCTAAGGTCGCAAGGCAAGACCATTATAATTTCAACGCACATATTCAGCCTTGTTGAAAAGCTGTGCGACAGGGCGGGTGTAATCATAAACGGCAAAATGATAAGGTGCGACACACTTAAAAACCTTACCGCAGAGAAGCCGCTTGAGGACGTGTTCTTTGACATATACGCGGAAACCGTTGGCGACGAAGATTCCGTTGCGGGTCTTGCTCCGCAAGGAGGTGCCGCATGAACAACATTCTGACAATAATGTCCAAAGAGTTCGCCCGCTTTTTCGGCGACAGGCGTATGGTTATTATGACTATCATGCCCGCAATACTAATATATGTGATATATTCATTCATGGGTTCGACACTTTCGAGTGTTTTCGCGCCTGATGAGGGACATGAGCCGCAGATTTTTGCCGTGTCCGCCCCTGATAGTATTTCGCGTGTAGCATTATCCGCCAATTTAACAATCACTCACATCGAGGCTGTTGAGGCTGATGCTATTAGGGAGAAAATTAAAAACAAAGACGATAATGCAGACGTTTTAATGGTGTTTCCGCTTAATTTTGACGATTTAGTTGAGGGATACGATGCGCAAACCTCGACGACATCTGCGCCGAACATAGAAATCTATTTTAACTCGACCGTGCCAAATTCACAGCAGACATTCAGCATTATTCAGGCTTTGCTTGATGCCTATGAATCCTCGCTTGCAAACAAGTTTGACATCAACAGGGATATTGAAAACGCCGACCTTGCGACTGTAGAGGATATGACGGCAACGATTGTTTCAACCATGATGCCTATGCTGCTTATGCTATTCCTGTTCTCCGGTTGCATGGGAATTTCGCTCGAATCTATAACAGGAGAAAAAGAGCGCGGTACGCTTGCAACGCTCCTTGTGTCGCCGCTAAAACGAAGCGAGCTTGCTATAGGAAAAATACTGAGCCTTTCGGTGTTATCGCTTTTGTCCGGTATCACCACAACGATAGCCACGATAATGTCATTGCCAAATCTTATGGGCGGCACAGAGCTCATTGACACGGGAATCTACAGCACGACCGACTACTTGCTTTTGGCACTTGTAATCCTCAGCGTACTTCTGTTGATGGTGTCGCTGATGTCCATAATATCCGCTTTCTCGAAAACAGTTAAAGAAGCGGGGCAAGCCGCCACGCCGTTGATGATTGTTGTGATGGTTGTTGGTGTGTCAGGAATGTTTGGCAATGCGCCGACAGATGCGGTATATTATTTAATACCGTTTTACAACAGCGTGCAGAGCATGAGCGGCATATTCTCGCGTGAATACTCGACGATAAACATAGCTATAGCTTGCGGCAGTTCCTTGCTTTACGCGGCAATCGGCGGGTTCGTGCTGACAAAATTGTTCAATAGTGAAAAGGTTATGTTTTCAAGGTAAGGGGTGGCTAAGACTACCCTGCTTCGGCACGATATTTCGGTACAATATTCCAAAGAAAAGCATAGTAGTTTAGAGAGCTTTGTGTTATGCTTACACCATAAACATTCACCACTCATAAGGGAGGATGGTCTTTATGACAAGTTGCGATTATGTAAAAAGCGAAAGGGGATGTTGCGGTGAGCTTGTTTAGAAAAAATAAACAGTTAACACCAAGCATAAAAAAACAAATTTTTGACTGCGGTGCTGATATTCGTAAAGACAAGTGGTTTGATGTGTTTTCTGCGAGCCTCGGAAAGATAATGGCAAATCAAACAGCTTGCTTAGAGTACGTAGTCAAGGGGCAAGACTGGAATATTGACTTAGATGCGGGCATAATATCTTTTGGTAAAGATAATTACCCCTTGCAGTTTATCGGAAGCGAATCCACATCGTCCAATTCATGGCTGTGGGGTTGGGAAAACATAAACCATTTCCCTGATAAAGTCATTGAACTTGCTCAAAAAACAAAAGCAACGGGCGAGGCTTGGGGGTTGGAGCCCCTGACCACCGCCAAATTTGAATTATCGGATGTTTTTAATGGTCATCGGATATCCATTGTGACTTGTGCAATCAACGATAAGAATCTTTGCTATTATCGCTGCCCACACTCAAACGGTGCTATTTTCGTTGCTTTTTCCGACATTCCTGATATTGTGTTCAGACCTTTAGATATTCATAACTTCATCAGCAGAGCTATGGAATGTGTTCAGGGTTTCCGTGTCGACCACAAAATTTTCATACAAAGTTTTCTTTATCAGAACGATACACCTTTCGAGTGGGACAAGCTATCAATTATTGCTCATTTCAAACAGAATTTGCGGATTGACTTCGAGCAGGTAGATGAGTTTCTGCGAATAAGCAAAATGAAAACCCTAAACACTTGAGTGTAAGAGGTTGTTATGATAATTGATAGAAGTATTATAAATGCGTATTTTGCAGAGAAACCAACTTCTGTTTATTCAAATCATTGGATATATAGTGAGGTAGAAAAAGGAGAATATCTGTTTGAATCTCCGCCTTTGAATCGTATATCTGAGATAAAGGACTGCTATGACCAAATCGCAAAAGTTTGTGATAGTTTTACACTCCGCAATGAGTTGCTGATAGAACATATTTTTTCTGATGCCAAGTCTATAATGGAATCTGCCAACATATTATTTACTGTTGGCTTGCCGACCATGTATGATGCGCTTGTTCGTGAACACGAGGGGGGTGAGTTTGTAGTCATTGATATCGTGAATTTTGCAAATTACATCACAAACGGACACAAGGTTTCAGAGCTTGTCAATAATTTTCTTTCTCATGAGTTGATTCATATACTAATCAATGCAAGTTATCCATATGAAGAAATGACTTATTTGGATTATCTAAATTTCATAGCTTTTCACGAAGGGTTCGCACATTTATTGTCATACAAAGAAAACATTACCGATTATCGACCGAATGAATCTTACGGAGAAAAATTCAACTCCGCTAAGAATAAGTTGATAAATGCTTTGAACGAAACTGACCCTGCAATGCAAGAAAAATACCGTGTTGAGGCAAATAGCGGAGGCTATTGGGATAAATATGCGGCTATTTCATCTATGTTGTATTTGCTCAGAAACATAGATTCCTTAAAACAAATCTATAATGAAGGCTGGAGAGATTATACCGGTTTAATTGTGGCTTACGAATGGAGTGACTTCTGAGTGTGTTTTTACACTACCAACGTTCGGACATATGTTGCCTAACGCCCTGCGGTTTGGCATTATATGCCCTACTGCGGTGGATTTTGAGAGTGGTTTTTAAGATAACATTATGATGCAGATTACATTAAAGGAAGCGTGTACATAGCATGGAAGGTCAAGTAATTATAGCAGACGGTGAAAAGTATACGATTATCAACTTAATAGCAAAAGGTAAAGGTGGGTATAATTATCTTGCAAGAACAAGAGATACTTTTGTGGTTGTAAAACAAATCCATTATGAGCCGTGCGATTATTATCAATTTGAAGATAATAAATTGAACAGCGAACTGAGGGATTATAAAACGTTATATGATTTAGGCATACCTATGCCTAAACTTTTGTTTTCTTGTCAGGAAAGGCAACTGTTGGTAAAAGAGTACATAAACGGTGAAACCCTTGCAAAAATAGCCGCAAACGGTCGAATTAAAACAAGCTATATTACTCAGATATTTGAAATGTGCGAAAGGTTATATCCAAATCATTTGAATATAGACTACTTTCCTACAAATTTCATGGAGCAAAACGGCAAAATTTACTATGTTGATTATGAATGCAGTCAATATACAGAAGAATGGAATTTTGAGAATTGGGGTATTTATTTTTTAGCTAATCA
>Ga0099364_10004831_pt1 | contig 20281 bp, 12 predicted proteins | sample TergutTh196P3_FD_73070 | JGI IMG/M metagenome (GOLD analysis project Ga0099364, IMG submission 73070) | Microcerotermes parvus P3 segment gut microbial communities from Pointe-Noire, Republic of the Congo - Th196 P3 | ecosystem: Host-associated > Arthropoda: Insects > Digestive system > Gut ... | reverse complement strand
AAAACGAATATAATAAAATATTTTGAATTAATTATTATAAAAAAATTATTTAGTTATTTTTAATAAAATTTTATATATATTGTTTTTTCTATTATTGTATCTGAATTCACATTCCTTCAAATGTAAATAAAACTTATCCTTGTTTATGCCCCTAAACTTCGCTAATCTAACTTTACATAACCCCCAAAAGTTCTCTATTCCATTAATGTGATTATTTCCTTTTGCAAATTCATTTTTACTATGCTTAACACGGTAATGTTTCTTGTAACCATAGATCAACTAAACCATCATAACTTTAAAACAATCTGTGTAAATTGTGCTGTCTTTACTGGCTCTTGCGGCTATGATGGGCATCAGTTCTGACACAGAACAATTGCTGATTATTTGTGTATACACATTGCCTTCACGCTTCAGCATTCCAAAAACAGGTATCTTGCCACCTGCACCACGACAACGCTTACCTTTTACTCTTCTTGCTCCAAAGTAACTCTCATCTAATTCTATTTCGCCATCTTCAAAAACACTATTTGACTCGCAATATTCAGAAATTTTTATACGAATATAATTAAAAATTCTGTTCACACCAGGACGCGAAACACCAGTAATATGTGATACGATTGTTGCATTAACATCTGCTGAAAACAACCTCAATATTTCTCTAAATTTAGGGCGTGAAATGTGTGAACCTTTTTTATACGACTTAAACATATTGATAATATAATACTTATTATATAATTTTTATGTCTAAAAGTATCTTGAACCATAAAATATCAATTTGAACACTTTCTATCTGAAGTTGCTAAAGAACAAAAAACGGCGGTAACAAATATTCACGAAACTATGACGGCAAGCGGTTATAAAAATAAAGTAGAGAAAAAGGTTTCAGGTTTTTTTGTTGCTTATACGCATCCTAAAACTAAGCGGAGCATACTTAATCTATTTTTTCGTAAAGACGGACTACAATTGAGAATTTACGCCGAAAATCATAAACATTATGCAAACTTTATTGACAACCTTCCCGAAGACATAGAATCGCAAATTGCAGAAGCAACGGACTGCAAGCAATTTCTGACTCCACCTGAATGTAGCGATACTTGTTCGGCAGGATATGACATATCAATCAGAGGTAACCGCTATCAAAAGTGTCGTTATTCTTGTTTTCATTTCAAAGCAGACACAAATATATTTCCTGTAATCACCGAATTTATAGAAAAAGAAAAATCATATAGATAAAATATAAAATTAGATTTATCGCAACGGCTCCACTAATACTACGGAATACATATCTAAAAATAAAACTTTCCTTCTACTTGATTTTTACAAGTTACTATTGCTACTTTTTTTTAGAAAGAATATCCATTTTCTATCAGCAATATTACCGACACCAACACTTGGCTGCCATTCGTATACTTTTACTTTTTCTGCTGATAAGTATTCTCTTGTTTTAACTCTACCTTGTATAGACAACCAAGCGTTTTCTATAGTAGAATTTGGATAGTAATTTACCCAGTGAGTATCAACAGGAAATACTGGTTCAAACCCATTTACAGGATATTCTATATTATCGTTAGGAGATATTTTAAAATCTTTCTCCATTAAAATATCCGTAGGGAACTCTATTTTACCACATCCATGCCAAATTATACCACCCCAAAATATTAATTCATCAATTTCAGAATAATATAATTTTATCCAACCGAAATCGCCTGGCGATTTATATTGTGTTGTTATAGTAAATGATGGATGTGTGCTATCAAAATGCAATTCCTTTCCTCCTACAAATTCGTTTGTAGTGTAATCTACGATTAGCATTAAGATATTTGTTCCTGATAATTTTGTTGTATCAGGTATATAAGTTGTATCTTTAACAATAGGGTCATCTATAACAACACTATCGCTATTGCAACCTACAATTACGACAATTCCTATAATCGCTATGAATAGGAATAATAATTTTGTTTTTGCCATAATATTTTATATTTATATGTTAAAATTTTCTATTAAAGTTTTCTTTGCACTTTTTTCGAATTGCACTATTATTGCATTACCGCCTGTGCTTGTAGTATCTTTTTCTTGGACTATTCCAATATCGTCCCAAATTTTATGAAAAATTACATCACCTATTTCATAAATATCATTTGGCGAATAAACTTTTGTATCATCTTTGGAGTAGTTGATAAAAGATTTTGATTTATCTGTTTCTTGTTCCAAAGTGTCCAGGTTTATTAATTGTGTGTGCCTACTTTTAGTGCATCGTGCCCATTGTTGTTTACCTTTTTCAGTTACAATAGGTTCGCCTATTAGTTCGTGTTTAGTTTCTTTCATTAAGAAACTTGAGTAAATAGTAACATATTTAGCTTTTCTTAAGCGTCTTTTTTTTAGGGGAAGTTGTTCTTCTTCTATGTTTTCAGTTTTTTGCTTTTTGGGTCTTGGCATCTTTTTATACTAAAATAATTATATAGAAATACAAAAATAATGTTTTTTTTTGTATAATTAACAAAAAAAATGTTATGTTTGTATAAAGAACATTTTTTAATCTCTAATTAGTTTTTAACAGCAGAGCAAAGTTTTGCTGTTTTTTTATGTAGAAAATAGTATTTTTGTAATTAAATGTAAAGTATTAAATTAACTTTATGAAAACAATAAAATAATGAAAAACAATGCTATAAATTACAAATTTGCCTTCGTTACAATAATGATAGCGTATATTATTGCACAAGTTGGAGTTATTTATTTCAAGCCCGATTGGGAAAGATATTTACCTTTGTTGCAATTTTTATTTTTTCTTATCCCTGTAATTATTATAACAGAGGATAATTTTATTTTGCAATACAAAATCAATTTTAAATTTCCTGCTAATGTTATACCTGCTATCTTTTGGATATTAGTGGGAATCAGTTTTATTGAAATTGGTTGTGATATTGTTATAAGAACAACATTGCCGAGTAGCATTGTAGATATTTATAATTCTATGCTCCGCACATATAATGATACAATTAGCACTATGCTACTAAATAATTCTAATTCTATATTAGAATTTACGATAATAAGTTCGTGTTTTGCAATTACTCCTGCTGTGTGTGAAGAAGTGTTTTTTCGGGGCTATTTAATGCAAAATATAGAAAAGAAAAATAGTGTAAGAAAATCAATTATATTTTCTGCTTTTATATTTGCTTTAATACATTTTAATGTTGCAGGAATTGTATTTCTTTTTGTTGTAGGTTTATGTTTGGGATATTTATTTTACTATACGGGTAGCATTATTCCGCCAATAATTTTGCATTTGCTCAACAATTTACTTGTTATTTTATCTGTAAATTACTATTACGGTGAACAGATTGCTATAACTAATAATACATTTGGAATTGTGTCATTAATTATAGGACTGATAGTATTATTTATTGCATTCAAAAAACTAAAAACAGCACCAAATAATTTCGCTATTAAAAAAAATATATAAACGCTAACCTTATAAAAATGTCCTCCTGAACTTATTTTGACACCCCTTATTTTACTATGTTTAGACGCTATTTAATCTTAAATTATGTAAAAAATACATTAATCGGATGCGGAATAAGCAGTGTTTTTCACTGCTTAAGCAGTCAATTTCACTGCTTAAGCAGTCAATTTCACTGCTTAAGCAGTCGTTTTCACTGCTTAAGCAGTCAATTTCACTGCTTAAGCAGTCGTTTTCACTGCTTAAGCAGTCAATTTCACTGCTTTTTCAGTATCCGTTTTAAGTAATTTTTACATAATTACACTTTTTTTAATACAAATAACTGATTTATTTTATCTTGCTAAACTTATTTTAGCACCACCTTTATTTTAATTAAGCGATGCTGAAATAAATTCAGCAGGACATTTTTATAACGACATTAAATAATTATAATAATCGTTTAGGATATTTTTTATTTCGTCAATACTTTCTGTTCTAACTAATTTTTGTCTGTATTCACTTGAATTATACATTCCTTTTAAGTAACCTGAATAATGTTTTCTGAATTCAATTAAGCCGTGTTCGCCTTTTATTGCAAGGTTTAACTCTAAATGTTTTATACAACAATCTATTTTATCTTTTATTGTTGGATGCGAATAACTGCCTGTATTTATTAGTTCCTTTCCTTGCTGAAATATAAAAGGATTTCCCATTGCACTTCTACCAATCATAATACCATCTGCACCTTCTATATTTATTGCTTCTAAACACAATTCAGGACTACTTATATCACCGTTCAATATCAGAGGAATAGTTATATATTTTTTTATTTTAGGAATATAACTCCAATCTGCATTGCCTGTAATTTTTTGTGAACGTGTTCTACAATGCACGGTTATTGCTTTAGCACCTGCTTCTTGTTGCATCTTTGCAATATCAAAGATATTTATATTATCTAAATCCCAACCCAATCTTGTCTTTATTGTAACAGGAATTTTAACTGCATTAGCACATTTATTAGTTATTTCTGCCATCAAATCAGGCGACTTCATTAACGCTGAACCCGCATTATTATTAACTACTTTTTTAACCCAACATCCATAATTTATATCTATAATATCTGCACCTACTTGTTCGGATATTTGTGCTGCCTTTGCCATATTTTCAGGAGAGTTACCAAATATTTGTATTGCTATAGGTCTTTCTTTATCATCAATTTTAATTTTTTTTAATGTTTGCGGAATGTATCTAATTAGCGCCTCTGATGCTGCAAACTCTGTATAAACAATATCTGCACCATATTCTTTGCATAGCAATCTAAAAGGCATATCGGTTATACCTTCCATTGGTGCGAGTAGAATTGGGTTATTAATTTTTACATTGCCGATAATAATTTGTTTCATAATTATAATTATACACTTTTTTTTATAAAAATAAAGTTTTGCATATCATTGCCATACAATTCTTGTTTCGGAATTACAATATTTAGTTAATTCCGAGCAAAAATTAACACGGGGGCAAGCCCCCGTGTTAAAATAGATGCTGAATGTTGTTAAATACGAGCAAAATGTTGTTGTAAAAATCACCTACTAATAACAACATTTCTAAAAACTATATTGTCATTAATAACAAATTTAATAAAATAAGTTCCATTTGGCAAATTTGCATCTATGTTGTAAATTTGTCTATCTGGTGGCATAATTCCATCAAAAATATCTAAAACATTTCTGCCCGATAAATCCATTAAAGAAATAGAAACTCTTTGCTCTTCAGTGTTATCAAAAACAATATTAAAGTCATTCTTTGCAGGATTAGGCACAACGCTAATATCGTAAATATCATAATTTTCTACAAATCCGCCACTATCAATTTCAACAGGAACAAAATTAGCAATAAGCACAGTATCTTTAATAATTACAATATTTATATAAGGGTTGGTGCTAATAATATTACCATTGTCGTCTGTCCAATTTAAAAATTCATATTCTTGGACATCATAACTTTCCGCTTCTAATATCAAATTTATTTCACAAATATATGTTCCCGTTGTTCCGCCACTAATATGCCCCATATATGAAGGAGTAGCAAAAATACTAACAGCAAATTCTTTTCTTTCAAATACCGCTATCAAAGTAGTATTTTGCTTGATATTAATATCCAAAGGATTATCTATAGATACTACTTGACTATATTCATTAATCCAGTATTTAAAAACATAACAATCATTAGCCGAACTAACAGGTTTAGCAGTAATAGTTATCGTAGTATCGCAATTTACTGAATTCGTTCCACTTGGGCTTACAGTTCCTAAACTATTATTATCGCTAATAATAGTCAAATTGTATTTAATTTGCTCGAATACTGCTTTTAGTAATGTATCATTTGTTATTTTTACATTCAAAGGATTATTTGCAGACACTATAACATTTTTTGAATTAGCCCATCCTTTAAAAACATAACAACTATTGTCAGGAGTAGCAGTAACAGTTACAGTAGTGTCGCAACCTCTTGTGCTTAATCCATTAATATTTGTTTTTCCATTACCATCACTATGTACTTCAAATCTAAACTTCTTTTGTTCAAACACTGCTGTTAATAATGTATCTCGGATAATTCTAACATTCAAATTTCTATTAGTAGATACTTCTACATTATTTCTATCAACCCAATGTTTGAAAGTATAGCAACTCGTAGGCGTAGCAGTTAAAAGTATTGTAGTATTTGAATCTTTTTCGGATATTCCATAAGGGTCGGTAGTTCCACCAGTAGTAGTATTTACAGTAAGATTACACATTGGTCTATATACTTCTATTGTTCCAAATGTGACTGTTTTATTTGTTGAATAAGGACGAGGTTTTCCTGCTTGATCAGTGTTAAGTTTACTTAATATTTCGTTAGCATTTGTTAGAATTGGAACTTTAATATAATTTGCTGTTAATCGCTCTGCTTTTGCAGCATATGGAAGTGGCACTATATAACCAAGTGCAGAATTAAATTGATTAGTCCCAAATACTAATGACCTATTTGTTTCTAATACAGCATCCATTAAATTATCATTTTCATAAAACATAGAACCCTTGTATTCATGCATTATGTGGTTCGGCTTGTTGCCCGTAAATATGCAATTATAAGGGTACAGATTGCCTGAAAAAAATTCAGGAATATTTACAATAAATCCAGCACCACCTCGGACTGATGCTGTATTTCCATCCATTGTGCAGTGGTATAGATAGATACAAGTCATAGCATGGTCTAAACAAAATACTCCACCACTATTTGCCCTATTACCAACAAATGTAGAATTAGTAGCAGCAAAATATCCCGAATTTACATAAACTGCTCCGCCCCAATAAGTAGCAGAATTATTATAAAATATACATTTATCAGCGATAAAAAAAGCATTTAAACTTACCGATATACCACCACCATATGTAGCACTGTTATTTAAAAACTCACAATTATTAGCAAAAAGTTTTATATTATTTATATATAATGCACCGCCTTCTTGCGAATAATTTCCGCCCGTGAGTATCAAATTATTTATAGTAAAAGTAACATTAGCAGTTTGCGAATTAAATATTCTACGATTCCCGCCTGCATTTATTGTTGCTTTATTTGTAGGGCTTGCACCATTAATAGTAAGGTTTCTTGTAATTTGCAATCCACTCTCGGGTGAATTAGAAAGGTTAATATTAGCAGTAATATTGATAGTATGAATACTTGGATTATCAATCGCATCAAGCAGTTGTTCTTCGGTGCTTACATTTATAGTTTGCGATTTTACGCTAAAACTTATAACAAATATTATTGATAATGTAGATAAAATTTTAAACATTAATTTCTTTTTCATAAAAAAAACTTGTTATATACTAAAAACTATTTGCAATATAATATTTTTTTTAAATATATTATTCTTTTTTATATATAAAATAGATTTTAGAAAATCGGTCATCCTGAATGGTCATCCTGAATTTATATTACAAAAAAAACCTTATTTTTGTAATATGAAAAATGCAATTATGCTGTCTATTGCTACAATGCTAATATTTACTTCGCAAGCAGTATCACAAAAAAAATATAATATTAGTGAGTGCATCAATATCGCTATTAATAATAACTACGATTTGATGTTTAATAAATATCAAGAATATTATGATTCTGTGTTGCAGAAAAGTATTTTTGGTTCTTATCTGCCCAATGTCAGTGCTAATGCAGGATATGGTAGAACTATTACGCACACAGATAATGTTCTTAATCTTAATACTTTGTCTTTCAATCTTCAAGCAAATATGATTATTTATGATGGCGGAAAGAGAGAAGCAAATTATAGAAACGCCGATAATAGTGTTAAACTAACTGAACTTAATAAAAAGTATTTGACCGAGCAAATTAAACTAAAAGTATATACTCAATTTGTTAATATATGCCGTTTGGAAGAAATTCTAAAAGCAAGAGATGAAGATATTAAAGCAAGCGAGAATCAATTAAATAATTTTAAGGCAAGATATGATGCAGGTGTTGTATCTATTGATATGGTTCTGTCACAGGAAGCAGAATTAGGCAGTAAAGAAATTGCTTTTCTGCAACAGCAAATAGAAATAAATAATGCAAAGCAACTTTTACTTATTACTATGGGTGAGGATCCTTCTAATCAAGTAGTTTTTGAAGATAATTCTGTGTCTAATGATATTAGCGATAGCGATATTAATCAATTTAAATATGATATTGGTTCTATGCAAGATGCTGTAAATACGGCTCTTATTAATAGAATTGATTATACTTCAAATAAATTAAATAGAGATATTGCTGACGAAAATCGTAATGCAGCAAAAGGTAATTACTACCCTAATTTGTCTGCTTATTTCAATTATGGATATAACGGATGGACTGAAAATACTAATAAGAATCTTGGAGGAAGTTTTGGAATTAACCTAAATATTCCTTTATTTAATAATTATTCTACCGACCTGCTCGTAGAACAATCTAATCTAAATTATGAAACACAAAATACATATTTATTAAAATTAGAACAATCTATTAAAGCAGAAGTGCAAACTGCCTTTTTTAATCTTGAAGTTGCCGAAAAAACAATCCAAATATCTAAAAAATCCTATATTGCCGCTAAACAAAATTACGATGCAATTAAAGAAAAATTAAATGTCGGAACAGCAAATATGACGGACTTTATATTCGCAAACACGCAATATATAACTGCTCACATTAATGTTATAAGTGCTTCATATAACTATTTAGCAACGCAAAAAGATTTATTATTTACCATCGGAAGATATTAGTTTTCTCCGCCATTGCTTCTTTATTTACTCTGTTATGCCGTGCTTGGCACAGCACCTACTTATTTAGATATTACTTTTATTATTTTCATTCTTTATCTACTTCGAATGGGAATTCGTTTTTCTTTAGCCAACTTTTAATTTGTTTAACGTATTTGGCATCTGCGGGAACTAAAAATAAATAATCTAAAAAATCTTTTGCTGTTTCTTCAAATTTATCTAATGATTTAAATGCTAATGCCCTATTTAGATATGCTTGCGATAAATCGGGTTTAATTTCTAATGCTAATGTAAAATCTTCTAATGCTTTGTTAACATATTTTAATTTCATAAAAGCAATGCCCCGCGAAAGATATGCAGTGTAATACTTCGGATTGTTGTTAATTGTGCGAGTATAATATTTTATTGCTTCTTTGTAATTTTCTAAATGCGAATAGCAAGTAGCGATAGAAATAAATACATTTTCATATTCGGGTTTAAGTTCTATTGCTTTTTGATAATCTAAAACTGCTTCTTCATACTTGCCTATATTAAATTGTGCATTTGCTCTGTTGATATATAAGCCCGCATCTTCTGAATCAAGTGCTATTGCTTTGGTATAATCGCCGACAGCGGCTTCATAATGTTTTAATTGAAAATTGCAATATGCTCTACTGACATAACTTTTCTTATCTTCTATTTTTAATTTTATCAATCTATCTATATCATCTATAGCGGTATCGTATCGTTTTAATTGCATACTCAATATTGCTCTATATTGATATGCTAATTTAGAAGTAGGATTTAAAGTTATAACTCTATCAAAATCTAAAACTGACTCTTCCGTATTACCTAAATTAGTTAAACATATACCTCGTGATAACAAACTCCTTTCATCGTTCGGATTTAATAAAATTGATTCAGAATAATCGTCTTTTGCTTTTTCATAATTTTTTAACATAAAAAGACAATTTGCTCTATAAAAGTATAAGGTCGCATTGGGCTGTTCTATTTCTATTGCTCTTGTAAAATCCATTATAGATTTATCATATTCTTTTAAAACTAAATAGCAATAACCACGTTTGGAATAAATACTTTTTAGTTCAGGATTTAATGTCACAGCACGCGTGAAATCATCTATTGCGATACGATATTGTTGCAACTCTAACGATGCTAATCCACGTCTATAATAAGCAAAAGAAAACTCGGGCGAAATCGCTATTGCAGTATTAAAATCTGCTATAGCATCACTAATTTTATCAATATGCATATATGCTTGCCCGCGCTTAAAAAAGTTAAAACTATTTTTAGTGTCGGATTGCATTGCTTTGGTATATAGTTCTATTGCTTCAGGGATTTTACCATTTTTCTTTAATTCATCTGCTTTGACTACTAATTGCTTTGCTTCTTTTATTTTATCAGGTAGTTGCATATTATATCTAAATTGTATTATTTTATGCAAAAATAATAAAAATAAATTAAACATAATTATATAATTAAAAAAAAACGTATATTAGTATTTAAAAAAATGTTATTTTGCATTTTTAATTAGTTAGATAAATTTTTTTTTAATAAATATTAGAGGACTTTAAAATGAATAACTATATAAAAGTATTCAGAAAAGTTTTAACGATGGCTAGCCAGAGAGCGATGATGCCATCACAACAGAGCGTTCAGAAGATAAAGAACGCCACGAAAGATTTCTTTATAAATAATAATTCCGCGAAATCTTTCAGAAAAGTTTTTATGCTGGCAACCGCTATTGCGATGATGCTGGCTATCTACACGCCACAAGCGGTGGCACAGGGCAACTTAATTCAAATAGGGACTGGAACTACCACTTCAAACAATTGCGTGTTAAATAATTATTACTGGCAGAGTCACTATGAATATTTATATACTGCTGATGAATTTTTAGCATCTGGCGGCGGAGCAGGAATAATAAATAGTGTTGCTTTCCAAATGAACATAGGAAGTTCTACCAGTGGTGGTGCTTGTGGTAATACTGTAGGTGGGATGTGTCCGGCAACCTTGCATATATGGTTGCTTAATGCTGATCCTTTTACTACTACGCTTACTGCTATGCACAATAATTCTGATATGGAGTTAGTTTATGCTAAATCTGATTTTTCTTGGCCTGGAACTATTGGAACTCCAACCGTCACTACTACTAATTATTGGGCTACTATAGAGCTAGATACTCCATTTGAATATACGGGTGGAGGATTGTTTATACGAATATGTAAAGCTAGCACAAATTCTTATGGTGGTACTGCAGCACATCACTATTACGGTACTAATTTGCAAACTATGAAAAAAGCATATAGGTCCGATGTCAATACTACTGGTTATTGGAATACTTATTGTTCAAACCTTCCTACTACGGCAGAACTTGTAGATGCAACTGCCATTCGTCCTAATATTCGCTTCGAAATTGAATTGGACGACCCGCCATCCGAACCTGAATATATCTACACTGGTCCCGTAACTACAGGTTCTAATCCGATACCTTTATCATTTTCAACAACCACACCTGTTCAAAATGAATGGCATGCACTTTCTATGAACACTTACTACTACCATTCTAATTATGCTTCCAATTTTCAAAGTTATTCGCCAACAGAAATGACATCACCATGCACAATACTTGATTTATCTGCATATGCACTTGGTGTTTACCTTTATTCAGGAGGCGCATGGCCTGATAGTTTGGCAATTTATATGCGAAATAGTTCTACGCCTATTTCAAATACGGAAGTAGATATGACTGCAGGTAGTGTATTGGGTTCCACATTTACATTTGCAAATAAAGATGCGGCAATGGTAGCGGCAGGATGGACACGAGTGAAAGTATGGAATGTATATAATACTATGCTCGCTTCAGGTATGCCAACAGTAACTCAAGCTAATCTTAATAGTAAATTGTGGATGACTACTGCATTGGATGAACCTTTTCAATATACAGGGCAGTATTTAGACGTTGCATTTTTAAATTTTCGTATTAGTAAAAACTATTCTCAAAGTGGAACATTAGCGTTTGCTGTTTCTGGTGCGGGTAGTTATCAAGCCAATGCATACCACACCACTAACCCGCCACCCCTTACTAGTATTTGGTCTAGTAATTATAACAATATGGCTATGAGTAAACCATTACTGCGTTTTAAAGTAGAAACTGAAGATCACTCAAGCATTCAGAACTATTACAAGGAGTCAAGGGTAACTAAATCCACTAAAACACAAGCACAACCAGGCGACCAAAACGTCCCTATCCTCAAATTAGCAATAAAAATGAGTGGCGACCTGCAACCTTATCAATCTATTACTAATATTAGGTTCAGCGGGAAAGGAAGCCACGGAAAAGTAAAAACCGCTAAATTGTTTTCTATGGGAACAAATAGTGCCGATTTTAGTGTGGATGCCGCACAATTAGTAGCAACTTTAGATTTCACTAATACGCCGAACACAGATACATTTAACTTTACATTTACAGGGCGTCCGCTTGGTCCGAACGGCACGTATAATTTTTGGTTAGTGTATGATGTGAGTGCCTGCGACATTATGGGACAAACTATGTCCGCAAAATACGAGAGCATGATCATAGGCGGAGTAATAGCAACGCCTGTTCCAACCACGCCGGACCCATGGGGAAGTGGCGGAATACTTATCTCCGCTGGACTGGAAGATGAATATGTATACTTGGGTCCTGTTAATACTTTAACTGGAACTCCAACTTATACAGAAGATTATTTTGGAGATTGGGGATTTAATTTTCAATATCCATATGAGAGGATGATTGTAAAATATACGCCAGCGGAACTTGGCTCGGAACCATTTAGAATAAAGGAAGTTTCTTTTTATTATTATATTAATCCATATTATGGCAATAATCCGAATGTTGCTATTCCTAATTTTAGCATACTTTACAAATTAGGTGACCCTTCAGATATATCAATAACAACTTTTCCGAGTTCCACAGGAGGTTATACAATGCCTCAATTTTGGACATCAATTGGTGCAGGTATGACAAACACTGATGTTTCTTTTTGGCTATCAGAAGGTTATAATCACATATATGGTCCGGCAACTTTACCGGCATTTACTGCTTATCCTGGCTGGCGAACTTTCGAACTACCTGACCCTATTGAATATAATGGAAATCAATCTTTACACATTGTAGTATTACATAATGGAGCAACTGGAGCGACTACCAGCCGTGTTTATCCTGTAGTTGCTTATTATGCTGAATCACCGACTCCATCAGTTAGCAGAAATGCGTTTGCGGCTGCAGAATCTGGTAATTATCCTAACATTACACATGTGGCAACTCTTAACCAAGATTACACGGCACCGAATGGAACAAAATATTATCTCCGATTGGGACTTGAGCCACCTGCTTTCGGTCAATCGTTTGACAAGGGGAATTGCTTGCATGATTTAGAGAAAGAGTTTGCTCCTGTTGGTGCGTTAAATGTGGACGTTTTAGCCACTAATATAGTTATAAAAGGCAGTGTAGATAATGAGTCCTCTATCGTTAGTTTGAAGCGTATGGTTTTTGATGGTTCGGGTTATGGGAATGAACATATCGTTAAGGCGCGTCTTTTCTATTCGGGTGCGGGGAACACATTTAGCACGAGTCAGCAAATCGGTAGCGAAGTGACCATCACAAGTAGCAATATCGGGAATATTGTTTTTGAAATACCTGGCGATGGTTTCCGTTTGTATCCTGGTGATAACCATATTTGGTTGAGTTACGAGATACATTCGAGCGAGGCAATTAGCAATTATAAAATCATTGATGCACAGTTGGTAAGTTGCATCTTAAACAATACGGGTGAGTGTTTTCCTGGCGCTGAGGCACAGGACGTAACTGCAGATATTACGAGCAAAAATCCTCCAGGTTACAAGACGATTCGCGCTCCATTGAGCAACGGGATTTACTATGTTGGCGACCCAACTAATCAGCCGGAGCATATAAGTTACGCAACTTTATCGGAACTTGCCAAAGAATATAGCCAGTTAGGATTCACCGTAAATACAGAGATACGTATAGTTACGAGTTCTGCCGATAATAACACAGCGGTGTTTGGTCCTTCACTTTTTGGTGACCATATAGAGGTTCTTTTGCGTCCTGATGATGGAGCGAGTGATTTAGTTTTGAGCAATGGTTTGACAGACACGACTTCAGCGTTGATACGTCTTTCGGGCATAAAAAACTTCACAATAGCGGGCTATGATATTACAAATTCGAGTGCTACTCCAACTTATGATTTAAGTTTCAGCAAGACGGGTGGCGGCTCTGCAATAGAAATAACGAATGGTGCGGGCAATATTTTAGTAAAAAATATGATGATAACAGGTGCTGGCTACGGCGTGAAAATTAACAATATTTCTGCGGGATTTGAGATATTAGATAACCGAATTTCGAAGGGGACGGTGAGCGGAATTCACGTTTATAATGCTTCGAGTAATGGCTTGATAGACCGCAATATAATTGGTTATGATGGCGCGGCAATTCGGAATGGCATCAATTTATTAAATGGTTCTAACAACATAATTGTGCGAAATAATTTCATTCGTGCGGTTGAGGGAGCGAGCAATACAGCGGTTACGAGTGCAATAGCAATTCGCGGAACTTCTGCTCGTCAGAACCTAAATTTGCATATTTACAACAACAGCATAGCGAGTGTAAGTAGCCCTAATACAAATGGTGTAGCTGCAGTTTTTGATGTTGAAAATCTTTCAAATGTGAAGATTTATCACAACACCGCCATCCAAAATAATATCGGCACGGCTCGTTATTCTACGATATTTTATGGTGCGGGGAACAATGCAGATTTGAATATAGCGAACAATTTGTTCTGCAATTTAGTTGATGGCACATCATCTGTAGCATCAGTATTTATTATAAGTCCGAATGGTTCGAGCATCATTTCGCAGACGCAATCTAATTTATTTAATGGCAGTTCGATATTCCAGATGGCTCCGGCGGCGAATCCAGGCACGGGCAGTAATTTTGCTACTTGGTGGGCGGGTCGTGATGCGACATCTTTGCGAATTCCACCGACAGAGGCATTTTTTGCAGGCGGGACAGATTGCCATTTAGATGGTGGAATTTTAGGTATTCCGGAGATATTAGTTCCAGCCTTAAATCCGTCGGAATATCCAGGTTGCAACTATGATATAGATGGAGATAATCGTGGTTATTCTGATAATATGTTTGTCAATATGACGACAGTTGGTGCAGATGAGACGATGATAAATTTAGAGGTATTACCTGATGCTGCTGACTTGCCGGCGCAGATATTAATATGCGAAGATAATGCTGAAAGTGTTATGTTATCTGTTGTTAAGCGTTTTAATGGTTGGCTTGATGGTGTAGTTCGTTCTTATTCACCAGAGTCGGTAAACATTTGGTTGAATGCTGAAACATTGGACACGTTAGACATAGAAAATGGTGGTTATACGACTAATTATTATCCGTATTTTTACATAGCATCACCGACCTCGGAGCATTCTATAATTTTCAAATGTATCTCTTCTGTTGGGTATATTTACAGCGAGTCGGGTGATTGTGAATTATTAGTTTTAAAGACGCCTGAGTTTATAGATCAGCCGGAAAACACGATGGCTTGTGTGACATCGGGTGTTGTTTCAGTTCCTACTACCTTGATAGGTAGTTATCAGAGTTTGCAGTGGGAGCGTCAGCAGGCGAGCGGAGTTTGGACCTCAGTAGCGGGTCAAACCTCGACGACATTATCTTTAACATTTACTCCTACGGAGCAGGGAATTAGTGCAGTTGTAGGCAGGTATCGTTTGCGTGCTAATTCGTATGCGGGTTATTGCAATTTATTACCGACTTATTTTTCTAATGAATTGGAGGTTAGCGTTGGCTATCCTTTGGTTCAGGGGACGGGCGTTTTTGCGAGTTCTCACAGCGTAGAAGAGTTATCGAGTGGTGTTTGTCGTGGTTCATTTATTTGGCTATCGGCGGGCATTCAGTCGGGTGCGACAGGCACGATAACGGGCTATCGTTGGGAGAAGTTTGACATAAATGTTGGTGAGTTTTTACCTATTTCGCAGGCAGTAAATCCGACAGCGGGTATGGATACATTTAAGATATTTTCTGCACGGACTGATGAGGATAATGGCATTTATCGTTGCGTTATTTTAGGCATTCCTGAATGTCCTGATGGCAGTATTTTAGAATTATCTGCGGTTAATATAAACTTGACCGAAGCGGCAGAAATCGTTCAGCAGCCGGTACCAGTTTTTGCTTGTATTAACAGCGCCATTAAGGAAGAGTTAAGCACAGCGATTACAGAGCCGGAGGGCGTAGAATTTCCTAATCAATATCTTTGGTATAAGGATGGTTTGCCTTTCATAAGATACAACAGCGAGGGCTTGCCAGTGTCACGTGGCGATGACGATTACGATAATTTGCGGACAGACACGACTTATTTGCCTTTTACTGATTTGCGTTATGATGATGCGGGTCGCTATAAATTGCAAATGATTTACACGAATTGTGTTTCAGAATTGGACACAACTTTCACTGACGAGGTTCAATTATTTTTGTTCGGCAGCACCGAGATAGTTTATCAAACTACCAGTATTTATGGTATAGAGAAGGGTTATGCGAAGATGCAAGTTGGCGTAGTGACACCTGGTGCGACTGACAATGTTCCCGTTAGTTATCAGTGGTATCGTCAAAGTAAAAACAATCCTAATCCTGTAAAATTATCTGATGATGGACATTATTTTGGTTCTCAATCATCTGCATTAATGATAGTAGATTTGGATATTTCGCACTTCTGTATTCCAGAACCTACGGGCGAGATGTTAGATTATTATTTCTGCGAGGTGACGGGTCTTTGCGACAAGACAGGTAGCAATAGCACGCCTATTTATTTGAAGGAGGCACCTGCGATAAAGATTAATACACAGCCGAGCAACAAGATAATTTGCTTGGGCGATGGTGCAGATATTCCGGTTAATGTTTCGTTCACTGACCCAGCGGAGCCGGTGGTCTATAGGTGGTATAAGTTGGATGGATATGGCAATGCTTCATTGGTAACAAGCACCGCTAATATCAGTGCGAACACTGCTACTTTAGACATAACGAGTGCAACATTGGATGATGCTGGCGAGTATTATTTAGTGATAGCATATGTTAATTTGGATGCTGAAATAGCGTCAGGCACTTGCACTTTAATGGTCGAGGCGCCGCCTCAAATAATTCCGATGGGCGATAGCATTATAGTTGATGAAGGCGAAAAATTAATACTAACAGTAAATGTTGTTGAGCAACCTGGTGTCTTCTATTATTATCAATGGTATTGGGATGGCATTGACTTGATTGGTGCAACTTATAACCCTTACGAAGTTGATGAATTTAGCCGTTATGAAGAAGGAGTTTATACAGTTAGTGTGACCAGCATCAATGGTTGCGGCGAAGTTTGGGACACTATAAAAGTAATAACAACGGGCATTTTGTCGGATATTGACCCTAATTTTAGAATAGTAAATATATTGCCTAATCCTGTGAGTCACGATGCGACAATTAATTATATTTTGCCTGATGCACAGGAAGTTTCTATTAGTTTGATGGATGCCAGTGGCAGATTAGTTGCAGAACTATTTAGTGGTATGGGAGTTGATGGCGAGAATATGTTGCACGTCAGCAACAAGTTTAACCACTTGAGCAGCGGCACTTATTTTGTTGTTCTGTCTTCTAAAAACAGGACGACATCCTACAAAATAGACATCGCTAAATAGCACAACTCTCTCACAAAAACACAAAAGCACTCCCAAGGAGTGCTTTTTTTTGTTAAATCCAAGCAAAAATTATTAACACGGGGACAAGCCCCCGTGTTAAAATAATTATCTGTCATTCCGAACTTGTTTCAGCATCTCCTTATTATGGCTAATTGCAATGCTCACATCTTATAACGAAAACCAACATTATATGATGCAAATTAGCACCGTATAATGTTTTTGGGCATCATAGGACGGAATACGGCATCATATAATTTTTTATTTGGTTTGTATCTTTATTAGTATTAGTTTTGCGTTTAGTTATTTGAATTATATATTGTTATTTTTGCATTAAAATTAAAGTTTATATAAATGTTTAGATTGTTGTGGTTTGTAATTTGTTTTATAATTCTTCATTTTAATTGTGTCTATTCTGAAAATACTATAATTCTTGGTTCAAACAAATATAATAATACTTATGAAAATAAAGGACTAATTAACCTGAAAACAAGCAATTATTTGGGAGATTTTGAGGTTAATGCTAATTATTTAGGGACCATAATAACAAATATACATAATGTTTTTAGGGATGTAGCAGATATTAATTTTAATTATAAATATGAAGTGTGGGATAGTATTTATGTGATAAGTGAAACAAAATATAATCTAATCTCGGATAAAAGCGACTTATTAAATAATAAATTAGAAAAAGTGTCGGAGCAAGTAGGTTTTGGTGGAATGTTGTTTGATAAGTTGTTTGTAAAGGCAATTTCAGGCATACAATATAATAAACAATCGGATTTGCAAACTATTGGCAGTTTAACTAATACTTCTCTATTCTTAAATAATATATCTTTTGATGATTGGCATCTTGCAGGCGAACTAAATACAGAGCATTTATTATTAAATGATGAGCGTTCTACGATAGATATAAATGCTAATAGTAGATTGTGGAAGCAATTTAATAGTAATGAGTTTTTGAATTTTGAGATGATATACAAAAAACGCTATCGTGATTTTCTTCAGCAAATTAGCAATACAAAAGATTACGTAACAGAATCAAATAATGAAAATAGAATAGAAGGAAATATAACTACTAAATTTGAAATATTTAATAATTTGTTTGTTAATGTAGAAGGTAATGTAGGAATAATAGACGTAGTTCGTAAATATAAAGAACAAATTGCTACAATTAGTAATTCTAAATTAGGAAAAAATTATAATGAATGGCTTGCTAATGTAGATATAAGTATTGATTACAAACATAATATATTTTCACATAATATAGGACTTAAATTGGATAATAGAAACGAAAATTACTATTTGCAAAATATACACAATCTGCCATTTGAAGATTTTAATACAGAGCAGTTAATAGAGAAACAAAAAGATAATAATACTTTTAATGTTAAAGTATTTTATAATCCAATAATTATAATTACTAAACGCGATTCTTTGTTAGCAAGTATAATTTTAACTAAATCAGAATATAATACTCCAAGTTCTATGAACAATGACGAAAGAGATATTTTAAATCATATATTTTCATTAGAATATAGAAGAGAATGTTCTAAAATACTAACAATAAGTTCTAAACTAAATTATTCGCAGAATCATACAGTATTTATTCATAAAGAACGCAGTAGCCAAAACAACTGGAACAGAATAATTAGTTATCAAAACGGCATTATAATCAACACTAACAAATTGTTTTATTTTCCACAATTTGAAGTGTTAGCAAATTATACTATCTATGATTTTGAAACTTTTTCGCAATCTATTCGTAGTTATAGTATAAGGCAAATTAGTTATAAAGATAGTTTGTCAATAATGGTCTTTAACAATTTATTCTTAACAAACAAAATATATTTTCGCTATTATGAACAATCAAAATTATTTTGGAATACTTTTTCGGAACTACCACAAAGGCAAACTGCTGATGTAACGTCCTCGCTAATGTGTAGTTATAATTTAAATAATACAAAAAAGATTGGACTGGGAATACGATTATATTATCTTGATGTTAGAATGCTGAATATGAATGATAATAAAAATATAATTTATTCATATTCACCCGAAGCACTATTTAATTTTAGAATTAGTAAATGGGAATTCTTTTGTAATGCTTGGTGTGAGTTCAGAAATGAAAATAAAATAAAAAGAATAGTTCCACATTTTACTATTAATACAGGATATACGTTATAAAAATAAAAATGGAGCAACTAAAATGAAAAATATAATAATACATAAAAAATTAAGAACTACAAGAAAATCTATTGACGATTTAATAAAAATTATATATTCTTTAAGATATATTGCAAATATATCTGAAGAAGATTTTTATAATATTTATTTATGTGTATATGAACTATATGTTAATGCAGTGTTCCACGGCAACAAAGTAAATCCAGCAAAATATATAGAACTAATAATACAATACCAAAACAACTCATTGAAAATAACAGTAATAGACCAAGGCGATGGCTTCGCTTTAGAAAACGTTCCCGACCCATTAGCAGAAGAAAACTTATTTAAAGTTACAGGAAGGGGCATATTTATCGTAAACAATTATAGCAAATCCATTAAATACAAACACACCTTTCGCGGCTTTAACGCAGTTATTCAATACGAATTAGCAGGGTAACAGGATATATAAGATTCTATTTTTTAGAGGTTGCCTAAAAAATATATAAAAAACTTATTTTTGTATTTTATTTTGATTAAATATAGGATAAAAATGTCATACCCTGATAATTTAAAATACACCAAAGACCATGAATGGGTAAAAGTTGATGAAAATAAAATTACTTGTATCATCGGC
>Ga0099364_10004830_pt1 | contig 20281 bp, 20 predicted proteins | sample TergutTh196P3_FD_73070 | JGI IMG/M metagenome (GOLD analysis project Ga0099364, IMG submission 73070) | Microcerotermes parvus P3 segment gut microbial communities from Pointe-Noire, Republic of the Congo - Th196 P3 | ecosystem: Host-associated > Arthropoda: Insects > Digestive system > Gut ... | reverse complement strand
ATGTTGGCCACAAGCACATTGCTGCTTGCCCGAACAGGCCTTATACATAGATGCAACCGGGTTCCTTGTTCAAAAGCAGAAGTTGACAACCGGGGCGAGTCCATACATAGGTTGGGGTTCGCTACGCTTCACCCCAACCTACCTTGCTTTCAGCCCATATGGGGCGTTCCCCGAAAAATAAAACCTTAATTGCCGGATCAATAACATGACTGTCATACGTGTTTTTCTTGTCACCTGCTGCTTGTTGACCACTTTTCCCGTCTTGGCAAACGGGGAGAGGCATAGCTATAGCTTGAGAGAGGGGGTGTTCTACGCCCGTCTTGATGGATATACAGGGATAGGATTTGATTCGCCAGAGAAAGCCATCGCCCTTCGGGATCACTGTGAAAGCGGAGGCTTTGTTTTCGCCCACCGAAGTCGCGCCCGGTACAGATGCAAGGTGTCCCTATACGAACGCGATCAGTACGGTAGCATAGAGATCATCGGCGCTCCCACTCTCCGCGAAGACCAGATTGAATACGATTTGTTCTCCATTCGACCTATCCGCAAAACCGAGTGGAAAATTCGACCTCTTTCCCAGAATGAGCTTTCTGATCTCACCGCGCTCATCAAGGCGTCAAAAGGGCGGTACGGAAGCCTGGATAAGTACGTATCCTCAGGCAAGGCGTTTGCGGTTTATAGGGCAAAAGGCAAGCAAATCACCTACATCATTCCCGGAAGCTGGATCCGGCGTGAAGACGACTTTGCTTACTACGAAGCACAAAGACAACATGTGTTCGTGGGAAGCCAAGGAACGTATCAATACCAAGGCCAATTGCTGGGCAAGCTGGAATATTTTGACCTCGACGGCGATTCGTTACCGGAAATCGAAGCTAGCGAGGGCTGCGACGTGGTATGCATAACCCTTTGGGATATCAGCCGTGGCCCCAGGGAGATAGTCAGATTCTATTAAGCAAACTGCCGTAAAAACCGCTGGTCGCCCTCATAAAACAAGCGCAAGTCGTTGATGCCGTAGCGCAGCATGGCAAGCCGGTCGGGGCCGAAGCCAAAGGCAAATCCCTGGTATTTTTCCGGATCAATGCCCGCAGATTGCAGCACATTAGGATGCACCATCCCGCAACCGGCAATTTCCAACCAGCTTTCGCCCATGAATGCCATGTCAATCTCGGCGGAAGGCTCTGTGAATGGGAAGAATGAAGGGCGAAAGCGCACCTTTAATTCGTCCGACTCGAAGAAACGACGGAGAAAATCGGCAATCACTCCCTTCAAATCGGCGAAGGAAACGTATTCGCCGATCCACAATCCCTCGACCTGATGAAACATCGGCGAATGGGTAGCGTCCGAATCCACGCGGTACACCCGCCCCGGCGCAATGATGCGAATCTCCGGCATCGTCTCCCTGTCCCGATAACGCTCGACGTGCGCGCGCATATAACGCGCCTGAATAGGGCTGGTGTGTGTTCGTAGCAGCACGTTTTGCGCCACCTCTCCTTTTTCATCAAGCAAATAAAAGGTATCGTGCATGGAACGCGCCGGGTGGTCTTCCGGCGTGTTCAAGGCGGTGAAGTTGTAAAAATCCTCTTCGATTTCCGGGCCGTCGGCTACGGTAAAGCCGATGGAAGCAAACAACGCCTCAATCCGCTCCATGACAAGAGTTACCGGATGCAGGCCGCCTTTGTCCGCCTTTCGTCCCGGCAGGGTGACATCCAGAGCTTCTTCGGCAAGACGCGCCTCCAGCGCCGCCAGCTTTATGGCCTCGCGCCGTTCGGCAAGTGCCGCCTCGATGGTCGTTTTGGCGCGATTGACGACAGCGCCTTCGCTTTTCTTTTCTTCCGGGGAAAGCGCCGCAAGCGCCTTCAAAAGTCCGGTAATCTGACCGTTTCTGCCCAAAAAACGCGCCTTGACCTGCTCAAGCGCGTCCGGGTCGGTCACGGCAGCAAAGGCTGCTTCGGCTTCAGCGACGAGGGCATCAAGATTCTGCATACAATATTCCGTGGCATGAAAAGCGAGTAAGTATATACGGACGCGCAAAAACTAACCACTTGCGGCGCGACGCGCGGCCCAAAGATAGAGCGCCAGACCGCCGAGAATCATCGGAATGGAAAGCCATTGCCCCATACTGACCGTGTAGGAAAACCCAAAGACGCCTGTATCCGGCTCGCGGAAAAATTCGGCGAACGCGCGAAACAACCCATAACCCAACAAAAATAGAGCTGAAATCGCGCCCGGAGGACGGGGTTTACTGGAGTAGCGCCAGAGAATGAGAAAAAGCAGCAAGCCTTCCAGAGCCGCTTGATAAAGCTGCGACGGATGGCGCGGCAATAAATCCGCGCGAGGAAAGATCATCGCCCAGGGAAGCGCCGCATCCGCAACCCTGCCCCACAATTCGCCGTTAATAAAATTGCCGATCCGTCCCGCCAGCAATCCAAGCGGCACAAGGGGGGCGACGAAATCCGCAACTGTAAGCCAGGGTTGCCGGTGTTTTCGCGCCTGCCAGGTCAGCGCAGCCAAAACGCCCAAAAAGCCGCCGTGAAAGCTCATCCCTCCTTTCCAGACCGCGAAAATCTCCAGCGGATTTGCCATATAGTAGGCGGGGTCATAGAACAAGACCTCTCCCAACCGCCCGCCGACAATTACCCCCAGAATCCCGTAAAACAACAGATCGTCAAATGCTTCCCTTGACCAGCCCGCCCTTGTGAGCCTCAACCGTCCCAAAACCCAGAACTGACAGAACGCGAAAAGGTACATCAGCCCATACCAATGCACAGAGAACGACCCCAGGGAAAAAGCGACGGGATCAAACGCGGGATGAAGCAACATGGCGCGGAACAGGAAATTAACAAAGGCGGCATTTTAGAGCGGTTTCGGCGCAAGTGGGTACGGCGTCAGGGCGAGCGCAGGGCAATCACACATACAGATGTTATATTTCTTAAAAACCGTTTATTGCAAGCGCTGTAATTCCTGGGGCATCCGGGAGTGTCGTTGCCGGGAGCGCCACGCGCTCCCGGCAACGACACTCCTGGCCACAATGCTGTTCACTAAACACATCGAGAAGTTCGCTGTACGTAACTGCCCTGCTGGATTGCGTAGCAAACGCTTGCAATGACAGATTGGGAAATCGGCTGCACAGGATTGAAATTTTTATTATTTCTCTCTTGACAGAAATTTCAGAAAACAGTATATTTGATTTATGAAGCTCACTCCTGTTACCGAACGATTCATTCTGCACTGGGGCGAAATGGGCTCCCGCTGGGGCGTCAATCGCACTGTCGCGCAGATCCACGCTCTGCTATATCTGGCTGAAAAGCCGATGGCAGCGGACGAGATTGCCGAAACGCTCGCCATAGCCCGCTCGAATGTCAGCAACAGCCTGAAGGAATTGCAATCCTGGCGTCTCGCGCGGGTGGTGCATATGATCGGGGAGAGGCGCGATCACTTTGAAACCTCAAAAGACGTTTGGGAGTTGTTTCGATTGATCGTCGAAGGTAGGCGTCAACGCGAAATTGATCCAACCCTGACTACGTTGCGTGATTTCCTGATGAGCCCGGAACTGGAGCAGGAGCCGAAGGAAAGCGCCAAACTAATCCAGGAAACTCTGGAATTCATCGAAACAATGACTACATGGCTCGACGAAATGATGCGCTTGAAACCTGAAAACCTGACAAAAGTACTGGGTATCGGAGCGCGGATCAGCCGCACAGTCCGCAGAAGCAAGACGTAAATCATTACCGCAACGGACTGACCTGTCCGTTTTTTTAATCTGTTATTTCACTCATTACAGAAATAACTGCAAATACTAAAGGAGAATGCCATGTTCGCAAACGTCCTTCCCTTCCTGCAATTGGCGCTGCCGATCATCTTCAGCCTCATTGCCGCGATATATCTGAGTGGGGTTATTCAACGCCTTTTGACAGATATGTGCGGCACCGAGGATCGGGCGCGATTCTGGACACGATGCGCTGTTGTCACAATGCTTGCCGTGCCGCTCATGTTGGTGTTGCTGGCTATCGAATCCCCGTATGACTGCGAAACAACCAGATGCGCGGTACGTGCCTTGCGCCAGACCCTAGCCTGGACGGCAGGCGGAATTCTGGCTGCCGTTAGCGTCGTTGCCTACGTCGTGGGGCGATACATCATGTACGAGCGCAGGACGGCATGCCTTGTACGCAATTGAAATTTTTTGTTCTATCGGGAGCGAATCATGAAAATACTTGTCTGCGGCGCAAGCGGGTTTGTCGGCAGCGCGATTGCGGCTCGTCTCGAACGCGACGGGCATCAGATCATGCGCGGGGTAAGACAACCGACACAGCCGAGAGAAATCGCCATTGACTACATGAGCGACCTGACGGCAGAGCAGTGGTTAGGCAAACTTGGCGGCATTGACGCCGTTGTCAACGCGGTCGGCATCCTTACCGAACAGGGCGGGCAAACTTTTGAACATGTGCATACTAAAGCGCCGATTGCGCTCTTTAGCGCGTGCCGGATGCAAGGGATACAGCGCGTCATCCAGATTTCGGCGCTGAATGTCGAGTCACGCCAAACGCCATACTTCGCCAGCAAGTGCGCGGCGGATGACTTTCTGCTGGCAGAGCCTACGCCTCGCGCGCATATAATTCGTCCGTCCCTGATTTACGGCATAACCGGAACATCCGCTCGCATGTTCCGCATGATTGCGAGTTTTCCGGTGCACATGCTTCCGGCGGGAGGTCGGCAGAAATTTCGTCCGGTTCATGTTGATGATCTTGCCGAGCTTGTCGCTCGCCTGCTCGATCCGGTTGCCGAAAGCCCGTCGTGCATCAAGGTAGTAGGCAACACGGAAATAACCTATCGCGGAATGCTGGATGTTTATCGGAAATCAATGGGATTGGCATCTGCATTCACGGTAAGAATTCCCGCCTGGATCATGCGTTTTGCGGCAACCGTGGGCGGCTGGATTCCCGGCTCGATACTGACACCCGACACATGGTTCATGCTCCAGCGAGAAAACACGGCGGACGCGCGACAGTTTACCGACGCTCTGGGACGAACGCCCCGGGGCATAGAGACTTTCATCGGGAGCAATGACGCGCCGACCTTGCGGACGGAAGCATTCGCCGCATGGCGCGGGATTAGCTTACGCATTGCGCTTGCCATCATATGGATAGGTACTGCGTTAATTAGCGCGTGGCCGTACTCATACGCGGAGCGACTGGAGTTGCTTGCCCGGCTCAATATACACGGCATCGCTGCGTATATAGAACTCTACGGCGCGTGCGCGCTTAATTTCGGCCTGGGTGTGGCGACATTGCTGATGCCGGGACGAAGGCTCTGGCTTTTGCAGATGGGGGTAATACTCGCCTATAGCGCATTGGTCGCCGTCGCGCTGCCGGAATTTCTCATCCACCCGTTCGGCCCGATTCTGAAGAACATACCGCTTCTCGTGATCCTAGTCCTGCTATTCAGCGAGGAGACCCGGCCATGAATACCTATCTGCTGGTCAAGACCTTGCATATCCTGTCTTCCGTGCTCTTGGTAGGAACTGGTTTCGGTAGCGCATTCTACCTGTTCTTTACAAATCGGACAGGGCCGACGCAAGCGATTGCTACGGTGTCCCGCCTGGTGGTACGCGCCGACTGGTGGTTTACGACGCCAGCCGTTATCTTCCAGCCGCTGTCCGGTTTCTGGCTCATGCGCATGGGCGGCTGGGCGTGGGATACGCCGTGGTTACTGGCTTCCGTCGTCCTGTATTTGCTTGCCGGCATCTGCTGGCTGCCGGTCGTGTGGATACAGATCAGAATGCGGAAAATCGCGGCGGAATCGGCGGCAGAGGGACAAGCGTTGCCGCCGCTATACTGGCGTTATGCGCGTATCTGGGAACGTCTTGGTTATCCGGCTTTTCTGGCAATGGTCGCGGTTTACTTCCTGATGGTTGTAAAACCAACGCTATCCTGAATACTACAGTGTCTCAGTTTGAAAGTCGGCGCGCTCGATAGCGTGGTCAAAGCCATCTTCTCTCGCTCGCCAAGTCTTGCGGACGGCAATTCGCTCACCCCACCCTCCACGCTGTAAGCCGCCCGTTCGCGCTACCGATGGGGGTTCAAAAGTCTATATCCTTAAATGCATACCTTTCAAGATCGATGGCGATAGACATTTCCAACGAAGCATACACGCTGACATAGCCAATCAGTTGGACGGTGTCTGGAGCTTCCCCGATAGGCAGATTTTCACAGTAAGCATCTGGCAAGTCGCCGTTGACCGTCCACAATTCGATTTTGCGCTCCACCGTGGAGGCGTCCGGGCGGGTAAAAGTGATGTATTTGTCGCCGGTACTCAGATTCAGACCCTTACTACCATACTCCGGAAAACCATAAACATGGCATATATGCCGTGCGTAAGTTCCATCTTCATAAAGCTGTACGTAAGTTCCATCTCCATCTTTGTCATCATGCCAGTAGAAAAAAGGACTATCTTCGGTAAGCCAACCAAACCAGGACGCACCGTAGGCGGTGAAATCAAGGCGATCTCCCTGAAAGCCCCAATTCGTATTGAAGCTATCCACGGTGAGCCTGCCGTTATCAAAGCTCCCATTCCACTTGAACACGTTTATGACATTTTCGTCACCAGAACACACGAGTGTATTGTTGGTGGAGGGGTTGCCGTCAATGACATGCTCTTTATATGTGAAGACAAGGTTGTCGGGGATTGGTAGGTAGCGGTCGCCTACACTATTTAAAGAGTCCATCACGTTGCCATAGCCACTCTCATGGCCCAGGCCAATGATGTGACCCATTTCGTGTAAGAGTACGCTAAGCAGATCAATCCCGTCCATGGCGGGGCTGCCGACGGGCTTACCGTACGCAGCTGTGAAGGCTCCGTACTTGGAATCAGCGTAGGGATGAGGGACGAATTCCTCATGACTGTAGGGCGTGGCGTCCACGAACCAACCTATGCCACTGGCGTCGTGCGAGAATTCAATGAAGTCTTTGCCAGCGCGTGCTAATACGCCTGCATCCCCCACCGGATCCATGATTCTGACGCTGAATGTGATGCCCTCCAACTTCTCCGCCGGTACGCCAACATCAAGCCAGTATTGGCGGGCGGCAGGGAAGAGAGATTGAATGTCAGTCACAGACAAATTGTTTGTCACCAAACCTTTAAGTTCGGGTGGTTCGGGTGTTTTGGGAGTGTTGGCATCTACCAGATTGACCAAAACACTGTTCAGGTTGTCATAGGCAGACTGCAAGCTCACAATGGAATAACTCACCGTCGCCAGCCACTCCTTTGCTAAATGGCCCACGTTATTGTTGCCGGCGAAGGCATAAGCATTTATCAACAGTATGGCGCCCTGCAGGGAGTTAGTAAAATTCTGCGCCGCCTTTGTCTTGTTATTGATGGTGTCCAGGTCCGTTCCCTGAGCGCCGCCTAAAATCGCATAAGCGGCGTTGCTAATCGTTACCCAACCAGCGTTCATCTGGGTTTCCCAATAGTCCCAACCTTCAGTCTCAGGCGGACGGCCAAACAAATTCTGGTAAACCTTGCTGATGATCTGTCGGTTGGTCAACCCGTCGTAATCGCTCAGATACTCTTCGGATTGGGCAAACAGGTCGAGGAGATCCTGGTCGGGGCCGGTATGGGTCAGCCAGAAGTAGAAACCATTGTCATCGGCGGGACGGTTGAAGAAGGCTATGTAAGCCTGCTGGATGAATTCTGATGCAGCCATGATGAAATACTCCTTTTAACGAGGTGGAAAACGGGGGCGGGAAAGCCACCCGTTCGCGCTACCGATGGGGGTTCAGAAGTCAATATGATTCACGACAGACCAGTCAATTTCACGGCCTATGTCGACATAGCCGATCAGTTGGGCGGTGTCATCGCCTATGTCGTATGAGGTGTCATCATCCACGGAGGCGCGGTAAGCGCCAATATCGTAGTAGGCGTCTGCAATGCCGCCTACGACCGTCCACAACTCGATCTTGTACTCCGTCGTAGAATCGTTCAGGCGGGTAAAAGTGAGGTACTTGTCGCCGTTGTTCAGGTCAAAGAGCGGAAAATCGGAAGTAGCATGCCACCGATCCTCCACAGCAGCAACCGGGTGTGATGGAATTTCAAAAATGGCATAGCCATTTTCATTCAGGGTAGCAGCGCCCAACCAGGACGCTCCGAAGGACTTAAAGACAAGACGATCCTGTCCCGTGGCTGAAGACGTATCGAAATTGACCAGGGTGAACTTGGTGCGATTGGGAGTGAACCAAGACCAAATGAGCACTTCTTCGGCATTTGCGTCTGTGGAGAGCGTGATCGTTGCATTGTCTTTAGGGAGCATGTCGTCATTCACCAGTGTGGTCAAAACATTATTCAGATTGCTCGCGGCAGTCTCCAAGCTCTCGTCGGAATAACTCACTGCCGCCAGCCACTCCTTCGCTAAATAACTCAACCCATAGTTACTGGCTTTGGTATAAGCATTGATCTTAATCGTGGTGTCCAGAGCGTTGGTAAAAGCCTGCGCCGCCGTCGTCTTGTTATTGATGGTGGTCAAGTCCGTGTCCTGAGCGCCGCCCAAAATCGCATAGGCGGCGTTGCCGATCGTCACCCAGCCCGCATTCATCTGGGTTTCCCAATAGTCCCAACCTTCAGTCTCAGGCGGACGGCCAAACAAATTATGGTAAACCTTGCTGATGATCTGTCGGTTGGTCAATCCGCCATAATCTCTCTGATACTCCTCAGATTGGGCAAACAGGTCGAGGAGATCCTGATCGGAGCCGGTATGGTTCAGCCAGAAGTTGAAACCATCGGCATCGGCGGGACGGTTGAAGAAGGCTATGTAAGCCTGCTGGATGAATTCTGATGTAGCCATGATGAAATATTCCTTTTAACGAGGTGGGGAAAACGGGGGGCGGGAAAGCCACCCGTTCGCGCTACCGATGGGGGTTCAGAAGTCAATATTGTCCAAGACAGACGAGTCAATTACACAGCCAATGTCGACATAGCCGATCAGTTGGGAGGTATGTTGATGTTGTTCAGGCACGCCATAGTCACATAAGGGGCCGCCATCACCGAATGGGCCTCCCCCGTTGACGGAAGTCCACAATTCAATCTTGTATATCGTCGAAGATGTCCACAAATGCTGCAAAATGATGTACGTGTCGCCTATGTCCAGCAGCTTCCCCTCATCGGGCAGACGCCACGACCTAAAACCTGGCACAAAACTGCCGTTGCTCTCCATGGAGGGATCACCGAGCGTGTCAATTATGTATAGCAACTTCGCGCCGTATTCGGTGAAATCAAGACGATCCTGTCCCGTGGCTGAAGTCGTATCAAAATTAACCACGGTAAGATTGCCGTTGTAAAAGTTAACATTCCCAAAGTTACCATTCCACTTGAGCGTATCGTGAACATTCTTGTCTGTGGAGAGCGTAAGCGTTTCGTTGTCGGTGGGACTGCCGTTAATAATATGTGTGTTGTATTCTGGCTCTGGCTCGAAATCGGTGTTGGCGTCCAGCAGCGTGGTTAAAACACCATCCAGTTTGTCTGGCGCCAGTGCAGACACCAGGCTCTCAGGGGCATAACTCACCATCGCCAGCCACTCCTTCGCTAAATATCCCACGTTATTGTCGCCGGCTCTGGCATAAGCGTCTATTTCATCCGGAGTGTCCAGGGCGTCAGTAAAAGCCTGCGCCGCTGTCGTCTTGTTATTGATGGTGGTCAAGTCCGTGCCCTGAGCGCCGCCCAAAATTTCATAGGCAGCGTTGCTAATCGTCACCCAACCCGCGTCCATCTGGGCTTCCCAGTAGTCCCAACCTTCAGTCTCAGGCTCGCGCCCAAACAGATTCTGGTAAACCTTGCTGATGATCTGTCGGTTGGTCAATCCGCCATAATCGCTCTGATACTCCTCAGATTGGGCAAACAGGTCGAGGAGATCCTGATCGGGGCCGGTATGGGTCAGCCAGAAGTAGAAACCATCGGCATCGGCGGGACGGTTGAAGAAGGCTATGTAAGCCTGCTGGATGAATTCTGATGTAGCCATGATGAAATTCTCCTTTTAACGAGATGGGGAAAAAAACACCATCTCACAAGGCAAGCGCGTGAAGACTTGCGAAAAGTGTGGCGCGAAGCGCCGGGCAAGGGTTAAGCGTGTACATCTCAATGCACCCTCTCCCATAACTGCGTTTCTGACATTTTCTGCTTTTCCTGCCCAAAGCAAAGAACATAACCATTTGGATCACGGACATGTATTTCCCGCGTTCCATAGAAAGTGTCATGCAGGTCACGAACGATCTCAAGGGTATTTCTTACCATCGCCGCAACGGCGTTGATATTATCAGTCTCGAAATGCAAGGTAAATGTGCCGCTGGTCATTGTGTCCGGCTTGAACACGCGTCGAGCGCAATCCTCGCCATTCATGGCGTGGTGAGCGAGACAGTTGTTTTGTGGAGCCGAAGGCTCTCTAACCTGTGTCGAGGAATCCCCGGCCTTCAGGCCGGGGTGACTCAATGCCGGAACCTTCTCCATAAGGCTTTCGCATTCCTGGAGAATAATTTCGATGTCGCCACATCTGATTCCCGCGCAAATGAGTTTCTGTCCGGCGTCGTATTGGAAGAGTGGCTTCTCTGAACCTTTCGGAACAGAGAATACGTGCTCAAATCCAAGCGTCCTTTGGTAGCAGGCGATGGTTTCATGAATGTCTTTGACCATCATGTTTATCCAGAAATTTTTTAGCATAATTGTTTCCTTCTCACGTAATCAGGCGGAAAGCAATCGCGGCGCGGTCAGCCCTTGAACATCCAGCAAGCGGGCAGCAAAAGGGGAGGAAACCCGGAAATGGCAAATATGTCATCAGGATTGGGATGTAGGGTGTGGCGTAGCTCACTTATTACAAAGGTTTTTTGGGCAAACACAGCTTGTTTCTCCTTTTGCAAAAGCAACGCTATTCAATGGATTGCGAGTTTCAGGCGCTGCATTGAATAGACAACCCTCATAACCATGCCGGTAATCATGGCAGGAGAATCCCCCATCCATGACAGCCTGAAACGATTCTAGACACTTTATAGGAGAGTTTTCCTGAAAAACGACATACGGCTATGATTGCGCGACAAACGGTCATTTGCGTGGAAAAACTAACGTATCCAAATATCTTTGGGTGATTGCGACGCCAGCCAGACAGGTTAATGGAGCGCGGCCTTGTAACCCCAACCGCAAATGTTGTCGCAGCGGAGCCTTGACGTTTCCCGGCGTGACAACGCACAATGCGCCATTTTGAGCGCGGCCTGCCGGCGGCGGATTGTTTTATCCTTCAATCATCTGGTTTTTGCATGTACTGGAACAGTTTTTCCGATTTTCTCCACATGGGCGGCTATGGCCTTTATGTATGGGGTTCGTTTGGCATGGCCGCGCTGGTCATGGCCGTCGAGACCTGGCTGGCGATACGGCAAGCCAGGATAATCCGGCAGCGCCTCGCCCGGCAGGTCAAACTCTCCCTCTTTGAAGCGGAGCGACAGCGGGAGGAAGCGAAATGAAAGCCCGCCATCAACGTCTTCTGCTGATTTTCGGCGCGCTGGCAACCATTGCCCTGATTGCCGCTCTCGTTTTTTCCGCCCTTTCCGAAAACATCGCCTTCTTCTATGCTCCGGCGGAAGTCCAGGAAGGCAAAGCGCCGAAAGACCGGATGTTTCGCGTGGGCGGCCTGGTCAAGGAAGACTCGTTCAGCCGCGAAGCTGATGGCGTGACCGCGCGTTTCGTCATCACCGACCGAGAGGCGGATATTCCAGTGCGCTACAACAAACCCCTGCCCGATCTCTTCTCGGAAGGCAAGGGCGTGGTAGCGCAGGGTAAACTGGGCGACGACGGCATTTTTATCGCGCAGGAAGTGCTTGCCAAACACGATGAAAATTACATGCCGCCGGAAGCGGCGGCGGCGCTTGCGGCAGCGCACAGCAAAGGCATGGCCTCCGAGGCTTCCGACGAATCCGTGGAAAACGCCACGTCGGCAGCATCCCCGGAAACTACGCCATAAGGCATTTTCGGTTTATGCGCATACATTTTTACCCACCCTCTCCCCCTGCCCCAATTGCCGTCTGCAAGACCCCACAAGTGGGAGAAGGGTCTTGCAGACGGCGATGTTGTTCACTCTCCCCCTTATGGGAGAGGGTACACACTTAAACCCAAATCACTCCAATACGCATCCATGATTCCAGAAATCGGTCTTTTTGCCCTCATTCTTGCCCTTGTGCTTACCTGCTTTTCGGGTATTTCTGCCTTGACCGGCGTGGCAAAAGGACATGCCGCCCTGATTTTTCAGGCGCGTCCCGCCGCTACCGCGATTTTTCTCCTCGTGGGCGTCGCTTACCTTTGTCTGACCGTCGCCTTTATCCAGAACGATTTTTCCGTGGCGTATGTGGCGCAGAACTCGAATTCACTCCTGCCCCTGCCCTACCGGATTGCGGGCGTCTGGGGCGGGCATGAAGGCTCCCTGCTTCTCTGGGCATTCTTTCTCTGTCTCTGGACGTTCGCGGTTGCGCTTTTCTCCCGCCAGTTGCCGGACGCCATGCGCGCGCAGATATTGGGCACGCTGTTTCTGGTGACGGCAGGGTTTCTCCTGTTTATCCTGCTGACCTCCAACCCCTTTATCCGCCTGCTGCCCGCCGCGCCGGAAGGCCGCGACCTGAACCCCATGCTGCAAGACCCCGGCCTGATTATTCATCCCCCCCTGCTTTACATGGGTTATGTCGGCTTTGCGGTGGCGTATGCCTTTGCCGTATCGGCCTTGCTTTCAGGCCGTCTGGACGCAGCCTGGGCGCGGTGGACGCGCCCCTGGACGGTCGCTTCCTGGATTTTCCTCACTCTGGGGATTGCCTGTGGCTCCTGGTGGGCTTATTACGAACTGGGCTGGGGCGGCTGGTGGTTTTGGGATCCGGTGGAAAACGCCTCTTTCCTGCCCTGGCTGATCGGCACCGCCCTGATTCATTCCCTTGCCGTTACCGAAAAGCGCGGCGCGTTCAAGAACTGGACGATACTCCTCGCCATTTCCGCCTTTTCCCTCTCGCTGTTGGGAACCTTCCTTGTCCGTTCCGGCGTGCTCTCGTCGGTACATGCCTTTGCCAGCGACCCCAGTCGCGGTATTTTCATCCTCGTTTTTCTGGCTGTGGTCGTCGGTGTTTCGCTCGCGCTTTTTGTCTGGCGCGCGCCTACGGTCGGGTTGGGCGGGCGCTTTTCCCTTCTTTCCCGCGAATCCCTGCTGCTTTCCAACAACGTGCTGCTGGCGGTGGCTACCGGCACGGTGCTGCTCGGAACCATCTATCCGCTCATCCTCGACGCCCTTGCATTGGGCAGGATTTCGGTAGGGCCGCCTTACTTCAATACCGTTTTTGTGCCGCTCATGTTCCCGCTCCTGTTCCTGGTCGGAGTCGGCTCTTTTGCGCGTTGGAAAAAGGCGTCAATGCCGGAAATTTTCCGCCTGACCCGCATACCATTTGCCCTGGCTCTTCTTTTGGCGTTGCTCGTTCCCTGTTTCTACGCCGAGTGGAAAATCACGGTCGTGCCGGGGCTTTTCATGGCCTTCTGGATTTTCCTTGCCGCTGTGCGGCATTGCGTATATCAGGTTCGCGCGGCTGAAACCGGTCGTTTTGCCGCCCTTCTTCGGCAGCCTCCGGCTTTTTGGGGGATGCACCTGGCGCATGTGGGCGTGGCCATATTTGTCGCGGGCGTTACCCTCGTTACCGCCTATGAGGAAGAAAAAGATGTGCGGATGTTCCCCAACGACACCGTTACCCTGGCGGGACATACCTTTCATTTTCTTGGGATGCGGCAGGTGGACGGCCCCAATTATCTTGCCTGGCAGGGTGATGTGGAGCTTTTTGAAAACGGACGGATGAAGCGCAAGCTCTACCCGGAAAAGCGTTTCTTTCATAGTTCCGCCATGCCGATGACCAAGGCGGCCATTGATAACGGCCTGTTCCGTGATGTGTATGTTTCGCTGGGCGAACCCATTGACCGCGCCCATCCCGAAAAGGAATGGATTGTGCGCGTTTATTACAAGCCTCTGGTCAACTGGATATGGGGCGGAACTTATCTGATGTCGCTGGGCGGTCTCATTGCCATTCTGGATCGGCGTTACCGGCTCCGCCGGAAAAAAACGAATGGGGAGGAGCATTCATGAAAAACCGTTTTGTCTGGCTTTTTGTCGCGTTTGCTCTTTTTATCGCTTTGCTTGCCGTCGGTCTGACATTAAATCCGCGCGAAATTCCCTCGCCGTTGATTGACCGGAACGCCCCGGATTTTTCCCTGCCCCGGCTGGAGGACGGCCAGACTTTTTCCCCCAAAGAGATGCAAGGACAGGTCTGGCTTTTGAACGTCTGGGCAAGCTGGTGCGTTTCCTGCCGCGTCGAGCATCCGTTGCTGGTGGAGCTTGCCCGTCGGCGACCGTTTCCCATCATTGGCCTGAATTACAAGGAAGTGCGCGGCGATTCAAGTCTGGACGCGGACAAGCTCTCGCCGGAGGAGGAAATCGCGCTGGCGGTGAAACGGGCGCAAGGCTGGCTTACCGCCCACGGTGACCCTTATGCCCTTTCCGTACTGGATTTAAGCGGACAGGTCGGCATTGATTACGGCGTTTATGGCGTGCCGGAGAGCTACCTGATTGATCGGCAGGGCGTTATTCGCTACAAGCACATCGGGCCTTTGACCACAGATGCCCTGAACGACAAAATCCTGCCGCTTGCGCAGAAACTGGCAAAGGAAGAGGCGCATGACGCCCAGGCTCGTTAAGACGGTTCTTTATACCGATGCGCAGGGCTTTGCCCGTTTTCGGGAAGAAGCCATTGATTTGCCGCAAGGCACAGAGGCAGCCCGACTATCTGCTGAAAGCCCTGTACATGCCTTGCAATGGCGGCAAAGTCCGCCGGGATTCCAAAGCGAATGGCACTGTACCGCCGCGCCGCAGTGGACGTTTATTCTGGCCGGGAAAATGGAAATTGGGTTACGGGATGGCAGTTCGCGCGTTTTTTCGCCGGGGGAGTTTTTCTATTCCAGCGACACCCTGCCTTTGGGCGTTCCTTTCAACCCGGAAGTGCATGGCCACAAAAGTCGCCAGGTCGGAGACGAGGCGCTGGTGACGCTGTTCGTCAGGGGCGCTGCGGGTGACAATTAGGACAACAATGCCAGGGTTCTACCGGGCTTACGAGCATGTCTCACAATTCACGGAGTTTCCATGACACATTTTGGTTTCCCCACCGAGACAATAATCATTTTTTTCGTCGTCATCGGTGCTTCGGTATACCTTGATCTCTTCGCCCACCGTAAGGCCACTGAAATATCCGTCGCCGATGCCGCCAGATGGTCCGTTTTCTGGATTGTCCTGGCTTTACTGTTCTATGTCTATTTATGGTTGCGCTTCGACAACAAGGAATGGGCCAATCTTTATCTGGCCGGCTACGCTCTCGAAAAAAGCCTCTCCGTAGACAATCTTATGGTGTTCATGGCTATTTTTTCGTCATTTGGCATAAAAGGGATATTGCAGCACCGCATCCTGTATTGGGGGATCATGGGCGCGCTGGTTTTCAGGGCTATCTTCGTCGTGGTCGGAGCGAGCCTTTTTCAGGCCAGCCCTTATGTCGGCTTTTTGTTTGCAGCCTTTGTCATATGGACGGCGATCAAAATGCTGCAATCCAGAGGGGAGAACAAAGAAATCGAAGATTACTCCAGCCACTGGAGCGTCCGTCTGACTCAGAAACTGATGCCGATCTACACGCGGCTGTACTTTCATCGCTTCATCATTCGGCATGATGAGGTCATTGCTCAGAACGCACAGGATGCTATTACCCGCAATGGTTTGCGTTACGCGACGCCTGCGCTGCTGTGTCTGATGGCCATCGAAACATCCGATATAGCTTTCGCTTTCGATTCAGTTCCCGCAGTCATCGCCATCACGCAGGAACCGTTACTGGTCTATGCGGCAATGATTTTTGCGATTCTCGGGCTGCGCAGCCTCTATTTCGTGCTGGCCGCATTGACAAAATACCTGATTCATCTTGAGAAAGCAGTGATTTGTCTGCTTTTCTTCATTGGCGCAAAAATGGCTCTCCAGTCATGGAATCACGCCATAGGTGATACCGGATTCCAACTTTCGCCAGGCACGAGCCTGATTATTGTTCTTGGCGTCCTGACTGCGGGAGTGGTCGCGTCGCTGATTTTCCCGAAAAAAACAGAAACCAGGCAGGTTAATGGAATGGACTAATCCTGTCCCTTTCGCTCTCATAATGTGCGGACTGGAAGTGCAGCAACCATGTCACAAGCAATAACCGCTGCGTGTCGGGGTTCGCGTCCCGCTCACCTCAACCTGCTGTATACTGTTTTCATTACGCTACTGTATAATTTTTGCTGTGTTTTGCATATCCGCCAGACTGGCTGCCATACAGGGCGGTAAGCCTGTTGTCTCCTGTTGCCGACAATCTTTCCCGATCAGGAATCGCTAACAAAAATGGATGAGCTTCCCAAACTGAAAGTGCATGGTCGTTTCTGGGTCGAGCGCGGCCCACACGCTTTTCTTGGGCGTGGGCGTGTCGCCCTTCTCGAAAAAGTCAACGCCAGTCATTCGATTGCCGAAGCAGCGCGGCAACTCGGCATGAGCTACAAAACCGCCTGGGACATGGTTAATGGCATGAACAATCTTGCCGATCAACCGCTGGTGATCCGCCTCAAAGGCGGTCGCCAGGGCGGCGGAACCGTGCTGACCGATTACGGGCAACAGGTAATCGCCAATTTTCGCGCGATGGAACAGGAATACGAGACGATGCTGGCGGAGCTTGAGCGACGCCATCCGCATTTCGGGCAGTTGCGGGAGCTCGACCGCCGCTTGCGGCTGCATACCAGCGCCCGTAATCAGCTTACCGCCACAGTATCCGCACTGCATGAACACGGGCAGCGCATTATCGTTGATCTCGATCTCGGCGCTAACTCATTTCTCCAGGCGCAATTGACACGCGCCAGCATCGAGGCGCTTGATCTCTATCCCGACCGTCAGGTTATTGCGCTTATCAAGGCTCCCATGATCGCCCTGAGTATCTCTCCTGTCGCTGATATACAAACCTTGCGCGGGATCGTCAGCCATATCGAAGTGGATGACGAAGATCACGCTGAGGTTACTCTTGCATTGCCTGGTGGACAGCATCTGGTCATCGCGCTCGATCATGCCGGCGAATGCCCGCCGCTTGAAGCGGAAGCGTTTGCCGTCATTGACCCGCGGCAAGTGATCGTCGCCGTCACCGATTGACAAAGACATAAATCTCACTCACCTCGCCATAAATGGCGGAGTCAAGCGAGACCCGTGTTCAAAAAAACTGCCCGCGAAAAAACTTCATGTTACGATATGTTGCAGAGAATATAATGTTCTCTGGAATATAAGGCGACCCAGGGTAGCCGCGCCAGAAACCGGTAGGTCACTGGGTTGCAACGTCGGGTCATGATTTTGTTTACTTCTTGAGGAGAATGGATGATGAGACGGAAACAATTTTTTTCACTGATTCTGGGCGCGGGTTTTGCGTTGGTGGCGGCGGTGGCCTCGGCCGAGACGCTGACCGTCTCGGCGGCGGCTAGTCTGACCAATGCGTTCAAGGAGATTGGCAAAGGGTTTGAGGCTGCGAATCCGGGGAACACGGTCGAATTCAACTTTGCGGCCTCCGGCGCGTTGTTGCAGCAAATCGCGCAAGGCGCGCCGGTTGATGTGTTCGCCTCCGCCGATCAGGAAACGATGGACAAAGCGGCTGGCGGCGACAATATCAAGAAAGAGACGCGCGTCAATTTTGCGGGTAACGGTCTGGTCGTGATCGTTCCGAAGGACAGTACGCTGAAGATTGCCGACCTGAAGGTGCTGACGGGCGCCGACATCAAGCGTGTCGCCATCGGCAATCCGTCAACGACGCCCAATGGCCGCTACGCGCGTGCAGCCATGCAGGCGGCGGGCGTGTGGGAGGCGGTGGAGCCCAAGCTGGTGCTGGCGGAAAACGTTCGGCAAAGCCTGAGCTACGTCGGGCGCGGCGAGGTTGAGGTGGGGTTCGTGTTTACCACCGACGCCAAGCAGGACGAAGACAAGGTGAACGTGGCATTGGTCGTACCGACAGTGGCCAGGGATGAACAGAGCGGGCAATGGAACCCCAGCCCGATCGTGTACCCGATTGCCGAAGTGGCGACGTCCAAAAGCAAACTGAGCGCCGCGTTTATCGCTTACGTGCGTTCGCCGGACGGGCAGAAAGTGCTGGAACGCTACGGATTTTTGCCGATTCAGTAAAGAATGGTTCTGACTGCTGCCGACTGGCAGATATTGTTGCTGACGCTGAAGGTGTCGCTGCTGGCGACACTGTATGCGTTGTTGTTGGGGGCGGCGCTGGCGTGGGTGTTCGCGCGTTTCCGTTTTGTTGGCCGTGATGTGCTGGACGCAGTGCTGACCCTGCCGATGGTGCTGCCGCCCACGGTGTTGGGGTATTACCTGCTGGTGCTGTTCGGACGGCGCGGCGCGTTGGGGCCGTGGCTGGAAGAGAATTTCGGGATACAACTGGTGTTTACCTGGCAGGGCGCGGTCATTGCCGCAACGGTCGTCGCCTTTCCGCTGGTTTTCAAATCGGCGCGCGCGGCGTTCGAGGATGTCGCAAAAAGCATGGAACAGACGGCGCGAACGCTGGGGTCGCGGGAAATCGGCGTGTTTTTCAGAGTGTCGTTGCCATTGGCGACGCGCGGCATCGTTGCCGGCACATTGCTGGCGTTCGCGCGGGCAATGGGAGAATTCGGCGCGACATTGATGATCGCCGGCAATCTGCCGGGACGAACGCAAACGCTATCAATGGCGGTCTACGACGCGGTTATGGCGGGAGATGAGGCGCGGGCCAATACGCTGGTATTTCTGATCTCCGTGGTGTGCGTTACCATTCTGGCGCTATCCGGTTACTTTCTGGCTCCAAAGCGTTGAGGTCTGCGTAGCACATGCTTTTGTCCGTTGATATCGAATTGAGCCTTAAAACCCGGCAGCGCCGCCAGGCGCGTGAGTTTTCGCTGCATGCGCGTTTCGAGTCGGCGGAAGACAAGGTGGTAATTTTCGGCCCTTCCGGTTCGGGAAAAAGCGTGACCTTGCAGGCGATTGCCGGATTGATTAAGCCGAAGCGCGGACACATCCGCTTGGGTGGACGAACCTTGTTCGACAGCGCGGCAGGTATCTCATTACCGACTCGCTCGCGGCGGATCGGCTATGTCTTTCAGGATTACGCGCTCTTCCCACATTTGAGCGTATTGGAAAACGCCGGTTACGCCCTGCGCGCGTGGCCGCGTCCGTTGAGCCGGGAGGCGAAAGAACGCATCTTGTACATGCTCGATGTTTTCGGTATCGCAGAGTTGGCGACCAGCGTGCCGAGCGAATTGTCCGGCGGCCAGCAGCAACGGGTGGCGCTGGCGCGAGCGTTACTGCGTGACCCGGAAGTGGTTCTGCTCGACGAACCTTTTTCGGCGATGGATCTTTTGCTGCGCGACAAAATGCGCGAAGAACTGGCGGCGATTCAGGCGCGTTTCAACGTGCCGTTCATTCTCATTACGCACGATCTGGAAGATGTGCGCGCGTTTGCCGATACGCTGGTTATTTTTCAGCATGGCGCGGTCGCCAATGCGCTGCCATGCCGCGATATTGTCCAACGCGAGGGCGTAGAAGCCTGGCCGGGTATCTTCGCGGCGTGCGGCGGGGCGTTCACAGCGGCGGCAGCAAGAAATTAACGATAGGCATTCATGCCTATCGCTCAAAACGAACAAGGAAGGAGTTTGCATCCCCTCCCATATTGCGATGGTCCAAACCCCGGCCTGAAGAGCGAGGTTTCAAACCGGAGTTAGTCTTACGATCAGGACAATCGCATGAAAGTCATGCCAGCCCAAGCAATTGAGCGCGATAGGAATCGGAAGTCGCGGCGATGAGGCGGCGTGCTTTGATGCTACCCTTTCGTGGTGTAGGGTCAAGGCGGATGAGGTTCAGAGTGATGTGCCTGAGCACGGCGAGGTTATGGGCGGCATGTCCGGTGCGAGCACGCATCTGATCGTCTGCGAAGACAACATCCATGCACCAGCAGGCGGTTTTGAGTCACCCCTGCCTGGAGGCAGGGGATTCCTATAGACCCGGCTACTAAGTATTGAATAATTTTACATCATCCCCACATAAGTGAAATGGACAAAGAAGATGGTCGCAGGCTGTCGCGCGAAGCACAGCATGAGAGACGCAAACAGGCGGTGCGGCTGCATCGGCAGGGCATGACGATGATGGCCATCGCTGCCACGTTGGGCG
>Ga0099364_10004829_pt1 | contig 20281 bp, 18 predicted proteins | sample TergutTh196P3_FD_73070 | JGI IMG/M metagenome (GOLD analysis project Ga0099364, IMG submission 73070) | Microcerotermes parvus P3 segment gut microbial communities from Pointe-Noire, Republic of the Congo - Th196 P3 | ecosystem: Host-associated > Arthropoda: Insects > Digestive system > Gut ... | reverse complement strand
AACTGAACGGAACAATCTTGCGGGAACTGGTCGAGAAAATAGTCGTTCACGAAAAGGTGAAGGTCGGCAAAAAGAAACAGCAGCAGATTGACATCCACTATAACTTTGTAGGAGTTGTGGATGACGCACTGGCACAAAACTAACAGAAACCACGTGGCGGATGGCTTCCCCGCCCTCCGCTGTGTAAAATATATCCCTATCAGTTAGCTTATTTATAACATAAATTATCTATTATTTGTTATCTGTTATTTGTTAGTTGTTAGTTGTTAATTAAAAGTGCTCGTATTATCTTCATTTACTATATTTTGAACCAACCGTTTTAACGGTTGGTTTTCTTCTTTACACAAATTCGCATCATCTTGTAAAACTTTTTCCGCCGCCTGACGGGTTGTTTTTATAAGCTCTATATCGTCATATAACGATACAAGCCGAAAATGCGGCAGTCCGTGCTGACGGTTGCCGAAAAAATCTCCGCTTCCGCGTAATTTTAAATCTTCCTGTGCTATTTTGAACCCATCGCAAGATTCTGTCATGATTTTTAAGCGTGCGGAGTCTTCTTTTTCGCTTATTAATATGCAGTAAGATTTGTCTTTTCCACGCCCCACACGCCCCCTGAGTTGGTGTAATTGTGACAATCCAAATCGCTCTGCGTTTTCGATTATCATTAATGTTGCGTTGGGCACATCGACGCCGACTTCAACAACGGTAGTCGATACTAAAACGTCGATTTCACCTTGCGAAAAAGAACGCATTATGGCGTCTTTTTTTGCGGCGGGCATTCTTGAATGTAAAATATCAATTTTAATTTCTGATAATATCCCGGATTTTAAACTTTCTACATAATTTGTGACGTCTGTTAATTCATCGGGTGTTTTTTCACCTTTTTCAATCAACGGACACACAATGTATACTTGATTTCCCACAGAAGTGTGTTTCAATATAAATTTATATATACGAGTGCGGTATGCTTTCGTCACCGCATAAGTTTCTATCGGTTGTCGGTTTTTGGGCATTTCATTTATGGTTGAAATATCCAAATTCCCATAAATAAACAACGCCATAGTGCGTGGAATAGGTGTGGCAGACATCACCAAAACATGAGGTTTTTGCCCTTTTTCGATGATTTTCGCTCTTTGCTGTACGCCGAATCTGTGTTGTTCGTCAGTTATGATTAATGCTAAATCTGAAAAACAATCATCAGCATAAAGCAACGCGTGTGTTCCGACAATAACGGTTATTTCGCCTGTTTTTAGTTGTTCATAAACTTCTTTTTTTTGTTTTGCCGTCAAAGACCCTGTGAGTAATCCTACGTTGATTCCAAGCGGTGACAATGTCTTTGAGAATGTATCAAAATGCTGTGTAGCTAAAATTTCAGTAGGCGCCATTACCGCCGTTTGCCACCCTTGTTTTGCGAAAACATAACTTAACGCGGCGGCTATCATGGTTTTTCCGGAACCGACATCTCCTTGCAATAACCGCATCATTGAAAATTCACGCTTGCAATCCGCTAAACAATCATTAATAGCATCTTGCTGTGATTTTGTCAGTTCAAAAGGAAGTGATTCGATAAAAGGAGTAAGAGCGTAATTTTGCAAAATATAATCTGTGCGAATCTCTGTTTGCGAACTAAGTTGCAATAAAGCGAGTTGAAACCCAAACATTTCTTCAAATCCCAGTCGCTTTCGGGCAATTTCTAAAGCTTCATTATCGGCAGGAAAATGTATATTATGTAAAGCGTAAGACAATGAACATAAGTTGTTGTCTGTCAGTATTTTTTTGTTTAATGTTTCCACAGTATATTCGTCCAATGCTTTTAACGCTGATGTCATATTTGAACGTATCATGTTGTTGGAAAGGCCTGCGGTGAGATTATACTGCGGAATAAGTCCGCAAGCCATGTCGGTAGGCTCTATTTGCGGTGATGCCATGAATTTTTTTACAAGATTTCCCGTGACTTTTCCGTAAAAATAATATTGACCGCCAATGTCCAAGGAATCAAAAGCATATTTGTTGTTGAAGATTGTAATTTGCATTTTTGCATGATTAGAAGCACGATCAGAAGACCCCTTAGGGTCAATAATTATCACATTATATGTCGTCATGTTTTCGCGAATACGGTTGGGCGGAAGTTTTGCTTTCACTTCTCCGCGAACCACAGCATATTCTTCTAAAACCGTTTCTGATATAGCGGATACATTAGTGAAATCAATATAGGCACGCGGAAAATGATATAGAAGTGAATAAACACTGTCAATACCCAGCTTGTCATATAAATAAGCACGTTTTTTTCCAATCAAAGGAAGTTCTGTAATATGCAAATTATAAAATTCCAATTTGCACTCCTTTCGCATTTATGCACTCCACTTTATGCAACCCATTGTTGGTGGCTGTATACACAATTTAAAAATTTCGAACGGCGTTTTTGTAAAAACAAATCTTGATGTGCAGTATATAAAAATTTATATTTTTTTCGCATTTATACACCCCAAATTTTTATCAAGGCGTGTGTATTAAAAGTTATATTTTTTTTCGCATTTATGCACCCCGCCAACGGCGGGGTGCATAAATAATTAATCATTATCTTTTATACCGAGCGTGTAAGGTTATATTTTTTGTAACTCTTGATTTTTTTGGTGAATATTTTGTTTTTAATCTTCTGGTTGTATACCAACTTACAAATCTAAATCCGTTTTTCGCAGGAGTAAAAGATACCTTCCCGTTATATTCGATTTTTTGTGTTCCGAGGGTATTATTTCCGTCTTTGAAAGTTACGGTATATTCATTAATTCTGAAAACAGCGTTAATAGTCAAATTTTTGGTGACTTTATTAAAACTTCTGCTCCATTTTCTGAATGTATGACCTTTTTTCTTCGGAACTTTGGGGGTTTTTGCGGCTTTACCGCTTTGAACATTATGTCGGTTATGACGTTTTCCGTCTACCATGAATGTTACGGTATATGCCTTAGGTTCGCGTATTATATTTACTTTATATGTTTTTTTTGTGCCATTTTCGGCGGTGACTACAATGTTGAAATTATTGTTGCCTACTTTAAGATTAGTTTTTTCACCCAGTCCGGATGTTTTTGCTTTTGTATTGCTTCTTGCCGCGGCGAGGGTTACTTTTGTCACCGAATTCGGCACTTTATATGAATAAGATGTTTTGTTTGCAGAAAAATTTGGGATTCGTACATCGTTCACTCTTATATTGGTTAAATTTGCATTAGAAGAAAGATTATGTAAACTTACATTAAGGTCAACATTTCCGGGAACACCGTCTACCTTGCCCTTATCTGTATATTGCCATATTTTATAACTGTTTGTATAATTCGTTTGAGTTACCCAATGAGCAAGCCATATTTCATATGCAGGGCTTAGTCGGGAAATTTCCAACTTGTTTAAAAGCCAATCCCTGCTTGCATATATCATGGGCTTATAACCTGCGGATTTTATTGTGTCCGAAAACGCGATGCACATATTTGTGGTAAGTGTTTTGTTTTTATATACTTCCAAAGTTCGCGGTATATGTGTTGGGTCTGTAAGTATCGCATCTTCAATATCAAACGCAACAGGATATGCCAAATCTGACGGTTTTATGTTTGCATTTTTCAACGCAGTAAGAACAAAATTCGCCTCTGCTCTTGCTTCAGCCGCAGTAATAGATTGTGAGAAAAAATAAACTCCGCAATCAATGCCCTCCGCAAGGGCGTTCTTTATGTTTTCATTAAATCTTGTGTCAAGATTTAATGTTCCTGCATCTCCATATCCTCTGTAACCTATGCGAATCATGGCAAATTCCACACCGTCGGCTTTTGCTTTTTTCCAGTCAATACTGCCTTGATGATGTGAAACGTCAATGCCAAATTGCGACGATAAAACACCGGAATCATCGAAAAAATATCTTCTTCCGTTCAAATTTTGCCATCCTTTTGCGGCGTTACCGTTTATGTAATAATAAGTTTTTCCATTCGTTGTTTGCCAACCATTAGTATTCGCTGAAACATTAAATATCCCTGCCGACATAACGGTGAATAAAACAGTAACAACGCATAATAATGAAATAATTTTTAATATGTATGATTCGTTTTTTTGTAATAACAATTAACATCATTCCTTACCCAGACACGCTGGAAATAATAAATAATAAATAAAAAATAATAAATAAAATTTCGGAAAACGTTTTTGTAAGGGCGGCAATCTGCCGCTCGATGAACTTGTGCAAATCCACGGGCGGCAGATTGCCGCCCCTACAAATACAATTCATTAAATTGCTGACATTGCCATCGGTGGGGAGAACACACATCAACTTATTAATATTGTACAACAAATTTACCATATAGTCAATGGAAAGAGTTTGATATTTTGTGTAAATTATTTGTAAAAATATTATTACAAAATATGAATAATTTTGTCGTTATACCAAAACAAAACACCGTCGAAAAATTGTATTTCGACGGTGTTTATAATTTTTTTTATAATGTTATTAATCAACGCTAACTTAGTTTGTAATTACTTCTTCTGTTTCAATGTCGAATAGATGTATTTTACTTACGTCTACTGCCACTTGGATTACATCGCCTGCTCCTGCTATTGAACGGGGAGAAACGCGTGCGGTTAATGGATGACCTTCACAGTTTAGATATAAGAATGTTTCCGCACCCATCAATTCTGTAACTTCTACTTTACAGTCAATTATACTTGCATCAGCGGCGGAAATGTACATTTCTTCATCATGCAAACATTCCGGACGTATTCCCATTACTACTTTTTGTTCATCATATTTTTCCAATTTACCTTTATGGTTTTTGATATCCGGCAATTCTAAGAGATATTTTTTACCTTTATAAGTTTTTGTCGCTTCTGAGCCAAATTCAACGAAGAATTTACCGTCTTTTTTATGTAATTCTGCTTCAACAAAGTTCATTTGCGGTGAGCCTAAAAATCCTGCGACGAACTTATTGCACGGTTTGTTATAAAGATTTTGCGGTGTATCAACTTGTTGTATAAAGCCTTCATTCATAACAACAATACGCGTTCCCATCGTCATCGCTTCCACTTGATCATGGGTAACATAAATGAATGTTGTACCCAAACGCTGATGAAGTTTTGACAATTCTGTCCGCATTTGTGCTCTAAGTTTAGCATCAAGGTTAGATAGCGGTTCGTCAAGCAAGAAAACTTTTGGGTTACGAACAATAGCACGCCCTAACGCGACACGCTGACGTTGTCCGCCCGACAATGCTTTAGGTTTGCGGTCAAGCAAATGAACAATATCAAGTGAATTAGCGGCATCTTCAACTAATTGTTTGATTTGGTCTTTGGGAACTTTACGAATTTTCAATCCGAATGCCATGTTGTCAAACACTGTCATGTGAGGATATAGTGCGTAATTTTGGAAAACCATCGCAATATCGCGGTTTTTGGGTGCCATATCGTTGACTAATTTATCACCGATATATAACTCGCCTTCTGTTATGTCTTCTAATCCTGCAATCATACGTAATGTAGTAGATTTGCCGCACCCGGACGGACCTACTAAAATAACAAATTCTTTGTGTGCTATGTCTAAATTAAAATCTGAAACAGCCACTACATCCCCGGGATATTTCTTATAAATACTTTTCAAAGTAACACTAGCCATAATTTCTCCTCCAATTTTACAATTAATAAAGTGGTTTTTAAAAAGTTGCTTTTATACTATTCATTGTAAAAAACAAATATTTATTCCACTTTATATAGAAAGAATAATACTAATATTAAATATAACATATTTAAATAAAAAATGAAAGTGGTTGTTTACACAAAGTTTCAAATTTATTTTTGGACAATATAACCATAAAATATTATTTACATATAAATAATGCCTAATTTTCACTCAAATTATTGTGCATTTTTATAAATTCATAATTTATAATTCATAATTCATAATTTTTGTTGATATTACAAATTTTGTTATAATAGTAAAAATTTCATGTCAACAAAAATTGTCCCATTTTTGCGTTGATGTAATTTTAATTTAACTCAAAAATTTCGCAAAAGCAAAAATTGTCCTATTTCCTATTTCCTAATTTTTGTTGATATTGCAAATTTTGTTTTAATAGTAAAAATTTCGTGTCAACAAAAATTGTCCTATTTCCTATTTCCTATTTCCTATTTTCTATTTTCTATTTCAAATCCGTGCATGAAACCGTTTTCTAAAATCGAACTTACATTTCCGCCGATAACTTTACCTTCATGCACTAATATTTCTGCACGAACATGAGCAGGATGTTCGGGATAATTTTTCACTTCATAAGTATAACGCTTCACTCGTTCGCCTCTGTATGCCGTGAGGTCATATCCTTGCTTTTTTTGGAGCGAGTTATACTCAAGATAGATGTCGTCAAATTCGGTGGGAATAATAACTTCCGCAACTTCTACAGGCTCTTTTTGCACTTGATAACCGAAAGAATGTAAAAACTCCAAACGTTTTTCGTTGTCAGAAAGTTCAACAGGATTTGCCGGTTTTATCCCCGTTTCAGCAGTAGCCGCAGAACTAACAGCGTATATAATTATTACAAAAAATGCCAGCAACACCACTCCGGCGGATATTAATTTTATCCTTGATGTTTTAAATGATAATATGAACATAAATTCCATCCCTTCCTATTTCCATAAAATGTTATTATGAATATATATATGCCGGAATTGTCCATATAATGTCCAATATATTATTATTTGTATTTTTTTGGAATTGTTTTTCATTTCTTCTTTCTACTTTTAAAAATTAAGTATCTTTCACATCATATTTGTTTAACACCATAAATAATTCATTAATATCGTGTACATTTGTGTATGATATTTGACGTTTTTCGTTTTCCCCAGTTAATGCGTTTAAGATATTTTCACATATTGAAAATGCATATCCCAATAAATCGATTATGCCATTTTCATAATCAATCGCAAGAGAATTATTTTTTGATTGTTCTATAGTACGACGATCTTTCCCATAAATACTAATAGGAAAGTCCTTTGTAAGTAAATTTGGATTTGTGAAATATTTTTTATCGTTGTGTGCTAAAAATTTATCTCTGTGTCTTAAAAGATTTTTTATGGTAGGATTGAGAGAATCTAACAATTGAGTATATTGGGAAAGACTGCTTTTTTCAAACAATTTTGAGTATTTACAATGTTCGATAAGTTTTTGAATGCTTATACTGCTTTTTCGTTTTCTAAACAATTTTAAGTTTTTGCATTGTTTGCAAAGTTTTGGAATTCTTATATTTTCTTTTCGAACTTCAAATATTTTTGCAGTTTCCATTAGAATCGTTCGTTTTAATGACATTTGAGTAATTGTAAAAAAAACAGGAGCAATTTCATATTCTCTTTTCCAAACAGGACTATTTTTATTGTGACTCAGTGTATCCAAAATGCTTGTACAAGCATTTGCAAAACGAATTTTATTAATAAAAATTTCGCATTCTTCAATAAGTTTTTCCTTGGTAATATTCATTGGTAATCATCCTTTTTGTTATGCTATTTTGTGTGATTATATTATAAAGTGGTCGCTTTGTCAAGAAACAAAATTGTAAATTTTTAATAAACTTGAAGCAATGTAATATATTTTATAAACTCGTTGACAGCAGACAAATAAAATGTTAATATTAGTAAAGTAATTATTTATATTTTGTAAAGGTAACTTACAAAAAGAATAATAAATATAAAACAGAAAGAGGGAATAGAAATGTTTTGCCCTAAGTGCGGAAATAAATTACAAGAAGACAGCAGTTTTTGTTCTGATTGCGGAACACCTGCACCAAATGAACAAAACGATTCTCAACCGCAAACACAAGATGAACAAAATAATTTTCAACCGCAAACACAAACAGTACAAAATAATTTTCAACCGCAAACAATACAAAAGAGCGGATTAGCAACAGCAGGAATGATTCTAAGTATTATCGCTATTGCATTATCAGTAATACCGTTTTTTAATATTTTAATCATAATACCTGCAATATTAGCAATCATATTTGGTATAATCACTTTATGCCAAAAACGTTTTATTGGAAAAGCTGTAACAGCACTTGTTTTAGGTTTGCTTTCGTTAACAATAGCAATATCTATAACTATTGCGGCGTCATATGTGGCATATGAAGTACCTAAACCATCGGGGGTAACACACATCTCGCAGCAAGAAACATCGGGAGCAACAAATAATTCGCAGCAAGAAACATCAAAAGCAAATGAAAAACCAAAAACATCTTCAAATTCAAAAGCAACTTCAAAAGCGGTCTCAAAATCACCGTCAAAAGCAGTATCACAAGCAAAATCGTCATCAAAAGCAGTATCACAAGCAAAATCGCAAACACCTTCATCAGCCGGTTATCAAAAAATATATGATGAATATTCTAAAAAGATTAAAGCCAGCGCTCCCAATGCATCAATAACAGAATTAGCCGAAATTGCAAATGAGGGTGTATTAAAAATGGCAGAATATATGTATTCAGCGACAGGCACAGACGGACAATATGCTACTTATGAAAGTTGGGGAAAAAAATTAATGGAAGTATATATGGCAGAAGCGAGATAATAATATTTGTTTTCGATTAGGGAAATTTTGGTCAAAAACACTTGACAAAATATTGCTTTTAGTGTTACAATTATAGAGAGTATTGAAAAATAAAGATTGCAAAAAATCAAGAGCAATTTTTTGCAAGCGGCTTTTTCAACACGGCCTTATATTAAATTGGGGGCGTTATATATGATTAACGGTATATTTGGCGAATTTAATATCGGGAATAATCCGTGGAATGTTAATAATGCCGATAATAACGATGCTGTCAAAAATAATCCGTTGACCGAAACACAAAAGGGAAATAATGTAGACGACGGACAATGTACGACTTGCAGTGAACGAAGATATGTTGACCAATCAGATGATTCGTCGGTATCTTTCCAAACGCCTACAAATGTTTCACCGGAACAATCTTTTGCCCAAGTAAGCGCCCACGAACAAGAACACGTAACCAACGACAGAAAATCTGCCGAAGAAGACGGCGGCGAAGTACTTTACCAAAGCGTTTCATATAGAATGGCAAGTTGCCCGGAGTGCGGTAAATATTACATATCGGGCGGAACAACCAAAACAGTATCAAAACACCCTGTAGAAAAACCCGGATATGACCCTGAAAAGGGAAATATTGTTGATAAATACGCCTGAATGGTAGGAATTAGGACAATTTTTGTTGACATGAAATTTTTATGGTTAAAACAAATTTCACATATCAACAAAAATTAGGAATTAGGAGTTAGGGATTAGGGAATCAATGTCATAAACTTAAAAAAATGGATTTGTAGGGGCGGCAATTTGCCGCCCGCAGATTATAAGGAATTAGGACAATTTTTGCTTTTGCGAAATTTTTGTGTTAAATTGTAATTTATATAAACGCAAAAATTTGGAGATAGTATTATATAAGGGTGATGATATGATGCCGCGATTAGAGTTATTGACATTATTATTGTCAATTCAAGCGTTGTTAGAAACGGATAATGTTGAAAAAGCAAAAGAATTATTAGAATGTGTTATTGCACAAGCAAGATGAGAATCTTAAAAGTTATGGTAAAATGAATTCACCATACAGAAAGGTGATGAAAATAACAATGGCATATGAAACTAAGGTAATATTATCGGGGTTGGCAGAATTTATTAGAAAAGAAAAATCTTCTAACGAAAATACAGAAACATTAAACGCTTTAAAAAATATATACGATTATGTATCGGCCTTAGCAAACGTAGAAGGTGTAATATTAAAACCGTTTGACAATGAATAAATAAAATAATTTTTGTTGACACGAAATTTTTATGGATGTAATAAAAATTAGAATTTGCATACACACCCGCCGCAGGCGGGTGTGTATGCAAATATAGGAGAGGTTTGTATGTCTGTTTTAAGTTTAGAAATTAATAATTTGAGCAAAAAGTTCGGTAAATTTACCGCGTTGGACGACATTAGTTTACAAGTGAACGAAGGTGAGGTTTTTGGATTTATCGGGCCGAACGGAGCAGGGAAAACCACCACTATTCGGGTGTTACTTGGTATCTTACAAGCGACACAAGGTGGTGCAAAAGTTTTTGGGATGGATGCGTGGAAAGATGCTGTTGAAATCCATAAACGGATTGCTTATGTGCCGGGAGATGTGAATTTGTGGCCGAATTTATCGGGCGGTGAAGTTGTTGACTTATTTACGAATTTACGCGGAAATTACAATAAAACTCAACGCGAGAAATTAATAAAAATGTTCGAACTTGACCCATCGAAAAAATGCCGTACTTATTCAAAAGGGAATAGACAAAAAGTCGCGTTAATTGCCGCATTTGCATCGGAAGCCGATTTGTTTATTCTTGATGAGCCGACAAGCGGGCTTGACCCGTTGATGGAACAAGTTTTTCAAGAATGTGTGCTTGAACAAAAAAATCAAGGTAAAGGCGTATTTCTTTCCAGTCATATTTTGTCCGAAGTAGAACGTCTTTGCGATAGAATCGGCATTATCAAAGAAGGTAAAATAGTTGAAACCGGAACTTTGGACGAATTGCGGCATCTCACAAGATATTCTGTGAAAGTAACGACAGAAACTCCTGTAGAGGGAATAGAAAAAACCGCAGGAATCCACGATTTATCAAGTGAAGATAAAACTTATATTTTCCAAATAGATTCATCAGAAATGAATAATATCATAACACACATTTCAAAATACAAAATAAAACAATTAGAAAGCAGACCTCCAACATTAGAAGATTTATTCATGCAACATTACTGAGGAATTAGGAGTTAGGAATTAGGACAATTTTTGTTGACGTGAAATTTTTATGGATACAACAAAATTCATATATCAACAAAAATTAAGAGTTAGGAGTTAGAAATCAAGAATCAATATATTCAAACGGTGTTTTTGTAGGGGCGAACTCCGTTCGCCCGCAAATTTGCACAAATTCATCGTTTTTGTAGGGGCGGTAATTTGTTGCCCGCGGTATATTAACAAATTTTTCCGAAAAGGAGTTTTGTTTTGAATACTTATTTTAAAAATTCGTTTAGGCTTTTGGGGTTTATATTACGAAAGGAAAAAGTTTCTTCTTTGGTTTGGATTGGGATATTGGTGTTTGTTTCTTTGGTGATACCTTTATCTCTGAGTAATGTTTTCGATTCCCCTGAACAATTGCAAACAATGGCGGTGACGATGCAAAATCCTGCCATGATTGCGATGATGGGGCCTGTTTATGGCATCGAGAATTATACAGTCGGCGCTATGTATGCGAATGAAATGCTGATATTTATGATAATATCTGTCGCAGTAATGAATATATTTTTAATAGTGCGACATACTCGTGCCGACGAGGAAAAAGGCCGCATTGAAGTTGTCCGTTCATTGCCTGTCGGGAGATTATCTAATTTGAACGCAATAATGTGCTTTGCTGTTGCCGTTAATTTTATTACCGCCGTTTTGTGCGGGTTTGCTATGGGTGTTACAGGAATCGAAAGCATGGATTTTGCGGGTTCTATGACATTTGGGGCGGCTTTGTTTGCGTCGGGTATGTTTTTTGCCGCTATTGCCGCGTTGTTTGTGCAATTAAGTTCAAGCGCAAGAGGAGCAGTAAGCTTGTCTTTTGTCACGCTTGGTGTTTTATATATGGTTCGCGCTGTGGGTGATATTAGTAATGAAATGTTGTCTTTGATTTCTCCTTTAGGGTTGATTTTACGCATACAAGCGTTTGTGCAAAATAACTGGTATCCTGTGATTATCGTGTTTGTGCTTTCGGTTTTGGTGTCGGTTTTGGCATATTATCTTAATTCGCTAAGAGATATAGACCAAGGGTTTATCGCGGCAAAACCTGGAAGACGGGAAGCTACTGTAATGTTGCGTTCGTCTTTCGGGCTTTCTTTCAGATTATTACGCAATACGTTAATTGCATGGACACTGGGAATGTATGTTTTCGGAGCATCATACGGTGCAGTTATGGGCGATATAGAAAGTTTTATCGGCGAAAACGATTTTTTCCGAACAATGCTTGATGTCGTCCCGGGGATTCCTGTATCGGTATCTTTTATAATATTCATAAATATAATGATAGCGTTGGTGTGTGTAGTGCCTGTTTTATCGGCAATATTAAAGTTGCGTAATGAAGAAAAAGATTCGAGAGCTGAACATATTTTAGCAAGAGTGGTATCGAGGGTAAATTATTTAGAAGGATATTTAGTTATTGCACTTTTCACAAGCATTATAATTCCTTTTTCGGCATCATTCGGCTTATGGTCGTCAAGCGCTATGGTTGTAACCGAACCGATTTCTTTCCTTATATTTTTTAAAGCGATGATGGTATATGTTCCTGCGATATGGGTTATGCTTGGGATAACGGTTTTATTAATCGGAGCGTTCCCTAAAAGATGTGGACTGTGTTGGGCATATTTTGGATTTTCATTTTTCGCGGTATATTTAAGTCCCATAATGGATTTGCCGGAATGGGTGAAAAAATTGACACCATTCGGATATATCCCTCAATATCCCATTGAAGAAATAGAAATTTTCCCTCTTGCCGCATTAACTTGTATCGCAATAATTTTAATTGCGGCAGGGTTTGTGTTTTATTCTAAAAGAGAAACAAGAGATAGGAATTAGGACAATTTTTGTTGACACGATGTTTTTATGGATACAGCAAGATTCATATATCAACAAAAATTAGGAATTAGAAGTAAAAGGTTAGGACAATTTTTATTCACACGAAATTTTATTATATAAATTGAAATATGCATATAAGTAAAAATTATGAATTATGAATTATAAATTATAAATTAGAGGTTATTTTTATGCGAAAGTTAACTATAAATAATTTTGGTCCGATAGATGGGACATTTGAATTGGATTTGGATAAAAAATTAACTGTGTTGATTGGTGAACAGGCAACCGGTAAAACTACCTTTTCAAGAATATTATATTATTGCCTTTTATGTGATACTATTGCAAGATTTTACACTTCCAAACAAAGAATTTCTTTTTTAGAACTTAAAAAAAATGAAATGGAAGAATATTTTCGCAGGCATTATAAAACAGGCAATTTTTCTTTTGTTTATGATGAATATAATTTGTTTTTTGATATTGCAAAAAAAATTAATGAAAACACCGTATCTAAAAATGATTTACCAATGGTATTTGATAAATTTTATATTCCGGCGGGACGCAGTACAATTCCGCTTATTTTTGATAGTTATGCCGCGGCTAAAAACATTGAAGTAAATCCTTTTTTAGATATGATACTTTTATATTTAGATAAAACACGAAAAGACCATCAAATTACTATGCAGGAAATATTAAAGCAAATAATTAAGTTTTCGGATAACGAAATAAATGAAGATAATGCAAAAGCTTGTATCCAACTTATAAAAGAAATTTTAAAAGGTGAATATAGTTATTCTCCCGGAAATGAACAAATTTTTTATAACAAAACTATGTCTGTTCCCATAACACTTGCCTCATCCGGACAACAGGAAATTTTATATATTTTATTGATTTTATTCGAAGTTTTGCTCGAGGCAAAACCGCATACAATTATTATCGAAGAACCAGAGGCGAATATGTTTCCGATTGCACAAAAATTGATTATGGAATTAATTGCACGGGTGATAAATGCAACAGGCAGTAATGTTATAATTACAACACACAGCCCATATATTATATCATCAACAAATCTATTATTATATTCTGATAAAGTAGAAAATAACATTGACAGTAAAAACCCGATTGTTGACCCGATGGCAAGATTAGCTATAGATGATGTTTCCGCATTTTTATTGGAAAGAAATGAAAAATTTTCATACCGTAGTATCATTGATAATGAATCAAATATAATTCGCGGAGAAGAAATTGATACTGTTTCTGAAATTATAAATGAAAAATTAGCTGACCTCGTTAGCCTGGAGGTTGAAAATGATTTGTAAATTTTTTGAAGAATGTCATTGCAATAAGGGTGAAATTAAGTCATGCGATAAAAAGTGTTTAGAAGTAACGAATGAATCCAAACCAACTGTGAAATCAAAAGGAGTTGCCTATACAATAGATAATCCCAAAAAAACAACATCGCTTAAATACGATGTAGATAAAGGATTAATTCAAGAAAAAAATAATGAAAGCCGTTGCGATTTTATTATGATGTTCCCAAATTGCTCTCAAGCGATTTTTATTGAATTGAAAAGGAATGGAAATGAATGGGAGCACGCTTTTGAGCAAATTAAAAATACTATTGAACATTTACATGGAAAAATGTCGGATTATACACCCAATTTAAGAATATCAGTTAAAAATAATTTGCCAAATACAGGACATACAAGCTATATTAAATTATTAAAAGAAACTAAAAAAATAAATAAAAACGCTACAATAAATATAATTTCAGGAGTTGATAGTTTTGAAAGTATTAGCGGTAAACGGAAGTCCTCGTAAAAATGGAAATACATATGATATGTTGTGTACGGTTTTGGAACAATGCAAAGGGTTTGAAACAGAAATATACCAAGCAGGCGGGCGTCTTGTTTATGGTTGCAAGGTTTGCGGCGGTTGTTCAACTCATCTCGGTAAATGTGCTACTGATGATTGGGTGAACGAATTATATCCGAAAATGAAAGAAGCGGATGCAATTATTCTCGGCTCTCCTACATATTTTTCGGATTTAACGCCCGAATTAAAAGCAGTCATTGACCGTTGCGGTTATATATCAAGACGTGACGGAATGGCACTGAGCCGTAAAGTAGGAGCGGCAGTTACCGCTGTCCGCCGTACAGGCGGAATACATACCCTCGATTCAATACAACATTTTTTCTTTATAAACGATATGATTGTCCCCGGAAGTTGTTATTGGAACATGAGCCTTTCATGCGACATAGGTTCATACAAAAATGACACAGAAGGCATCGCAATAATGAAAAAACTGGGCGAAAACATAAAATGGCTACTTGAAAAAATAGTTTAATGCGACTTGATAAATTATTATTTGAAAAAAATTTTGCTAAAACCCGCCAAAAGGCACAGGAATATATAAAAGCAGGACTTGTTAAAGTAAACGGCATAATTGTAACTAAACCGGGGGTAAATATAGCCGCGGATTGTGTTTTGGAAGTGAACAAACCCGAAAATGAATATGTAAGCCGCGGCGGTTATAAACTGGAAAAAGCCTTGTCTGTATTTGATGTTGATGTTAAAGATAAAATTTGTCTTGATGTGGGTGCTTCTACAGGCGGTTTTACTGAGTGTTTACTGCGTTTTGGTGCAAAACGTGTTTATGCGGTGGATGTTGGGAAATCTCAGCTTGATATATCGCTTGCACAGAATAAAAATGTAATTTCGATGGAAACTACAGATATACGTTCGTTGACAAAACTACCTGAAGCTGTAGAATTTGCGACAATTGATGTTTCTTTTATTTCAATTTTGAAAGTCTTACCGTCGATTAAAACACTAATGCCGCACGGAGATATTATAGCGCTTGTCAAACCGCAATTTGAAGCAGGACGTCAAAATATCGGCAAAAACGGCATAGTGAAAAATCCGAAAATACACATTCAAGTGCTTGATAACATCATAAAACAAGCGGTTGATTATTCTTTATATGCGAAAGATTTAGATATATCCCCCATAAAAGGCGGTGAGGGAAATACAGAATTTTTGATACACTTTTCGTCAATATGAATGGAAATCCGCTATTGCAAAATTACAACAGTAGAAAAAGCACACCATAAGTTTTATTAAATAATTTTAATAGTATAAAATATATCGCCATTCATATATTTTTACGTCTGTTATAGATAAAAATATTATTACAAAAATAGTAAAAGTTATCTAAAAATCTTTTAACAATAAAAAATCTGCGATGTGCATTGTTTTGATGCCTTTATAATTACCATTTGAAAATTCGTCTGTTCTTAAAATATATTTTGGGTAATTATCTTTAATATTTAGCAATGGACTATATTCACGATCTTTTGTTTTTTGCAATTGAATTTTTTCTGTTACTTGGACATATATTTTGTTTTCTTGTTTTGTTGCCACAAAATCTATTTCTCCGTTGGCAAGCTGTCCAACAGTCACGTCATACCCTCGCCGCAATAATTCGATATATACGATGTTTTCAAGCATAGCCGCTACACTGTCGGGAGTATATCCTAAAACGCTGTATTTCATGGAAGAGTCGCAAACATAAAACTTTTCCTGCGTTTTTAAAATTGATTTTCCTTGCAAATCATAACGGGAACAACGATGTAAAATAAACGCGCTTTCTAATTTGCTAAGATAGTTATATACAGTTTCATTATCAACAGTACGGTTTTCTGATTTTAAATAATTTGAAATAGATTTAGCCGAAAATGTCCTGCCGATATTATCAAAAGCAAACTTCACAATTCGTTCCAACAAGTCAACTTTTCGAATTTGATTTCGTTTTACTATATCTGTAAATACTGTGGAATTATAAATATCTTTAACAATCGTATAAACTTCATCTGCGTTATATTCTTGTAAATGTGTTGCAGGAAAACCGCCATATCTCAAATACCTTGCAAATTCTTCTTTTAAGCTGGGTTTAACATAAAACTCTTTGCCGTCAGCTGTAATAAATTGGTTTTTTTCAGAAGTATAATAAGGTGTTATATAATTTTTTCTAAATTCCAGATATTCAATAAAAGAAAGAGGGAAAACCCGAAATCCGATATATCGCCCTGTCAAATAAGTTGATATTTCACTTGACATCATGCGAGAATTTGAACCGGTGACATAAATGTCCACATCAAAATCGGTCATAAATGAATTTACGGCTTTTTCCCAGTTTTCTATTTCTTGAATTTCATCGAGCAATAAATAAGTTTTTTCGTTTGGTGATAATTTTTCTTTCACTTGTTCATAAAACATTTTTGCGGTCATGTCTTCATATTTTAAAGAATCCAACTCATACGACAAAATACGATTATCAGAAATACCGCGTTCTCTCAGTTTTTCTGCTATCATTTTTAAAATAGTGGATTTGCCGCAACGCCGAACACCCGAAAGAATTTTAATAAACGGGGTATCAACATACGCTATTATTTTATCAACATAATCAGGACGAAAAATCATAATAAACACAACCTTTAACGTAGGAATTAGGAAATAGGAATTAGGACAATTTTTGCTTTCGCGAAATCTTTATGTTAAATTAAAATTATATCGACGCAAAAATGGGACAATTTTTGCTTTCGCGAAATCTTTATGTTAAATTAAAATTATATCGACGCAAAAATAGGACAATTTTTACTTTTGCGAAATTTTTGTGTTAAATTAAAATTACATCGACGCAAAAATGGGACAATTTTTGTTGACACGAAAATTTTATAAATACAACAAAATTCATATATCAACAAACAATTTTTGTTGACACGCAATTTTGTTTAATAAATTGAAATTCACATATCAACAAAAATTAGGATATTATGTTTGTAGGGGAGAACTCCGTTCGCCCGCGGAAAGTAACTACTTTATAATTATACCGCAAAAATATTTGTTTGTCAATAGTTTTGCGGATATAACCCGACAAACTTTTATAATTAATATATATTTGCGGTTATAACCCGACAAAATTTTATAATTAAAATGTATTTACGGTTTGAATTTAAAAACTTTTTAGAAAAGGAAAATTATTGTTTGATGAATATAACACAAGCGGAAAATATTATTCAAGCTCTGCGTGATAAAATAAATTATCATACGCATCGTTATTATGTGTTGGACAACCCCGAAATTGACGATTTTGAATTTGATAAATTAATGAGTGAATTGAAAACTTTGGAAAATGAATTTCCGCAACTGCTCACAGCAGATTCTCCCACAATGAGAGTGGGCGGAGTTGCCGTTTCTTCATTCGAAAAAGTACGTCATTCGGTACAAATGGGTAGCTTGCAAGACGCGTTTAGCTCTGATGAAATCAAGTCGTTTTGCAATCGAGTTGCGGATAAAATCGATGATGCGGTTTATGTTGTCGAGCCAAAAATAGACGGTCTTTCGGTTGCGTTAGAGTATGAAAACGGTGTTTTTGTACGCGGCTCTACACGGGGAGACGGTTTTGTCGGAGAAGATGTCACCGAAAATCTTAAAACTATATATTCAATCCCGTTAAAACTCACCCAACCTGTTGAATATTTAGAAGTACGCGGCGAAGTTTATATGTCTTATAAAAACTTTTCATCTTTATGCAAACAACAAGAAACTGCGGAAGAAACACCTTTTAAAAATCCGCGTAATGCGGCGGCAGGGTCTTTGCGGCTTAAAGATTCGTCGGTAACAGCAAAACGCAATTTGGATATATATATATTCAATATTCAAACTATACGAGGGGAATTTGCACAAAACAACACAACGGATTTGACTTCACATAAACAATCTCTTGACTTTTTGAAAGAACTGGGGTTCAAGACTGTTCCTTTTTATAATGCTTTTACCAATTTTGATGACATAATAAAAGAAATTGAACGAATAGGCGAAAAACGGTTTGATTTTGAATTTGGAATTGACGGAGCGGTAATAAAAATTGACGATTTTACACACAGAGAAATTTTAGGAAGCACAGGGAAATATCCGCGTTGGGCGGTAGCTTATAAATATCCCCCGGAAGAAAAAACAGCGGTATTGCTCGATATACAAGTCAATGTAGGACGCACCGGTGTATTGACTCCTGTGGCGGTTTTTGAACCGGTATTGCTTGCAGGAACAACGGTAAGCCGTGCGGTTTTGCACAATCAAGATTTTATAGACGAAAAAGATATTCGCATCGGCGACACTGTTATTGTTCGTAAAGCAGGCGATATAATCCCGGAAGTTGTGCGTTCTGTTTCGCATACTCTGGACAGTGTGAAATATATTTTACCCGACAAATGCCCTGTATGCGGCAGTTTGGCAGTTCGTTCAAAAGAACAGGCGGCGTTAAGATGTGAAAATTTATCATGTCCTGCACAATGCTTACGGAAAGTCATTCATTTTGCATCACGCACGGCAATGAATATAGAGGGTTTAGGCGGTGCAAATGCGGCTTTATTGGTCGAAAATGAAATTATATCCGACACTGCGGATTTATATTATATTACGGTAGAACAATTGTTAAAATTGGAAAGATTTGCGGAAAAATCTGCTGAAAATTTAGTCAACGCTATTAAAAAATCAAAATCCAACGAATTTTATCGTTTCATATTTGCTCTTGGAATCAGAGAAGTCGGCGAAGCGGCGGCAAAGTTGCTTGCGAAAAAGTTTAAAAATATAGATGCTATTATGTCGGCATCCGAAAAACAAATTGTTGAAATAGACGGTTTTGGCGATATAATGGCAAAAAACACAGTAGAATTTTTTGCATCCGAACAAAATAAAAATCTTATTGAACGCTTTAAACAAGCGGGTGTCAATATGAGCCACGATGAAGATAATCTTGAGCAAATGATTTTTGAAGGCTTGACTTTCGTATTAACGGGCACATTACCAGATTATACCAGAGAGATGGCAAAAGAAATTATCGAAAAACGCGGCGGCAAAGTCAGCAGTTCAGTATCGGCGAAAACAGACTATTTATTAGCAGGTGAAAGTTCCGGAAGTAAATATAAAAAAGCCCAAAACTTGGGCGTTAAAATTATAAATCAAAATGAATTTGAAAATTTGATAAATTTTAGTGGTCAGTGACCAGTGACCAGTGACCAGTGGTCAAAATTTACAATAATTTGTGTGAACACAAAATTGGACACAATGTTATTACAATGTTAAGAAATACAAAAACACATACACACCCTCAACAGGTGTATGTTATGAAAAAAGGAATGAAAAAAATCTTGAAATTTGATGTTGAAAAAATTGCGGCATTATCGAAATTAAGTTTTGAAGAAAAAGAGTGCGAATTGATGGAAAAAGAAATGACTGCGTTTGTAGATTTTGTGGGAGATATACCCGATATACAAGACGATTCGCCATTAATTGATATTGATGATGTAATGGAATTGCGTAAGGATGTCGTGCAAAACACTATAAATCGTGATGATTTATTTAAACCTGCTCCACAAGTAAAAGCAGGCTGTATAGTAGTGCCTTTGATAACTAACAAATAACAACTAACAAATAACAAATATTTTGGAATTTTTTATTAAGAATTAATTGCGTTAATGTTTCTACCCTAAATCCTAATTTTTGTTGATACACAAATCTTATTGTAACCATAAAAATTCCGTGTCAACAAAAATTGTCCCATTTTTGCGTT
>Ga0099364_10004828_pt1 | contig 20282 bp, 21 predicted proteins | sample TergutTh196P3_FD_73070 | JGI IMG/M metagenome (GOLD analysis project Ga0099364, IMG submission 73070) | Microcerotermes parvus P3 segment gut microbial communities from Pointe-Noire, Republic of the Congo - Th196 P3 | ecosystem: Host-associated > Arthropoda: Insects > Digestive system > Gut ... | reverse complement strand
TCATTATAGAGAGAACAGAGAACACTCCCCCCCCCCCCCCCCCCCGAAAAATTTAGCAAAAAATAACTCGCAATTATTTCTCACTGAGATCACTGAGCCACAGAGCGCACGGAGAATGAATTTAAATTTTTTCTTCCCCAGTGTCCTCTGTGTCTCCGTGTCCTCTGTGAGTAAGAATTTAGAAGGAGATGTTTATGAAAAGAATTACTAAGATTCTAGGAATTACTGTCATGGTGATGGTAATCGCAATCGGATTTGTTGGGTGTCCTGAAGAGGAAAAACCCAATGATTTTAACATTGTTGGGACATACAGCTTTATATTGAATAATAACAAGTGTACATGGGTCTTCAATTCTTCTGACAAGACTTATGAGATAGATAGACCAAATTTGCAGAAAATTTCAGGCACTTGGTCTGTTTCCGGTAAAGAGATTACTTTAAAAACAGATTCTGCTGTAGGAGCCTTAAATGAGACATTTACTATTTCAGAAGATGGGGATAATGTTACGCTAACTTTTAAAGGTAATGCGCAAGTATCAATGATATTTACAAATATCTCCGTAGTTGGAAAGAGTTTGACACTGATGAGGGAAGCGGTAGCAAATCCATTTATTGTAGTCTCTGTTTCGGTAAGCCCGGCTGGTACGGACAATACCCATAACCTTGCCATTAGAGAAGATGGTACTCTCTGGGCTTGGGGGGATGATACTTTTGGTCAACTAGGTTTATCTACCGGAGCTTATACACCTACACAGGTAGGAACAGCTACTAATTGGGAATCTATTTTGGCGGCGAACTTATACACCTTTGCCATCAGAAAAGATGGTACTCTCTGGGCATGGGGGTATAATACTGGTGGTGGACTAGGCTTAGGTGATACAACTGACAGAGACACACCTACACAGGTAGGAACAGCTACTAATTGGGAATCTGTTTGGGCGGGGAATAAGTCCATTCTTGCCATCAGAAAAGATGGCACTCTCTGGGCTTGGGGTAGAGGTTCGACACCTACACAGATATTTTTACCGTAACAACTTTTTTCTGCTCTGTCGTATGGCAGAGCGGGATATTAAAGATATTTAATTTTAAGGAGAAAAAAGATGAGTGATAATGAGAATAAAGAGAAATTTGAGATTTATCCATATAATTCTAGTATATTAGTTGGAGACAAAGGTACCATAATAAAAAACAATAAAACAACAGAAACAGCAGAAACATTAGAACCTTTTCTTTCCGGTGAAGGTTATTGGATGGTAAAGACTTCTACAAATTATTATGAATATGTCCATAGACTTATTGCTTTTACTTATGTATCAGGATATACCAAAGAACGCTGTGTTTGTCATCATAAAGATAATAACCGCCGTAACAATAATCCCAAAAATCTAGTATGGATATCTAAAAAAGAACATTATGCCTATCATAACTAAAGCTATAAGGAAGGTGGATTAGGAAGGGGAGGAAAAAGAAATACCCAAACCCCCTTTTTAATCCAATAAGGAGCTTCCTCATACATTTATAGAGGTTATTTTGAAAGTATTATCCAAAAATTATGAAATATCATATGTTCCTTTGGATCAAATTGATAAAAATTCAAAAATTATAAAATCTATGCCTATGACAAGTAACAAACATAAATTTAGTTTCATTCACAACTGCTATCCATACGCAAACACCGGACATAGTGGGTGGTGTTTGCAACAGCCAACACAGGGGAAGACGGTTTGTGTAGGGGGTAAGGGCGGGGTCGTAATATAATATCAGGTACCATGAGTTCTAACAAAAGCACCATTTTCCCAATCTTCTTTTCTGCCATCAGGGTAAATGATGGCGGGGCTTCCGTGTAATTTTCCATTGTTAAAATAATATTCGGTTTTAATCCATCCAACAGGATGTTCTTCACTGGGGATCTTACAAACAAATCTGCCCTGTAAAGGCTGCTCGTCATCATTTATTTCAACTTTGTCTATAAATTCAGGTTCTCTTGGTTTGTCCATAATAGTTCCTCATTATTCTTCATCTCCACGGGGAATCGAACCCCGGTTGCCGGGATGAAAACCCGGTGTCCTAACCGCTAGACGATGGAGACTGTCTTTACAGTTTAATTTACATTTTTCAGCAAAATGTGTCAATACCCCTATTGACCTTTTTTTATCGATATTACATAATTTATTTATAACGGCTTGAGCCGTCTTTTTACCCGGAATACAAGGAGTCTTTAGTGCCCTGCGGAAGAAAACGAAAACTTAGAAAAATCGCTACTCATAAACGCAAAAAGAAACTGCGCAAAAATCGACACAAGAGCAAATAAACGCCATTAAAACGGCGTCTATTTGCACGATAAGCGGCATTGAAACGCCGCCTATCGAAGCGGTTCACGAACACCTGACTACTTAAGTAGTCAGGCGTCGCAAACCGCCATACTATTTGGAAAGATATATATAATAACAATTTTAAGGAGAAACTCGATGAAAATATCTGCTTTACAGACGGCTCGATATGGTTATAAGCCTAAATTGCCTGAGATTTTAGGGGGCGCTATTGATGATATTGCCGTGGAATTTGGAGAGCCTACGGAGGCTCTTTCTGATAAGGATGAGCTCCGTGAGATTTTTAAAAATACTTATGGGAAGCCGCTTGCGCTTTTTAAGAATGGGAAGAACGATAAAATTCGCCGTGAGTTGAAGGTGGGTGTTATCCTTTCCGGCGGACAGGCTCCGGGGGGACATAATGTTATTGCCGGGCTTTTTGATGGGCTTAAAAAGGGCAACCCCTCCTCTACCCTCTATGGGTTTAAGGGCGGGCCTTCCGGGCTTACTGATAACAAGACGGTTGTTCTTACAAGTCAGATTATTGATGAATACCGTAATACGGGTGGGTTTGATATAATTGGTTCAGGGCGGACAAAAATTGAAACGCCCGAGCAGTTTGCGGCTTCTCTTGAAACTGCTAAAAAACTTGGGCTTGATGCGGTTGTCGTAATTGGCGGAGATGACTCCAACACCAATGCCGCCCTGCTTGCCGAGTACTTTCTTGCAAACGGCTCTACCACTCAGGTTATTGGCTGTCCTAAAACTATTGACGGCGATCTTAAAAACGAACATATAGAAACTTCCTTTGGCTTTGACACTGCGTGTAAAACCTACTCCGAGCTTATTGGGAATCTTTCCAGGGATGCCAACAGCGCAAAAAAATATTGGCACTTTATAAAATTGATGGGGCGCGCCGCAAGTCATATCGCTCTTGAATGTGCTTTCCAAACACAGCCAAATATATGTTTAATCTCTGAAGAAATTGAATCTAAGGCCTTGTCTTTGGATCAGGTAATAGATCAAATTTGCGCCTCTATTTGCAAACGAGCTGAAGATGGAAATAACTTTGGAATTATATTGATACCGGAAGGGCTTGTAGAATTTATACCGGAAATTAAAAAATTGATAGAAGAGCTTAATGATTCTATGGCAGAAGGTGAAAAAGAATTTTCCAAACTAACCGAACTTGCCGACCAGCTTAAGTGGCTTAGCGGTAAATTGTCTGCACCATCTTTTAAATTAATAAATTCACTTCCTGCCGATATTGCTCAGCAATTTTTAATGGACAGGGATCCTCACGGTAATGTTCAGGTTTCCAGAATAGAAACAGAAAAATTGCTTGCGGGTATGGTAGAAAAAAGGTTAGCTGTTTTAAAAACTGAGAACAAATATTCAGGGAAATTTTCTTCTTATACTCATTTCTTTGGCTATGAAGGCCGATGCGCGTTCCCTTCAAACTTTGATGCGGATTACTGCTACTCACTTGGGTTTTCTGCTTTTGTGCTAATTGCAAGCGGGCTTACCGGGTATCTTTCAAGCGTAAAAAATCTGACCAGCCCTGCCGACAAATGGGTTGCGGGCGGTGTGCCGCTTACAATGATGATGAATCTTGAACAAAGGCACGGCTCCAAAAAGCCCGTAATTAAAAAGGCGCTGGTTGAACTTGACGGAAAACCGTTCAAGGAGTTTGCCGCAAATCGGGAGGAATGGGCTGTAAAGACTGCGTATCTTTTCCCGGGGGCAATTCAGTATTATGGGCCTGGGGAAGTTTGTGATCAGCCTACTGTAACTTTGAAGCTGGAACGGGGTTAATTATAAAATGGGGTAACCATTTAACACTAATTTACACAGAAGGGACACAGAATGCACAGATTTTTTTTAATTTTTTTGTTTTTGATATTACCTAATCTTTTTGCTCAAGGAATTCAAGAAGACAGGGCAGCTGAAAATCCGCTGGCACTTAAAAGGGTTGTTATTTTGACTTCGGGGCTTGCTTATTATGAACATTCTGGGTCTATTAGCGGTAATGTGAATGTTCCGCTTGTTTTTAAGTACAATACAATAAGTGATGTGCTTAAAACGCTTGTTGTTAATGATCCGTCTTCTGCAAATCCTGTTGTTACTTATCAATTGGAAGATTCGTTTACGGAAACTTCGCGAATTGCAATAAACACTTCAAATGGAATACGGTTATTTGATATTAATGAAATTAGATCCATTAAATTTTCTGATCCTGAATTGGAACAGGAAGTTAGAAATGCATTGGACTCTTTGGATGAAACTGCCGGGTCAACATCTAGGCGGCTTACATTAAATCTTCCGGGAAACAATCAAAGAACAGTATCGATAAGTTATGTAGTGCCCTCCCCTGTTTGGAAAGTTTCTTACCGTCTGGATTTAGGGCAGCAAAGGCCGCTCTTTCAAGGCTGGGCAATTGTTGACAATGACTCCGATACCGACTGGGATAATGTCAGTCTTTCTCTTGTAGCAGGCAGGCCTGTCTCTTTTATTCAAAACTTGTATCCGCCTTATTATGTAGCGCGCCCTGTTCTTCCTCTAAGCATTGCAGGAGCCGCAGAAGCGCGGAGCCATGATCGAGGTTACGGCGGGGAAGTAAGCGAAGACAGCGCCGTTCTTTACGAAAGACCTGCTGATATGTTGTATTCAGCACGAAGCTCAGCCCCTGCTCCTGCAGTTGCAAGAGAACAATCTAATGTTGCAGGCGGCGTTGTAGAAACAGCCCAAGGAGCGGATGCAGGCGGTCAATTTGAGTTCACAATTAGAACGCCTGTGACTCTTAACCGCAAAATGAGTGCTATGTTCCCTCTTGTGGAATCCAATATTGAAGCGCGGAAAATTCTTTTTTACGGCGGCAGGGGGCGCTATCCCCGTCTTGGTGCGGAATTATCCAACAACAGCGGCATGAAACTTCCTGCAGGGCCTATCACGGTGTATGACGGCGGTATTTATGCGGGGGATGCGTTAATTGAATTCTGGAATGAAAATGAAAAACGGATTATCTCTTATGGAGAAGACCTAACGGTAAGCGCGGCAATGAACAGTACAACTGCAAATACAGTAAGCACTGTTACAATTTCCGGCGGAGTTATGACTATCAACCGTACAATATCGTTTAACACTTCATATTCGTTTATTAATTCCGATTCTTCCGCCAAAAACATGGTTATAGAAAAAGATAAAATTATAAATACTACCCTTGCCTCTCCAAATGCCGCTGAACAAACTACAACAGCATATCGATTCAATATATCTCTTCCTGCAAACCGTGAAACTGTATTTTCGGTTGTAGAACAAAGACCTATGTCGGAAAGCATAACACTTTTATCCCAGCGCCCTGAATCATTGTTAAGTTATTCTACAAATCAGGAAATACCACAGAGCATTCGCGCCGGTTTGCAAAGAGCGGTTGAACTAAGGCAGGCTGTTGACTCTGCAAACAACAATATCAGAAATATCGAGGCTGACAGAAACCGCCAAATTGCAGAGCAAGACAGAATCCGCCGCAACCTTGAAGCAGTAGGCAGCCAAACCCCTCAGGGGCAGACATACCTAACCAGGCTTACAACCCTAGATGCAGAAATTGACGAGCTAACCCGCAATTTGGAAAGTGCAAATACAAATGCAAGGGCGGCGCAGACGGCGTTTGAGAATTATTTGGCAAATCTCAACCTAAACACAGATTAACACTGATTGAAGATAATCTGGAGAACAGACGAATGTCTGCGGTAAAACAACTTCCTTTCCAGCGGCGAACGAAGTGAGCCATTAACACAGAAAAAACCAAAAATAAAAATCAGTGAAAATCTGCGCCTAATCTGCGCAAATCAGTGTTTAATGGTAATCCCCAACTCAACCAGCTGTTTCTGATCCACTTCCGACGGGCAGTCATCCATTGGGCTGATTCCAAATGAATTCTTGGGAAATGCCAGTACATCCTTAATCGATGTAAGCCCTGCCATGATCATTACAAGCCTGTCTAAACCGGGAGCTATTCCGCCGTGAGGAGGTGCGCCGTATTTAAACGCTTCTGTTAAAAAGCCAAACTTTTTCAGCGCTTCTTCAGGGTCTATTCCCGCTATCTTAAATACACGGTTTTGCATTTCACTGTCATGAATACGAATCGAGCCTGATGCCAATTCATAGCCGTTTAAAACAAGATCATAAAGGTCGCCCTTTACCCCACCGGGGTCTGATTCCATTGTGTCATGGTATTGATCCTGAGGCCATGTAAACAAATGATGGGCGGCTTCCCATTTTTTTTGCTCTTCATCATATTCAAACATGGGGAAGTCTATTATCCATACAAATTCAAAATTTGCAGGGTCACAAAGCCCTAAATCTTTTCCAAGTTTGGAACGGACAGCTCCCAAAGATACATTGGCTGTCCTGCGGTTTTCATCCGCCACAATTAAAATAAGATCGTTCTCCCCTGCTCCAAGCTCTTTTGTTATGTCACTTGCTTTATCCGCAAAGAATTTTGAAACACCGCCTTCCAATGCTCCGCCTGAAACAACTTTCATCCACGCAAGCCCTTTAGCTTTGTAAATTTTTGCATGAGCTTCAAGTTCTTCAATTTGTTTACGGGAGTAATCGCTTTTTCCTTTTACAACAAGAGCTTTAACCGCGCCGCCTTTTTCCAACGCACCTGTGAATGCCTGAAAATCACTGCCTTGAACAAATCCGCTAAAATCCTGCAGCTTCATATCAAAGCGCAAATCGGGCTTGTCGCTGCCATACTGCTCCATTGCCTCTTCCCATGAAAGCCGTTTAAAGTTTTTAGGAAGCTCAATATTCAAAACTTTTTTGAACACATGATACATTAGCCCTTCTGTCATGGACAGAACATCATCACGGCTGACAAAGGACATTTCAATATCGATCTGAGTAAACTCAGGCTGTCTGTCGCCTCTGGAATCTTCGTCTCGGTAACAGCGGGCAAGTTGAAAATATTTATCAAAGCCGGACACCATTAAAATCTGCTTGTACAACTGCGGCGACTGGGGAAGCGCATAGAATTTTCCGGGGTACAGCCTTGACGGCACAAGATAATCCCTTGCCCCTTCAGGGGTGGATTTTATAAAAGTAGGAGTTTCAATCTCATAAAACCCATTAGCCGTCATCCACTCCCGTACGGCAAAAGTTGTCTGACTCCTCATCCTAATACGGTTTTGCATTGCCGCAGAGCGCAAGTCAAGGTATCTATACTTTAAACGAAGATCCTCATTTGCCTTGCTTTCTTCCTCAATTTGGAAAGGGAGAACCTCGCACTTATTCAGAATAACAATCTCAGAAGCAATTACCTCTATCTCCCCCGTCTCCATATTGGCATTAACCATATCAGCAGGGCGCGCCTGTACTACGCCACTAGCGGCAATTACATATTCATTACGAAGCTCATCACAAACAGCAGCAAGCTCCGTATTTTTTTCAGTATCAATAGTAACCTGCGTAGTGCCATAACGGTCTCTCAAACTAATAAAAAAGATCCCCCCATGATTCCGCTTCCGATGCACCCACCCATTCAAAATTACATTTTTACCCGCATCATTTTTACGAAGCTCTCCACAAGTAATCGTCCTTTGCATCTTTATCTCCTTAATAAACATGAATTAAATCTGTGAAAATCCATTAAATCCGTGAAAATCAGTGTTTCATGGTATTATTGTAATAAATTTTTCTGTTTTATGCTATAATATAAATATGAAATTCGAACTAGACGATATCCTCATGGAAAACATCCTCTTCCACATGGAAAACAAGGAAGGGCACTATTTGATTGATACTCTGGAAAGGCAGATACATGATGTCGATGATTACAGCTTGGATATCGACTTTGAAGACAAAAACCGCTTTATAGACCTGCCGGTCTGGACATCCGCCGAAGGTTTCAGGCTTATGGAAAAATACACCGCAAGCCTTAATAACCCTATTTTAAGGCAGGAGCTAACAGATGCCCTTAATTCCAAGAAGGGTGTGTTCCGCGCTTTCAAGAATAGGCTTGAAGAACACCCGCAGGCATTAAAACAATGGTTTGCCTACAAAAAGCAAAAACTAAAACAAAAGGTGTTGCTCTGGTACAACAGTATGCGTGAAGAATGGGGTCTTGAGCCAATAGGCGAAGAACCTGAGGACACTTCTTTGCTGGTTATGGAAGATTTTGTTTTCAGACAGGAACCCTGCACAGACTGTGAAATTTGCTTCACTGCCGAATCCGCTGACGGCGAAAACGCAGGCTGTATTTGCGCTATAAAAACTGAAACCGGTCTAAATATCAACAAACTTGAAGTAAACAAAAAATATCAAGGCATGGGGCTGGGGAAGACTCTTTTATCAAAATTATTAGAAAAAACAGAAGAAAAAACCATAACAATAGAAGTCCCTGTGGAATCAGAGTTTTTTGCCCGTAGTCTCCATCTTGAGGGGTTTAAGATGGTTTCTTATAAATTTAAACGTGGTCACGATTGATACTGAGTTGGAGACAGAAATGAGATACAGTGTGTATCATCTTCAATCTGTATTAGTTGCAACTCTGCCTACGCTATTGGTTTATTTCCCATTCTTACTTTTTCAAGTTGCTGCATCTTTTTGAAATAGCCGTTTTGCCTAGGGATCTCTTTTACATCCTTAATAAATAATTTGTCATTCATTATTTGGAAAGACTTATTTTCCATCAATTTTCTGCCCACCAAGGAACCTTCTCCTTGCGAAAGCCCAACCATATTAATAAGTTCTTTTAACCCAAAATCAAAACTAAAATTAGTAAGTGTGCTAATATCAATCTTTTTCTTATCAAGCTGGATCTGTAGCATATCGTACATTTTTCCAAGAGGGTCATTTATTAAGGTGTTCGCAAGCTGTCTGTAAATAAGCCAGATACGCTCAGCTAACAGAGTAGTTAATCTGGCAATAAGCTGCGGCTGGGAAGTAATCATCTGCTGGAAATTAGCTTTGTTTACTGCCATAAGTTGACAATCCTCATAAGCAACAGTTGTAGCCGCTCTGGGTTTGGATTCCAAAAGTGCCATTTCTCCAAAAATATCCCCGGATTTAAGCACAGCAAGGAGAATCTCATTATTCTCCGTTATTTTAATAATCTTTACAGAACCTTTCTGAATGATAAAAAGCTCATCCCCCGGTTCCCCTTCACAAAAGATAATGGAGTCCTTGGTATAGACGCGGGTCATTTCTCCCGGCGGAGCATCTTTCTGAAGGTTCTTAACATAGGGGGCTATTTTCTTCATTCTTTCAACTGCTTGTTGAATATTCTCCCCCCTGGGACAACATCTTACATATTTTTGATACGCATAAAATGCCTGACTAAACTGATTGTTCTTGGCGTAGTATTCAGCAACATGATAGATATGGCTTGGGTCTTCATCTGCTGCCTTTTGCTTGAGGGTCAAACGAGTTAAGGCTTCGTCAAGGAAACGCATTCTTTTGGAGAACTGCAGAATAATCTTCATGGCCACTGGGGCGTTATTTTGGATTAACTGACTGAACTGTTCTTTCTGGACAGAAATTAGAGTAACATCGGTAATAGCCTGAGCAGTCTCGATATGGCTGTGTCCGGACATGGTAGAGACAACACCAAAAAAGTCACCGGGACCAAGGATGTCTCCCTGTTCCTCAGCTACAATCTGTACTTCTTTTGAAAGCTTGATTCTTCCGGAGCGGATTATAAAAAATTTGTCTGCGTTCCTTTTGCCCTCTACAATAATATACGAGTCCTTAGCAAAATTAACAAAAGTGAGTTGTAAAGCTTGGCTCATCTCCCCCCTCTTAAATACAATTATATTATGAAATTTTATCGACATATTGTCAAGCAGTTTTGACTATAATGAAAAAACCCTTGTTATTTCCCCTAATTATAACCGATAATTGAAATAATAATATGAATAAACGGATAAATTTTGAAGATACTATCTTTATTTTGACTGTTCGAATAAGGCTAATAAAAGACCTTTTACGCCTTGATATTGACCCTGGTCTCTTTTACCGACAAACTATTGGGGATTTAGAGTTTATAAGCTCTGTATTGGATATTATGACAGAGAAATTCCTTGCAAATTTGAAGTTTTTAGACCGTGAAACAGAGGGGGATAACCTTCTTGATGCCGAATGGCAGTTTAGCCAGCTTTTAAATGAGATTTCTAACAATTCCAGCCCTTATTCTCAGGTTTATTTCCCGGAAACCCAAACATGGACTGACAAATTAAAAAAAGACAGCTCTAAACGCAGAAAACTTTTGGAAGAATCATCAATATCTGTAGAACATTCCACAGCTGAACCTGTGGTAAGCAATGCCGAGCTTAACGGGCTTTTGGGCAGCCTTTGATAATTTGTGAGAATAACCGGCGGTAATCTAAAAGGCAGAATTATTTCAGTTCCCGCAGGTATCATAAGACCTGCAATGGACAGAATGAGGGAATCTATTTTTGCGTGTTTGGGGAATATTGCTGGCCTTTCATTTTTAGACATATTTTCAGGATCAGGGATTATTGCTTTAGAAGCCGCTTCCCGGGGAGCCTGCCCTGTCGAAGCTGTTGAACAGGATAAAATAAAACGTAAAACTCTGCTTGAAAATGTATCTATTTCACCCTGCCGTATTAATTGTCGTTTTATGCCTGCCGAACTGTATGTTAAAAGGGCAAAATCCGCCTTTGATATTATTTTCTTAGACCCCCCCTTCCCATATCAATTTAAATGGGAATTAGTATCCAATATAGCGGTTTCTCCTCTTGTTAAAAATGGCAGTAAAATCCTAATCCATCGTCCCGGGAACGATCATCCAAAAGAAGAAATAAATAATTTAACAAAAATAGATTCAAGAGAATATGGCCGGTCTGTGGTTGATTTTTATACTAAAAAGGCAGATAATATAAGTAAGTAAAATATGGATAAAAAAATATTTGAAAAATTTGACAAAGAGAACTCATTTATAAGAGTAACAGCCAATGCTCCTGCAGGCTCTCAAAAAGCCGCTCTTAACCGGAAAGGGAATCAACTTTTTAATACAGGCAAAATTGAAGAAGCAAAGAGGGTTTTTATGACTACAGGGTATTCTGACGGATTATCCCGTGTGGGTGATTTTTATAAATCAAAAGAAAGACTGGTGGAAGCTTTACGAATGTACTGGATGGCGCATGATAAAACAAAGGCAGAACCTTTAATTGAGCATACTGCCGGCTTCATTCAGAGCATATTGCGTGAAGAGCAAAGGTAAGGAATAAAAATGAATGATGTAAAAATGCAGGAAGAAAAAATAACTGAAATTTCCAAAACTGGGTATAATCTTTTAAAAGAAAATAAAATAACTGAAGCCATTGACTGTTTTACCAAAATCTTGATGATGGATGAAAACAACAACTATGCTCTTGTGGGCATGGGGGATGCTACAAGAAAATCTGGGGTAATCCGTGAAGCCATAAAATATTACCAAAGGTGCCTTACGCATCACCCCGGAAATAACTACGCTCTTTTTGGACTTGCCGACTGTTACAAAGCAATGAATCAATACCAAAAAGCCATTGGTATTTGGGAACAGTACCTTAATTATGATGATAAAAATATTACAGTCCTTACAAGAATAGCGGACGCTTACCGCAAAGTCCGTAATTTTGACAGTTCAAAAAAGATATACAAGCGCGTTCTGGAAATGGAGGCAACTAATCCTTACGCTATTATTGGACTTGGACATTTACACTATGACTTTAAAGATTACAATGAAGCCCTTTTTTATTGGGAGAAAATGATTGTATCAGGCTATGATAATGTTGATATCCGTGTACTTACTTCCATTGGCAATTGCCATAGAAAACTAAAAACTTTTGAACAGGGTATTCCCTATTTTGAGGCTGCCCTTAAAAGAGAAGGCAGTAATTTTTACGCCCTTTTTGGAATTGCGGATTGTTATCGTGGTATAAATGAATTTGAAAAATCTATCATTTATTTTAACAAAATTCTGGAACAAGACCCAAGAAATAAAATGATTCTAACCCGCACAGGGGACGCTTACCGTAATCTAAATAATTCTGAAAAAGCTAAAGAGTTCTATGAACGGGCTTTAAATATAGAATTTGATACTTACGCCGTTATGGGGCTTGCCCTGCTTTCAAAGGCTCAGGGAAAGTTTGAAGAAGCAATTCATTCTTTTGCAAGACTAATCCAGCAGGACAACAAAAATTACCGCTTGTATGTTGAGCTTGCCGATTGTTATATACAGACAAAAGATAAGAAAAAAGCAATTGAAGTGTTGGAAGAATTTCAGAAACTTGGTATAAAGAGCCAAAAAATTTCCGAAATACTGCAAGAGCTTTAATCTTAATTAATTACTCCCAACTGTCCGCAGGCACCGTTTACTCCTCTACCCTTTTTATATCTTACCGTAACCTTTAATTTATTTTGCTCTAAAAGTTTAATAAAATTGTTTACCTCATTTTTACCGGGTTCAATAAGCGGTTTCCCTTCAAATTCCAAGCCCGGAACAGGGTTCCACGGTATAATGTTTACAACGCATTGTAACCCTTTTGCAAATTCCGCAATGGACAGGGCATCCCATTCCCGTGTGTTAATACCACCCAATAAAGGGATCTCCAACGTAATACGGTCACCGCTTTTTTTCTGAAAAAGAATCAGGGCTTCTTTTACCTTTGAAAGAGGGTTATTCTTTGTAATAGGCATAAGCCTTTGGCGTAATTGTTCATCTGCAGTTGTTAAAGAAAGGGCAAGCCTGATATATGGTCCATTTTTGGCAAGATCAAAAAGACCGTCACAGATACCGCAGGTGGAGACTGTTATTCTTTTTCTTGAAAAGTTCATACCCTTTGGGTCTGTAAAAAAAGAAACGGCTTTTCTTAATTGTTCTAAATTTAAGAGCGGTTCTCCCATTCCCATTATGACTATGTTATGGATTTCGCGCAGAGGCGCTGAGTTTGTAGAGGACGCAGAGGAAAGGAATGATTTTAAATGTAAGAATTGCTCTGATATTTCTGAGCAGGTTAAGTTTCGTAAAAAACCTAGGGTGCCGGTTTTGCAAAAGACACAGCCTGCGGGGCAGCCCGCTTGGGTAGAAAGACACGCAGTATATCGATCTTTACCATCACTTAAAAGCACAGCCTCTATTTTTGCCCCATCATTCAAAGCAATAGCAATCTTTTTAGTATCTATATCATCATAAACACTATCAATTTTACTGGAGAATATTGAAAATCTTTGGTTCAATTCTTTTTGCAAATCTAAAGGAATATCTGTCATTTTTTCAAAATCAAAAACACCCTTAACAATCCACTTATAAACCTGCTTAGCCCTAAAACTAGGCAGTGGCAAAAACAATCCCTCTATATCTTTACAAGATAATCCCGCAAGGCTAATCAAATATTCCTCCGCGCCTCTGCGCCTCCGCGCGAGGTAAAAAAATCAATTCCCCAGCATCTGCGAAGCAGTCCTAGCCTGCCCCTCCGTATTATAAATGCTCATCACATCTTCTTTTAACCACCCATATTGAGGTTCATCCGTAAGCACCCATGTCTGAAAGCCGGAGTCTGTTCTGACCGTCTGCCGCCTTATAATCCTTACAAGAGAGCCTCGGCGCAGATAACCCAGAGAAACACTATTTTCCTGCGGGTCAACCTGAATATGAGTGAAAGAGTCTGTTATTACCCCATAACCAATATAGTTTCTGGTCAGAGGAGCTGTTATTGGAGGAATTACTTCATTATCCTCCCTTTTTGCCCTGCATGCAAAGAGGGATACTATACAAAGACATACAATTATGGTTATTCTCATTCTAATGAAGAATATAACCGTTTTTTTGGTTTTAGTCATCATCTCTTTTCCGGTATTTGGAGAAAGTGCCTTAAAAGGCTACTCTTTTTCTGTGGCACCGCATATCGGTTTTGTTTATGGACAGGCTTTGGAGCTTGTGTATCAAAATCCCAGTTTAAATGACAGTGAATTCTTAAGCGAACTAAAATGGGACATGAAACCGATTTTTTATATGGGATTGGGGTTGGATTTTGGCATAACGGACATAATGAAAAAACCAGGCTTTTTTTCTACAGTATCCTTTAAAGCAGGAATCCCTGCTGACTCCGGTTATATAGAAAACCGCGATTGGCTGTCAAATGCTCATTCGGAGCTTACAGATTATTCCAAACATACAAACAAAACACGGGATTTTTTTTGGCTGGATGCCGCTATCGGCGTATCTATTCCTATAGGATCGATATCATATATAAAACCATTTATAAACGGCTCATGGATGCATTTTGCATTTACAGGCAGGGACGGGTATGGGGAATATCCATATAGCTCAGACCCGGATTTTCATTATATTGACTATACAGGTCAGGATATTATCACTTATAAACAGGATTGGTTTTTAGCGGCCATTGGCTTTACAATTGGAACAGAAATCTTTCATCCTCTTTCAATAGAGTTAACATTCAGAGCAAGCCCGTTTACATATTGCATCGCGATGGATGAACACCTAAGCGTACTTCTTCCCGATGGCAGACATACTAATAAACGAACATACAATGACTACACAAGATTTGGACTTTATATCGAGCCCGGATGTACAATATCATTTACCTTGCAAAAAATAGATCTTTCTCTTGGGATAAATTACAGGTATATTGGAAATACCAGAGGAGTTACTTATATCAACAACAGTCCATACCCTGACACACGGAATGAATCAGGAGCCGGGTTGTTTGTGTTAGACACCAAGCTAATTGTTACAATACGGCTCTAATTAATCTCTTATTTGGAATACAAAAAATTATAAAGTACTCTTCTTTGGAACCCCGTGGGTGCCGGAAAGCTCCCATCTCTATCAAAGAAAGAGCGCACCCGGAAAGATGAAATGGAGAACGGCGACTCCAAGTAATCCCAAGCCTAAAGGTTTTCTAATCTTTAAAAGATTAATTGCAAAGCTATCCAATGATTTATGAGATTCAGACAGTGAATAAGTATCTTGCCTGTAAATGCCAAAAATCAGAAGGAAACCGGCAATTATGCCTGCCGTTGCCGGGACAAGATCACCAAAGAAAAACTGCTTTTCACCAATTGGCGAAAGAAGCTTTAAAACCCCGGTTACAGCACTAATAATCCCCAAAACAAGGTGAAAAGTAGGGTTGTTTAGAGAAAACCTGGATTTTTCTACATCCTGATCCTCTGTGCCAGTGAATAAGAGATATCCGCTCAAGCTATTGCATAAGATCGATAAAAAATACAGTTGTACCATATTTATACAATACTGTAAAAATGGATTTTAGTCAATAATTTATTGTGGTTTTATTGTGGTTTTCAACGAAGTTTTTTCAGTATTAAAGACTATCGCCAACTGGGGTGAATTATACGGCACTACAAAGCGGGTTTCTTCTTCTTCCCTCAGGGTAAAAAAGACCCTATGTATAAAAATGGGGTATTCTTCATCAGGATTAGAAACTACCGGGGACACGCCTATATCAACAGCTCCTGTATAGGGATCCTTGCCGCTTATAGTTTTCCTTAGCACAATAATCGTAGTATCTTCAAAAGAGGTAGCTCTTATTTCCAGTTTGTTTCCTTCCAGCGAGTATGAATCATCCATGAAGCCCAATAAGGCCATAATAAAAATAATAACGCATAAAATTATTATTGTAAAAAAAACCGTAGCCCTGGGTTTGTCAGCAATAAGAGGCCTTAAAAGATTAAACTTATGACGAGGTTTTTCATACAGATTTCTTACGCTTGCCGGAGCTTTATCCAGCCTATGCTGACGGTTATAGTAAAAGTTCAGTTTTTCTTCTTCTAAGGGGTCAGGGTTTTGACGGGAAAGCTTATAATTTGCGTTTGGCCTTTTAAAGCCGTCGTTATTATCTGTCACGGCAATTCTCCCATAAATCTGTCGGTTCTCCACCAAACAAATTTGACATTATAATTATCGGCAAGCATTGCAGACAAAATACCTTCCGTAGAAAGTTGAAAATCATTATATCTTAATTCATCATTGGAAAATTGAATATTTCCGCGCCGCTGCTGATGAGAATAAGTATCCACATGAAGAAGCGTATAGCCGCTATCTACAGGAAAATATAGAAGCGCTTTTCCGGCTCTGGAAACACCCAATAATGAATAAAATACCCTTATATTTGTAGGTCTTCCATTTTCAATTATTTCATACAATGGGATTTCCAATGAACTTATATAGGCACCGTCTTCTACATTTAAGGTCCAAATAACTGAGCTTATTGGTTCCGCTCCCGTACGGGTATTTGTTGATTGATCAAAAATATCACGGGTGTAATCAACTTTTATATATAAACACCTTGCATCGGGAGCGGCGACTATTTTATCTATTATAGCCAGAGCATCCGGCCAGTCAGGCAGCTTTGGTATCATATTGGCGGCTATTTTTACTAAAAATCGATGCATTCCCGCTGAATCGAACCAGTAAACATTCCAGCCATCCGGAAGCCGACAGATTACGGCAAGTTCATCCCTTATAGAAGTAGTAAGCCCCACTATCCTAGGGAATGGGTTTCCCCCTATTCCATTTTGGCCAAGATAACTTATAAATCTGCCGTCCTGATCAAAATGCAGAATTATACCGTCAAGAATGGCACCACTGTCAGGGTCTGTACGCCTTGCCTGGGCAGGCAGCCTATCTTCCACAAAGATATGTTTGCGCGAGTCAACTGCTATCCAGCCCGGTTCTTCCAAGGGATAGGAATATGCCCAACGGGTAGCCTGTTCATCTTCAGAAATATTTGTCCTAAGAGTAATAGGGGGCGGATTAGTTTCCTCATTATAAATCATAAACAGCAGATCCCCGTAGGAATTAAATCTTACTATCTTACCGCTATTTCCGTCTGATATGTAAAAAATACCGTCCCTCATTGTAAAGCCTGTACGCCTTATCCCCCTGTCCCCTTCCATCATGTACAAAGCAATTTGATCTTCCATAATGCCAATTTCCAGTGAAAACAGGTCTTCCCTTTGAATGGAATTATTCCTTGAATTTGGGCATCCCGTAAGGGCAAGGCAGGCGATCATCAATATAAAATATTTATTCATTTACTTAATAAAATGGACTTTTTTACCTTGTTTGTCAATTGGTTTATGTTTATAATAATACCATGCAAAAGGCAGTTCTTATAATATTATTAACTCTTTTAATATCAATTCTTAGCTGCGCAAGTTCTATTGAAGCAGCCGAACTTTTTGAAATTGGGATGGCTTATTTTGAGCTTGGTAAATATGAAGAAGCTGAAAAATGGCTGAATCGAGCAAGAAACAGTAACAGAACCATGACCGCATCCCAATACAATCTGGGCAGGATAGCGTTTGAACAGGAAAGATATGAAGAAGCGGCTGGGCATTTTGAAGATGTATTAAAAAGAGACCCAAATAATGTCCTTGCTCTAAGAGCGGCTGCCTATACAAGGATTAAATCCGATAACATTGACAAAGCGGAAAAACATTATGCAAAACTTTTGGAGCTTGTTCCTGAAAGTTCAGATGACGGGCACAATCACGCCCTTGTGTTATTTGCAATGGGCAGACACACTGAAGCGGAAGAAGTACTGGAAAAATATCCGTTAGCATTACTGGATAACAATGATGTGCTTCTTCTTTACGCAAGAAGCCAGGCAGCCAGTAATAAACCACAGGCTATAGACAGCTACTCAACATGGCTGAATAACAATACAGATGCAAAAGTCCGTTTTGAATACGCTGCCCTACTTGAAAAAGGTGAATTATATGCAAGAGCCCTGGAAGAATACCGAAAAGCTCTTACAGAAATCCCCACTACAAGTAGCCTTGACAAATCAGAGTTTGTTTTTGCAATAGCAAGAGTGCTTTTAATTGCGGACAGTGCAAGCAATGAAGGAATTACAGAACTTCAAGATGCGGTAAAAGAAGGTTTTAATGATATAGCCGCTTTGGAAGAATTAATAAATGACAGAAGAATAAGCGCCGCTAACAGGGAAAGTATAAGAATTATATTAAACGATCTTCGCAGCGCACATACAGACGAAAGTACCGACACAGATTAATTTGAGAAACAGCAGTAAAAACGGCTCTTTTCAAAACTGGCATTTATTACTATAATAAAAGAAAATAAAATGATTGTATCAATGATTAAGATTATTTTTGAAATCCCCGATGTTACTAGCATTAAGGAAAAACGGCGGGTTGTTAAGTCTGTAATTGACAAGCTCTACCACCGTTTCCGTATGACTGCGGCAGAAGTGGACATGCAGGATTCCCTATCCTTTTGCCAGATTGGCGGCGCTCTAGTATCCAATTCCAAAAATTTTGGAGAGACTGTTTTACAAAAAGCGTTTAAGCTGATAGAAAAAGAGACACCTGTCCGTATTCAGGACATAGTAATACATTCGGAAGAATATTGACAGTAAGGGGAGGCAAGGAGAAAACTATGAAAAAAAAGTGTGTGATATTTTTGATGCTGATTATATCGATCTTTAGCTCATGTCTTGGATTGAGTATGGATATAAGTATGCGAGGTAATGGTTCCGGGAGGGTTGTCATGGAATACAGTATACCCGCCGGGGCAGAAAGTATTGGCAGATTGGATGGCAATGAAAACTGGCCTATTATTCCCGTAGGCCGTGCCGACTGGCAAAGGACTGTATCTCGCATTGACGGCGTAAGGCTTGCATCATTCTCTTCCCGGACAAGACAGCAGGAAGTTATAACAAAAGTTGCATTGGATTTTGACAGCCCGGATGCGCTTGTAAACTTACTTGATCCGTCAGGCACCAGAGCTTCCTATTCAACAGGGGCTTTGAATATTGTTTTAAACAAAAATATCCCCTCTGAAATAAACCCAGACCTTCTGGATTTATTACGGCAGGTATCTTCCGGTAAAAAAATATCGATTACTTTTACCGCCGCCGGCACTGTATCAAATATTACCGTCACCAATGGAGAAGGCAATTCGATAACCACCCCGCAAACAGCACAAGTTGTCCAGGAAGGCAGAAGGGTTTCGTTTACTATCGATACTGTTGAAGTGTTTGATCAGACTGAGGGACTTGGGATTACCATTAGACACTGATTAGCGCTGATTAAGCACAGATTTTCACTGATTTTTTTATCTTTAGTAAATCCTCTGTGCCAATCGTGACGTCATACTCCCCTACATAACTTCCAAAAACGGAATACAAACCAAGCTAAACGCATCCTTCAAAACAAACATCACCGCGCGGGATAATTCCAATCTTGCGGCGGACAACTCTTTATCCTCGCAATTTAAAATCGGACACTCATGATAAAAACGGCTGAAGCTTTTGGAAAGCTCATACAAATACCCCACCAAATGTGAAGGATCAAGACCCTCCGCCGCCGCCCCCACCGCCGCAGGATAACCAGCCAACACCTTAATCAGCTCCCACTCCGAATCAGTTATCAGTAATGAAAAATCTATCCTTTGCGTCTCTGCGTCTTTGCGCGATGCATTCTTCCTCAACATCGAACAAATCCTTGCCCCCATATACTGCAAATACGGCCCGGTATTCCCGTTAAAAGACAATGACTCTTTTGGATCAAAAAGCATATCCTTTATCGCGCTAACCTGCAGCAGAAAATAATGCAAAGCACCTAACGCAATTTTTTCCGCCACTTCCTGTGGTGCGCCCACTTCTTCTTCCCGTTCTTTTTCTTTTATTTCCGCCAAAGCCATTTCCCGCAAGCTGTTGATCAAATCATCGGCATCAACTACAGTGCCTTCACGGCTTTTCATTTTGCCTTCAGGCAGATTTACCATGCCGTAGGAAAGATGATGCAGGTTTTCCGCCCATGAATAGCCAAGTTTTTTTAATAAAATAAACAGCACCTTAAAATGATACTGCTGTTCCGACCCCACAACATAGATCATTTTATCAAAAGGCCAGTCTTTGTGACGGTTAATTGCCGTTCCAAAATCCTGCGTAATATATA
>Ga0099364_10004827_pt1 | contig 20286 bp, 23 predicted proteins | sample TergutTh196P3_FD_73070 | JGI IMG/M metagenome (GOLD analysis project Ga0099364, IMG submission 73070) | Microcerotermes parvus P3 segment gut microbial communities from Pointe-Noire, Republic of the Congo - Th196 P3 | ecosystem: Host-associated > Arthropoda: Insects > Digestive system > Gut ... | reverse complement strand
CACATCAATATAAGACTTATCTTTGCGCCATATTTTTGAATTAGTTTTTTGTTTCATGTTTTAATGTATATCAAGATGAAAAAGAGTATTTTTTTAGTTGCCCTTACAGTAATAATGGGCATTTCGGGATTTACCGCCAAGGCACAGTACGCTCCTACTGCGGCTGACGTTAAACCTCTTATGGTTGGGCAGGAGATGCCCGACAAGATAATCTCCATTCAAATGCCCTATGGCTCGGGAGCGCATGGGCTGCTCGGATTAGACTTCTTCGAAGGAAAAGACCTTCGCATCAGTTTCAGAAATGGAACGATAAGGTTAAATAAAAAAATCGCAAAAAAAACATAATTAATTAAATATGAATGAATTTAGAGCAAATAATCAGGAATTGTTGAGTTTGATTGAAGTTTGGGAGCCAAGATTTTTAACGCTTGGCGAAAACGATATTACCCTGCGTCGTAACAGCCAAAACCGTAATATTAAGCAAATTGTAGGGCATATGATTGATTCGGCGTCAAACAATACGCATCGAATTGTGCATTTACAATATCAACCAAGTCCTTTCTCTTTTCCGTGTTATTCGAGTTTTGGGAACAACGACCGTTGGATTGCCATACAGAATTACCAATCAGAAAATTGGACGAACTTAGTTCAACTCTGGAAATATGTTAATATCCACATTGTTCACGTTATTAACAATGTAAATGAAGATAAGATTAACAGCCAGTGGTTATCGACAACAGGCGAAAAGGTATCTTTAAAAGATATGATTAACGGCTATTTGCCTCATTTCAAATTACATCTTGAACAAATAGAAGAATTGCTTATTGAATAATAATCAAAAAAAATAATCTTGACATAGAGATAGTCAGACCTTTTGCTGACTATTGCGGAACTCTTTGTGGCGTGATTGGAAAAACAAAATGTCAAACTGTAAGCGAACTTCAAAAAAAATACTCGGAAGCAGTTGGACACGAAACGAAATTTTATCAGTATGGCGACAACGAAATAAAAAATGGCATAGTTGCGGTGGTTGCCGGCGGCGGAAATCAGACGTTTGTTTTGCAAGAATTGGTCGAGAATAATATCAATACTTTTGTAACCGGAATAACATTGAAAAATGAAGTGTCGGCTGAAGCGCACGAGTTTGCAGAAAAAAATCGGATAAATGTTTTCGGCGGGACACATTACTCTTCCGAAAAATTTGCCTGTATCGCAATGTGTCAGTATTTTGAAAAATTAGGTATTCCCGCAGAATTTATAGACGATGAGCCTTGTTTTGAAGATATGTAATACTTTTTAATTCCGTTAAAAAGCCTTCCTAATCCTCTCGTTCAGTTCTTTGATTTTGCCAATCAATTTATTGAATGGCAGCGAATCGCCGTAAATCATAGTGCTTCGCATAACTTCGTAATCGGCTTTCCATTGGTCAATGACGTTGTCAGGTGGAACGATGACTATTGTTTGCGGCGCAAGACTGTCATAATCAAAGCCTTTCAATCCTATAAAGATGCGGCGATGTTCCACAATCGAACGGAATAATTGACTGTCTGATAACGCTTCTTCGGCTACCGACGTATCTGCCATACGCGCTAAATCGTATAAATGGCGCGACTGTCGCTCTGTCCGCATCTGTTCGGCAGGCTTGGCAAATTCTTCATGAAGCAGACAAATCTTTTCGAGGAAAGTTCGTTGAGGAACAACGGCGTTCACTTCAAAGGGTTTTTCTGTAAAAAGCGTATCGGGGTACGCCTCGTCAAGAATAGAGTGCAGTTTGACGGTTTGCAGCGGCTCGCTCATCGAACGTCCGCTGATTTCTAACTTTACAATCGGCTTGATGTATCCGCTTTCGGGAAAAAGAGATTTGTAGCGCACTTCCACAATTTCGGGGTCGGTGGTGGTAACGGACGTAATGTTCACATTTACAGAAAGTAAATCCGAACTGACGCCGTCTGATTCCAACTGTTGAGCCACATCGAACTGAAGTCGCTCGCGCACAAACGAACAGGCGGCGCGGCGCAGACGGTCGCTAATCTGCGTTTTAGAAAGCGTGCCGCTAAAACCAAGATATTCACGATTGACAGCAATATCAATATCTTCTGAAAATCGCTCTATCAAATTATAGCATTTGCTCAATGATGTGCCGCCTTTGAATGAAAGGTGGTCAGAATAGGGCAAGGCAAACAGCGCTCGCAAAACGGTTGTAATCCACCAATCTTTTTCGACTGCAACCGTAGATAGATTGTATTGAACTGTTAAACCCTCGATGTATTTTTTCTGTTCAAATTCCTGTAAGTTACTGAATTTATTCATTATCAATATTTTTTAAAAAGTTTACAAATATGTTTGAAATCCACACTGGCGCAAGGTTTGCATCGTATATGATATTTTCTCGTTTTTCGTGCTGCAATGCCTCTTTTATTTTTTGCAAATGTTCATCAGTTACTTTGTCTTTGCCTATTTCTTTCAATGCAAAAATTGCCAACGACGACGTTTTGCCTTTGAACGACAAATTTTTGGCAACCGTTCTTTTGAATTTGATAGTTGCTTTTTTGCCTACTTTTACCTCTCTTGCCGTGCCATCGGTCAAAAAAACAACCCTTGCAGGTATCTGCGTGGAAAGCCCTAAAGCGTTAAGTGCGTAGACTCCTGTAGGAATTAGGCGGGTTTTTTCTCTTTTGGCGATAACTTTTGCAACAGTTTCGATGGAAGGGTAAACGATACCGATATGTTTATCATGTTCCGGATAAAGATAAATACCCGCTGAAAGCCGTATCAGAAACTTTGACTTGCACAAACGTGACAACGACTGCCGAACAGCGACATTGCTACCGTATTTGCGAAACTCATCTGCAAAGAAAATTTTTCCTTTCCTGTTTCGCTTTATACTATTTACTATTTCATTATTAGCGCTTTGCATACTATATTTATTCTTGTTTATGTCACAAATAATGCAATAATTTGTGACAATTTAACGCCGCAAAATAACTCATTTTTTTTAAAAAAAACAAAATAAATTATCTTAACAAAATCTTATCAAAGTTGTAACATTTTAGTAACATATCGGTATTATTTTTGCGGCAAATTTAATTAATACAATATGTTAATAAGAAGGACAATTTATTTTATATCCCTGATTTTTACAGGATTAATGGCGACAAATTTAGCAACGGCTCAACAGATTACCGTAACGGGTACTGTTTTCGATGGCGCCGACAATTCGCCTTTTCCGGGCGTATCGGTTATAGTTGAAGGAACAACCACCGGCGATGTTAACCATCGAAGAACTTTTGTCAAAATACGAAGGCGGCGTGGTAGATGAAAACCTGTTTATTCGAGGAATTGTTGTCAGCGACGTCGAGAACAAAAACATTCCCGCCAATCAGATGGTAGTTCAAGACCAAAGCGGAAAGGGTATGCTGTTTACATTGGAAAATGCTGCCGATAATACGTTTAGCGTCGGCGACGAAATTTCCGTATGGCTGTATGAAAAGGAAATAATCAAGGCAGGCGTTAGCGGGTTATCTGCCGACAACAACGTTTTTGACCACGCCCCCGGCGTTGGCGTAAGCGGCGTTATCAAAACGATTGACAATCTGAATAATTTGGAAGAGCATATTAATTGCCTTGTGCGCGTAACCAATGCCGAATGGATGTTTCCATACGGTACGTATTATCCGGGAGAGGAGCCATGGGTCTATGAAAATCAACCTATGTGGATAGATAAGGCTCGTATTGCGCGTTCTTCCGGCGGCGGCTCTGTGAGGGCATACGTGCTGGGCGGCGAGAGCGAAACAGACGGCGCAACCTTCAAACATGCACGACTGCTGCCACAAGGCAACGGCACACTAACAGGCATAATAATGTACCGCCACGACGATTTTGAACGCAACACAGATATTATTGTGTTGAGAATGAGAAGCATAGACGACGACCAGATACCCGCGAGCGGCGAAAGAGGTTATCGCGATATAGCCGAATTTGTTTGGGAACCGCAAGAATTTACAGGGACGTTGCCGATAGTTCCCAGTAAGGGCGAAGGCGTTTTGAGAACTTCTATGGACGGCGCTTTTTGGCGAAATTCCGGCGAACAATCAACAGGTCAAATGTACATCAGTCCGGTTTTTTGGCGCTCTGATGCTTCGTCTATTGCTTCGTGGGCTGCTCCCCGAACTACCTACGTAGGTCTGAACACAGGAGGCTGGGGGCAAAATATGTCTGCAACCTCTGTCTTTGGTCCCAACAACTATCCCTTCTCAAGCGGCAATATCAACGGCGAAGCGTGGCTTGTTATATTCTCAACTGACGGCGTTTCACCAAACGACGAGATAGTGGTAGGTTTAGCTACTTCGAGTTCGGCTACCGGTCCCCGCGACTTTGTGATAGACTGGGGCGAAGCGCTCTACACCGATGGCGAAATAGACTGGAACAGTACACTTGCAGGCGACTTTACCGATTTCGCTGAATATCAGGTCACCAACTGGGACGCGCAACGCTATGCGCCCGAGTTTATGTTCGCCCTGCCGTCCGGCGCAAACAGCAAAGAAAACATTGTGTTGAGGCTCCGCGTGAACAGTACGCGCCGCGCAAACCTGTCAGCCACAAATACCGCCTTCGGAACAGCAGGCACGAACAGACTTTGCGGATTAGTGGTGTCTACGCGGGAGAAGTAGAAATTAAATATCAATGAAAAAGATTATTTCGTTATTCTTTGCAGTTTGCCTTGCGGTTTTTAGGGTTGATCAATTCTTTTATGATAGCAGTCATTTTTGGCTCGGCTGATTTTGCAGCATTAACGACGTCGTGTATGCTAATTTCTTTTATTTTACCTGATGCACATGCGTTAGTGATTACAGAAACAGCAAAACATGAAATTGACATGTGTCGCGCCACAATCACTTCGGGAACAGTGGACATGCCAACGGCGTCTCCTCCAATAGTGCGAACGTAGCGATATTCAGCAGGCGTTTCTAACGAGGGACCCGATAAGGCTACGTAACAGCCCAAATGGCAGCGTATCCCCATTCGGACGGCAATGTCGGTGGCGGCTACTATCATACATCGGTCGTATGGCTCGCTCATGTCGGGAAAACGTGGACCCAGAGCGTCATCGTTTTCTCCTATAAGCGGATTTGGCAGCAAATTAATATGGTCGTTAATGATCATCAAATCACCCGCTTCGTAATCGGGATTTACGCCACCGCTGGCATTTGACACTATCAACCGCTTAATACCAATCGCTTTCATTACGCGTACAGGAAAAGTTATCTGCTGCATGGAATAGCCCTCGTAATAATGAAACCTTCCCTGCATGGCAACAATCTTGCAACCCGACAGGCGTCCGAAAATCAGTCGCCCCTTATGACTTTCCACAGTAGATACCGGAAAATCAGGAATTTCTGCATATTCAAAAGCATGGTCTATCTCTATTTCATCAACCAGTTTCCCCAAACCCGTACCAAGAATTATACCCCATTCGGGTTGATATTTGCCGATACGAGCCTCAATTACGTTCAAACAATTTTTTATTTTCAAAATCATTGCGATTTTTTTTGCACAGCCACATCGTAGCCTGCCTGTAATGCGCGGATGTTCATTGCAACGATGTTTTCGCCTTTTGTTCCGAAAACCGAAACGATGGCATTTTCCAACTCTTTAATTTCCATATTTATGAAAGGCGACGCTGCTCCAAGCATCACCATATTTGACGCTTTGGCGCTGCTACAATCTGACGCAACAGAGTCTGCGTCAATCAAAAGGCAGTTCTGCAATTCGTTTAGTTGGTTTATCAAAAGTTGCCTGTCAGGATAATTGGCAATGTTGACAAACGGATTTGTATTTGTCACCAACCAGCCCCCGGGCTTCAAGTAGGGCAGATAACGAAGCGCCTCCATCGGCTCAACCGAAAGTACAACGTCTGCTTTCCCCAAGGAAATAAGGTCAGAAGCGATCGGCTTGTCGCTTATACGAAGGTGGGCATATACTGCGCCGCCACGCTGGCTCATACCATGGACTTCCGACTGTTTTATGTGAAGATTATTGCTCAACGCAGCGCTTCCAATAACAACAGAAATGGACAATATACCTTGCCCGCCCACGCCTGCTAATACTATATCTGTTTTCATTATTATATTTTGTTTCAATTAATGTGCGCAAAAATACTATATTTGCACATTAAAACCAAAAACATTAGAATTAAATTATGAGAATAATTTTTGACAAATTTGAAATTAGTTAGCCGATATCGCTCACTTTCCCAGCCTCTCCTCTATCGCCTCAAAATTTGCCAATACTTCTGCTTTTTGTTCTTTCACTGCCACCATTTGTTCGTAGTGCGCCGACGGCAGGTTGTCTTTCGCGCGTATTGCCCAGTTGTCGCGTTCTTCCACAACGTTTCTTTTGCCTTTGTTAATCATCGGCTCTATGCACAAAACCATGTTTTTTTGCAAGCGCATTCCGGAGCCGCGCCTGCCATAATTGGGTACGTCAGGCTTTTCGTGAATTGCTTTTCCTATGCCGTGACCCACTAACTCGCGCACTATCGAAAAGCGGTTGTTTTCAGCGTGTTGCTGTATAGCATAAGCAATATCGCCTATGCGGTTTCGCGTGATTGCCTTTTCGATGCCGAAAAATAGACATTCCTTGGTCACTTTCAACAATTTACGGGTTGATTCCTCTACTTCGCCAACCTCGAAAGTGTATGCGCAGTCGCCGCAATAGCCGTTTAATATAACGCCGCAGTCTATTGAAACTATGTCGCCGTCTTTAAGTATGATTGATTTTGAGGGGACGCCGTGTACTACCTGACAATTTACCGATGTACACAGGGTTTTGGGGAAATCTCTGTATTTCAAAAAACCGGGTTTACCTCCGTTGTCGCGGATAAACTCTTCGGCTCGAACGTCCAATTCGTAGGTAGTAACGCCCGGACGAACTAACGCGCCTACTTCGGCAAGGGTTTTCATAACTAACTGGGCGCTCTGTTTGAGCATCGTTATCTCGTGGTCTGTTTTTATTGAAAGCATTATGTTTGATGTTGCGGTCTCAACAAATCGTTTAATGTTTTTACCGGATTGAATGTTTCTATTGGTACTTCTACGAAAACAGTGTTCCAGAAAGCCATTGCTCCGTTCCACAAGCCCGGCAACTCTTGGGCTTTCAGTTCTATGCCGTCTTTTGATTTTTTTGAAATAAATCCGGCGTCATGGTCGCGATATTCCAATAGGTTGTAATGGTTTCCATCGTAGTCTTTTACGGCACACACCAAATCAACGGGGTTGAAATGCGTGGCTTCAGCCGCAATATCCTTTTGTTGCGGGTCGTTCATGTCAATTTGCGATGATTCGGCAATTTGCAGCGACACGGAGCCATCGTTGTTGCGCACCCAAAAAGGTCCGCCGCCCGGCTCGCCCTCGTTTTTCACCATTCCACAGACACGAATGGGGCGATTTAGAATTTTCAAGACGTAATTTTTTATTTCTTCTTCGCTCCATGATAAAATGGCGCCCGGCAGTTGAAATGATAAACCTGTTTTTAGAAAATTCAACGCTTTTTTTATCGTCTCTATGTTACAATTTTCGTTGCTAAGCGCCCGTAAATAGCCGGAACTTTGCTCGTGAAGCCCTAATAACAGCCCCGCAAGCGCTTTTTTGTACTTAACGGTAACAGGTTTTAGTTCATCGGGGACTACGTTGTCCACATTTTTTATGAAAATAATGTCGGCGTCTATTTCGTTCAGGTTTTCCAACAATGCGCCATGTCCGCCCGGACGAAAAAGGATTGTTCCATCGGCGTTGCGAAACGGTTGGTTCGCGCTATCAACGGCAATAGTATCAGTCGAAGGTTTTTGCTGCGAAAAATATACATTATAACATACGCCAAATAAGTTTTCAAATGTTTTTAATTTGCTGTTTACTAACGCTTCAAAACCGTTTTGATGTTCGGGCGAAACAGTAAAATGCAAATTAACCGTTTTATCGGCGTTCACTGCGTATTTTGCGCCTTCTGCCAAATGCTCTTCGAGCGCTGTACGCGCTTCGTTCGCGTATTTATGAAACAGCAACATTCCTTTGGGCATGTTTCCATAGTTTAAACCGTCTTTCAGAAGAATGGCTTCGACTATTTTTTTTCTGTCGGAGCTTTCAATATTCTGTTTTGTCATAATCTGCTTCAGATCATCACAAAACGCAAAATCATCAATTTGGTCTAATGCTTCTCTAACTGCATCGCTCTCAATATTTTCATCGTTTTGTAAAAATTCATACAGATCTTTGAACATACGTGTAGCGGCTCCCGAAGCGGGAACAAATTTGAATACTTTACGCTGTCCGAGGTTTATATCGTACATTTGTTCAAGCACATCAGTTTCTTCGGCAGTAAATTTCCTTATTCCATCGCCTGCCGATGCCGCACGTTCAAGCCGCAGATACGGAAAACCATTTCTGAAATATTCCAACTGACGCTCTACAACGTCAATATCAATACCTTTACCATGCAGTTGCTTTAAATCTTCGGCTGAGAACATATTTCAACAGTTTAAAAAATTTCTCTCGACTGTAAAGGGTCTCTACGACCAAAAATGATGGCTAATGTTGCTGAAAAGCAATGGTTCTGCAAATCAATGTTGTATAAACCGCTTCTGGCGTCTTTTTCAAATTTAACTTTGCTTATTCCGTAATCGTATGCTAACATAAACTGAAAGCGGAAAAACTCAATGCCAATTCCGGCGCCCACGCCATAATCAACTCTTGGTAATTCGTTTCTATCAAAATCTATTTTTTTCTGATTAGAACTTAATTCACTTGTTAGGTCTTTACCATTGAAAATACGCGACTGTCGTCCGAAAATCCCGAAATTTGCATAAGGTCCAGCTTGAAACAAAACATTGGTTTCTTCTGCAACGTTCATGCGGTACTGTACATTTACAGGAACTTGCACATAAAATATCGAAAAAGTTCTCGTGTCATACTGTTTTGAATGTGAACCCGATTTCCATTCATCTCGAAAACCCTGCATTGCAAACCTTACACCCGGCTGTATTGCCAATACCTCGCTAACAGGGCAATCGGCAATCATACCGATTTGGAAACCCGACTGCATTTTAAAATTATCTGCATAGCCCGCAGAATAAGGATTGTCCGAGTTTCGACTCTTAGAGCCTAAAACTCCACCCAAATTGTAACCCATTTTTACTCCGGGTCTGATTTGAGCGTTAATCGAACCGGCTATTGCTACGAAAGCAAACAAAATTATGATATATCTTTTTAACATAGATAAAAAAGTCTTTTAAAAAATATTTTATATAATAACGCTGCAAAGTTGGTATTATTATTTTAAACTTGCAAAATAATATACTCGCTTTATGGCGATGGCATTTGTCCATTAATTATTAATAATGTAAACATAGTCATCGCTTCCATGGTTTAAAGGATTTCCCTCTACTTTAGCCTCCCACTTAACTTGCTGCCCCGGCATCAAGCCCTCAATTTTCCTTGTATCTGTCGTTACGCCTGCCGAAACGGTAAGTACGAACTGATTGTCAGGCTCCGGCAAGTCGGTGGTAAACGTACAGGAAGGGGGATAATCAGTATTATTTCGCGAATACTTAAACTCGACCTCCCCTGCTTCATTTGCCGTTACAGTTCCCTTCACTGTTTTTTCAGTGGGCTTCTCGCCACAGCCAGTGGTCAAAAATACTGAAACCGCTAAAAATGCGATAATTCTTAAAAACGTTTTGATGTACATTTTGATAAATTTTAAAATTATGGTGCAAAAATAGAAAAATAAAATTTCATTTAAAAATTTTTTGTTATTTTTGCGTTTTTTTAATCTTAATTCTAATTAATAAAACGATAATATGAAGAAATTTTTTGTTTTTTGTTTGTTGGCAGTTAGCGCCGCCTTTTTCACATACGGACAGTCTCCCGAACAAATCAAACCCGTTAAAAATGTGATACTTATGATACCCGATGGCACTTCGATAGGGGTTATTTCGGCGGCACGTTGGTACAAAATGTACAGTGGATTAGGCGGCAGTCTGAACATTGACCCGTATATTAGCGGAACAGTTTCGTCTTTTGGCTCCAATTCGATTATTCCCGATTCGGCGCCTACAATGGCTTGCTATATGACGGGAGTGCCGCAGCAAGGCGGTAATATTTCCATCTATCCTGTTGCCGATCCTGAAAACGATCTCGTTCCGATAAACCCCGCTATGGCTTATAATCCTTTGGCTACGCTGATTGAGGCTGCCCGCATTGTTCAGGGAAAATCTACCGGAATAATTGCAACCTGCGAGTTTACACACGCAACGCCGGCTGCTTGCGCTTCGCACCATTACTCGCGAAACAACTACACTTTTATTGCTCCGCAAATGGCATACAACAATTTAGACGTATTGTTTGGCGGCGGCACATCGTTAGTGTCAGATGATATGAAGGCGCATCTTACCAGAAACGGTACTACGCTGATTGAAAACGATTTAACCTCTTTTCGCAATTTCAGTGACGATGGTAAATTATGGGCATTATTTGGCAGAATGGCAATGCCCTACGATTTAGACCGCGACCCTGCGCAAATGCCTTCGTTGGAAGAGATGACACGCAAAGCGATTGAGCGGCTATCGAAAAATCCTAATGGCTTTTTCTTGATGGTTGAAGGCAGTCAGGTTGATTGGGCGGCACATGCAAACGACGCCGTAGGCTGTATCACCGAGTTTATTGCGTTCGACAATGCCGTAGGCGCAGCAATGGAATTTGCGCGAACCAACGGCGAAACAGTAGTTATTGTTGTATCCGACCACGGCAACAGCGGATTTTCAATAGGTCGTAACGGTTGGAGAGGCGGCGATAATCTTAGTAATGTTTTCGATGCAATGTCGAAATATCAAAAAGCAGCCCCGGGCATGGAAGCAATTTTGAACAGGACGCAGCCCGAAGATATAAAGGACGTATTTTTAAGATATGCCGAAATTGAAATAAGCGATGAAGAATTGCAGAGCATTGTTCGTTCACGTAATTACAATATGCGCGGCTCGGAACCAAGCAACGAACGAACTTTAAGCAACAACATCGTTGCTATTATGAATTTGCGAACTCCGTTTGGATTTACCACAGGCAGTCACACAGGCGAAGAACTGTTGCTCGCGGCATATCATCCTGACGGACACCGTCCAACAGGGCATATCACAAATATTCAACTTAACGAATATATGCAAAAAGCAATGGGACTTACAACGACATTGTCCGAACTATCTAAAAAACTTTTTGCAAAACACACCGATGTGCTTGCGGGTTTGGAATATAGCATCGAAACAAGGGACGAATTTCCGTACTTGACCGTTACAAAAGGAAACAACACTATGACTATACGCGGCTTCAGTTCTGTGGCTAACGTAAACGGAAATTTGATTGATTTGGAGTCGGTTACAGTGTATATTGACAGGAACGAAACATTCTATCTGCCAGTGGATTTATTGGCAAGAACGGGTTTTTAATGTTGTTGATTCGCTTAGCACCGAGATTTTTATATGCCGTATTTTTTATTGTTCCACGTGGAACAAGTTTTTATTCACATTTCTTATATATTAATTATTATGTTTAAGTTTTTAAAAATAAAAAAACAGTAATATAATAGACCGTTAATTTGTTAATAAAAAAAAATAGAATAATTTGGAAAATAATAATTCAACATTTTTTAAACAGTTCAATAACAATGTAAAAACATGAAATATAATTAATTAACAAATTAATTAACAAATGTAAGTTTCTAAATTAACATTTAAAAGTTGAAAAAAAATATATCGCTGTTTGTTTACAAACAAGTAAAAAAAAATAAAAATAAAATTTGTTCTTTTGAAAAATTTGAATAAAAAAATATAGGATCTTATAAACAAAAAATTTTTTTAAAAGTTTTTATAATAATTCAACATTTTTTTAACAAGTAATAAAAATTTTATACTTTTGTGCGCAAATAAAATTGATATTTGTGAATACATACGGCAACATACGATTGTTATTTATTATGGCTGCGCTAATTTTCTATACTTGCGCATATTCTCAAACACGGCAAAATTTAGAGGATCAGCGCAGGCAAGTTTTACGTGAAATAGAAGCAACGCGACGATTTTTGAACGAGAATGTTAGAGAACTCGAACAGTCGGTAACCCGCCTTGATTTGCTTAACGTTCAGGTTTCACAATACACTCGCTTGATAGCAAATATTAACGCCGAGATAGCATATACCGACAGGCAAATTACTGAATCAGCCGCAACAATCAGCCGTTTGACTAATGATATAGAGCGTATGAAGGACGAATACTCGCGTTTGGTATATCAGGCTTACAAAAATAGAGGACGATATAATAAATTGATATACATTCTTTCGTCTCGGGATTTTAACGAAGCCTATCGGCGTATGAAGTATTTTCAACAATATAGCGAATTTCGGAAAAAACAGGTGGCTGAAATTTTAGTTTTGCAGGAAGAATTAAGCGCTATGATTGAACAACTTACAGAGCAAAGAGCCGAAAAGGAACAACTGTTGGCAGATCAACGTCAGGAAGGAGCCAGATTACTTGCAATAAAAGCAGAGGCTGACAGAGAAGTAAGTAGACTGAGGGCGCAGGGAAGAACATTGAATACGCGGTTAGCCGCGCAGCAACAACAGGAACGCCGACTGCAGGGAGAAATAGACAGGTTGATAGCTGCCGAAACAAACAGATTAGGAACGTCAACGGCAAACATGTACGAGAGATTAACGCCAGATCAGCGGTTAACGTCTAACAATTTCAGAGAAAATAGAGGTAGATTGCCATGGCCCACAGAAAGAGGACAAATTACCCGAAAACACGGCGAAAGAGACCCGCTTAATCCGACATTACAATTAAATAATATTGGGGTTCAAATAACTACGGTTGGAAATGCTGACATAAGAGTCGTTTTTGATGGCGAAGTTTCAACAATTGGCGGTATTCCGGGCAACAACATGTTTGTTATTGTACGGCACGGCATTTATTTTACCGTATATTCAAATTTGGTTGATGTAACGGTTAAGACTGGAGACAGAGTGAGCGTAAGAGATATCATAGGAAAAGTATATACCGAGCGCGGAGCGCAGAGCGCAGTGGTTCGTTTCCAAATATACGAAGGTACCAACAAACATAATCCGGAACAATGGTTAGCAAGAATGTAGTATAAATATCATAAATTAAAGGAATGATACAGATAGACGCTACGATTGTTTCACTTGATATTATTGAAAAACGATTTATTTGCGATCTTGCCAAATGCGGAGGAGCATGTTGTGTTTACGGCGAATCGGGTGCGCCGTTAGAAGACGATGAAATAGATATTTTGCAGAAAATATTTCCGAAAGTTAAGCCATACATGACTTCGGCTGGTATAGCCGTTGTTGAGCGGCAAGGAGTTTATGATACCGATTTTGACAACGACAAGGTAACGCCGTTAATAGGAGCCTCGGAGGATTGCGTATACTCTTTTAAAGAGAAAAAAGTGAATTACTGTGCTATCGAGAAAGCGTTTTTGAAAGGAGAAATTAATTTTCAAAAACCGGTATCGTGCCACCTCTATCCGATACGGATAACCAAATACAGTGATTTTGATGCTGTGAATTTCCACAACTGGGACATCTGCGCTGCGGCTCTGAAACTTGGAACGAAGAAACAAACGCCGCTCTATATCTTCCAAAAAGCCCCCTTAATACGGAAATACGGCGAAAAATGGTACGGGCAGTTGTGCCGAGCGGCAGAGTACAAGGTCACCTAAAATCCGATTCCTTTTTGAAACACAATACCGGTATTGCGTCGGCGTTAGTAACCAATTTTTCTTCTCTTAATCCAAAAAACAGCCTGCTCAACCATGTAGTTTCTTCCATCTGAATTACAATCATATCCGCATTTTTAGAATTTTCCAAAATCATTTCGGCTGTATTTCTTGTCTTGTCGTGCGTGATGTAACTGACTTTTATGTTTTGGTCTTTTAAAACCTTGCTCGTCAGATTTATGGCGGTAGAAACGTTCCTTTCTTTTTCGGTTCCTTTCCCAGAAGGAGTAATAATGTGCATTTCGGCGTTGGGGTAATAATCGCTGAAATGTACAACACGCTTCATTTTTTCATCAAGTTTATTCAAAAAATTGATAGGAAAAACGATGTTTTTTATCTCTTCGCTATTAGGCGGTCCCTGTATCACAAGAAACGGAATTGAAGTTCCCGCAAGGATTTTGACGGTTTGAATACCTCCTCCTGTTTTAAGAATAACTCTCAACGGGTTAATCTCTTCGGCAACTTCTTTTATAACCGAATATGGTGCTTCGCCGTGTCGAACAATAGTTTCGGGACGAATACCAAAACTTTCAAAACACTCTTCTACAAAAAACTGTAGTTTTGCGGTTATTGCCGGTATTTCTGCTTCGCGGGCAACAACGTGCAATATCGTCAAACGGGCGTTCATCGCTTTCGCCATCAAAGCGCCATGTTCCGTTGCTTGAAAAGCCAAGGGCGAAAAGTCGCAAGGAACCAAAATCAGATTATTTTTATTTTCATTTTCCATGAAATTCAGTGTTTAAATACGATCATTATTATTATTTAATACTATCATTTATCTCAAATATACTAACTCGAATCGCGCCAAAGGAGCCATTCGCGCTCGGTTAAGCGAAAGAAAATTACCATCTGCCGACAACGAAAAATTGTCTGCCGTTTCGAGAACTCTTTTTAGAGCGTCTTCAATTTCCATGTTCAGACATGCCATCATCGAAGTCGCTATTTGCGAAAATCGGATACGGTTTGTTGCATGGTCAATCTCATACGAGGCGGTAAGCGTATTGCAGCCGCCATTTCCGTTCAAGCGATTGTCCTCGTTTTTTAGCACAATATAAGCATCGCGATTTAAATCGCCGGAAGATACAGGATTACCGTTGATTTCAACGAGTTTCCAGTATTTTTCAGTAACGCCGTCATCAGAATTTACTGCGGTATTTTCTGCGAGCGTTACGCTGCCTTTACATGCTATTGCAAAGAAAACCAAAGCAATAGCAATTAGAGATGTATTTTTCATTTCTAATTTTTAGAAACGACAAAAGTATAAAAAAAATATTATATTTGTTTTTTTTTGTAAAAAAAGTTAAAAAAAATACAATCTGCACACGAAAAAAGAGCATCTTAACCAAATTCTTTTTTCAGTCTGTCAAGCGCCTCAATCAACGTTGCTTTCGGACAGGCAATATTTATTCTCTGAAAACCGGCGCCTTCTGCGCCAAACATCGTTCCCGTGTTCAGCCACAGTTTAGCGTTTTCAGTTATTCGCCGGTCAAGTTCTGCTTGTGTAAGCCCGTATTGCGAAAAATCCAACCAGAGAAGATAGGTGCTTTCCGGATCAACAAGTTGTATTTTTGGAAGTTGCGCCGCCAAAAATTCCTTCGTATAGCGGATATTTTCCTCGATGTAGGCTTTCAATGCTTCTAACCATGCCGCGCCTTTTGTGTATGCACTTTTGCAGGCTACTATTCCCGTTAGCGCCAAACCGCTGTTGCCGCTTCTGTTCAATTCGGCAGTTAATTTGTTGCGCAAATCCTCGTTTTTTACAAATATATTTGAAACGTAAAAACCGGCAATGTTAAATGTTTTGCTTGGCGCAGTAGCAATAACGGCATTTTCGTTAATGCAGCCAAAACAGGTATGAGTATGTCCGCTCCAAACAAAATCGCAGTGTATTTCATCGGAAATGATAATTACATCGTGTTTCACGCAAATTTCATTCATCTTAACGAGTTCATCGCGCGTCCATACCCTGCCAACCGGATTGTGCGGACTGCACAGAATAAACAGTTTAACGCCGTATTTGGTGATTTTTTGTTCAAAATCGTCAAAATCAATAAAATATTTTCCGTTTTTGTATATTAAAGGATTTGTAACGAGCGATCTGTTGTTGTCGGCAATAATACTGTAGAACGGGTGATACACGGGCGTTTGTATTAAAACTGCATCGCCCGGCGCAGTAAAGGCGCATACAGCCTGCGATATAGCAAATACCAACCCCGACGCTTTTATTGTTTCGGTCTGCGTTACGTGAAAACTAAAACGCGAGCTAAACCATTCCGACACTGCGTTGTAATAATCTTCTTTGGGAACAGAGTAGCCAAAAACCCCATGAGCAATGGCTTTTTGAATGTCTTCAATAACTTCGGACGGCGCGGTAAAGTCCATATCGGCAACCCACATAGGCAAAATATCTTCGGACTTGCCAAATTCAACGCTAAAATCGTATTTTAGCGAACACGTGCCTCGACGATCAATTATTTTATCAAAATTGTAATTCTCCATTTTGTGATGTAATACTTTTAAGTAATTTTATTGTTTTTCCATTAGTTTCAATGGAACGCGGGACAAAAATAATACTTTTTTCAATTCCAACAAAAAAACGAGTTGCTCGCGGCGCATTTTTTTTTCACGTGTTTGGATATTTCAAAAAAAACATATATTTTTGCAGTTGCAAATGTATTTCTGTAAACATAAAAGTTTATGGGCTGTTAGGGTTATGTGCGTATTTGTAACGGCGTTAATGTTTTTATCGTCTCTTTACGCTAATCATAACCCGCCCGCTTTCAGCGAAAATCAGCAAGCCGACACAATCAAAATGTATTCGATAGACGAATTGGTGATTGTAGGCGGCAGTCGTCACAGGGAAGTTATTCCTGCACAGCGACTTTCGGGTGAAAAACTCGAAGCGTTGAGCAGTTTTTCAGTTGCCGACGCCATTCGATATTTTTCGGGTGTGCAAATTAAAGATTTCGGTGGTATTGGCGGATTGAAAACCATTAATATACGCAGTATGGGAACCAATCATACCGGCGTATTCTACGATGGTATTCAACTTGGCAACGCACAAAACGGACAGATTGATCTGGGAAAATTTTCGTTGGACAATATGGAAGAAATCGCGCTCTATAACGGACAAAAAAGCGAAATTTTTCAATCGGCAAAAGATTTCGGCTCGGCGGGTTCTCTTTATTTGCGAACGCGCAGACCAAGATTTGAAGACGGTAAACGGACAAATATTACTGCAAATTTCCGCACAGGCTCGTTTCATTTGATAAATCCTTCAATATTATGGGAACAAAAAATAAACAATAATGTCGCCTCGTCTATTAACGCTGAATACGTTTATTCATCGGGGAAATATCCGTTTCGGTATCGCCGGGTGGCGTCAGACAGGTCAATAGCGTGGGATACTACCGCTATACGCCAAAACGGAGACATAAACTCTCTGCGCGTAGAAGGAGCATTTAACGGAATCATGGCTCGCGGGAATTGGCATGCAAAAACGTATTTTTACGATTCCGAAAGAGGCATTCCGGGCGCAATAGTCAATAACGTATGGAAACACTCGCAACGACAGTGGGACAGAAATTTTTTCGTTCAATTTTCGGCGAGAAATTTTGTGCCGACGCCCGAAAAATACGAATTGACGGTAAACATGAAATACGCAAACGACCAGATGCGATACCTCAACCCCGACACTACGCTGATGTATATAGACAATAATTTCAGACAACAGGAAATATATTTTTCAGTTGCCAATAAATATTCTCTAACGCGATTCTGGGATGTTGTCATGTCCGTTGATTATCAATACAATACCTTAAATTCAAGCCTTGTAAACTTTGTTTTTCCTGTGCGAAACAGTTTGTTTACGGCTTTTGCTACTGCTTTTGAATGGAAAAAATGGAAGGTGCAGGCAAGCATTTTGGCAACTTCTGTTTTTGAGGACTTTAAAAGGGAAAATATTTCTAAACCGCAAAACAAAACCGAATACGCTCCCGCTGCATTTATCTCGTTTAAACCTTTTGAACGTCAAGATTTGAACATAAGGGCGTTCTACAAACGGGTTTTCCGTATGCCAACTTTCAACGACCTGTATTACACAGATGTCGGCAACATTAATCTTGAACCCGAATATGCAACACAGTACAATTTTGGGTTTCAATACGAAAGGCGTTTAATAAAAAGTATTGTCAATAGTCTGAATATCAGCGCAGATGCTTATTACAACGAAGTTACGGACAAGATCGTCGCTATTCCGAAAGGCAGCGGACAATATCGCTGGATGATGATGAATTTGGGGTATGTGCAAATTCGCGGTATTGACTTTTCATCGCAGATAGCGTGGAGTTTGCCCGCAGAATTTCAGATTTTTACAACTTTGAACTACACTTTCCAGAAGGCGCAGGATTTTACCCCGCCGAGAACTCCGGCAGAAGAAATCGCTTACGGCGGACAAATTGCATACATACCATGGCACAGCGGCTCAACTGTTACAGCAATAATATGGCGGTCGTGGAATTTGAATTACAGTTTTATTTATGCGGGCGAGCGCTATCACAACTCGGCAAATATTCCTGCAAATCGTGAACAGCCATGGTACACGCACGATATGGCAATAAGCAAATTGTTTAGATTCAAAAAATCGCCTTTAGGCGGAAATCCTGCCACGCTTAAAATTTCTGCAGAAATCAACAATATTTTCGATCAACACTATGATGTTGTGTTGAATTATCCGATGCCGGGTCGAAATTATAAAATAATTTTAAAGTTAAATTTTTGACAAGGAAACATCCATCTACCGCCGTTTCCACACAAATCATCAAAAAAACGCAACCTTTTTCAAAAACTTACGTATACACTATATGAACAGATGAATAAATATTATTTTTTAATTTTAGTTTTTTGCACCCTAAAAACATGGGGACAAATACCGCAAACATTGGTTTATCGGGATACCATTCCGTATTTTTTTGCTTGGAAGGATAGTGTGATAAAACAATTTGAAACCGGATTTTCAAGTAATAGAATGATACAGGTAACGATTAATAATCGGATTACCCATGAGTATCTGAAACAAGGAGGTAATAGTTTTATTGGCGACGGTAACGTATTATCAAACAAAGACACTACCCAAAATGACGTTGTTTTTGGACTCTATGGCACAATATTCAGACTGTCCCTAACAACAGGAAAAGTGGATACTGTACTTGTTTACGACACATATTCAGAGAGGTACTATATTTCTTCAGGCAGCAAACTGATAGGAAAAATGAAAGATTTGTCTTTGATAAGTTATGATATGAATACTGCAAAGATTGACACTCTGTATCAGTTTGGCGAGTACGATGAAAACGATAGGCTTTTTTCTATATGGGGTGTTAATAAACACTTTTATGAAGACTTATTTTTCATTGTCATTGGTCAGGGTTACGAATTGACGGAGAGTTATTACTTATTTGACCTGCGTACTAATACACTTCAAGAATTAGAATTTAATGCTACTGAGGAAGAAACTGTAAACGAAGGAATTAGTTTTTCACATGGCGATATTACAACACAATTTGTAATTATGCGGGATTACTGGATAGATTCATCATATAGTAGGATACAACCTACGTTAAGACGAATTAGTTCGCCTCAGGGATTTAAGACGAATAAAGATGATTCATATTATTATTTGTATTCAACTATAGATGAGCCGTTAAGTCGAAATGGTTTATATGGTGTTTGGATTCCATGTCGTTTTACTTTGCCATTTGATTTGTGTTTGTATAAAATATATAACAATCAACTGCTTTCCCAAAACGAAATATCCGATTTTGACGAATGGGAACTGCACAAGTTAAGAAATATGGTTTTTGCAAAACACAATTACAAATTTGATTCTCATTATTTGCAGGCATTTTATAATCGGTTTGAATTTTACAGTTATGGCAGGCAAAATAGAACAAAAGAAGTCAATGACAAGCTGACAGCCGAAGATCACGCAAATTTAAGATTGATTAACTCTGAAATGAATAAATTTTAATAACAATGAAAAAATCATCAAATAATTCGATCGTATCAAAATATTGTCGTGGTTGCGGTTATGGGTTACCTAAATTCTCAACAAACAATCAAACGGAAGACAAGCCGATTATTGAAAGTTCAAATAGAAAAATAAGGCTTATCGAATGTTTTCTTTTAGCGTTATTATACATAATAGCACAAATTGTTATTCCTTTACTTTTTCCTATACCAAATGTTATAGGTGGGACTGCTATTCTATTCATGTTGTTATTTTCTAATTTTATTCTTTTGACTACAGCGCTGTTTGTTGGCTTATTATTCGTAAAATACAGAAGTAAAAATATCCAATTTGTTATATTTGTTTTTATAATAGGTATTTTATTAACTTTGATAATTAATTTTTGTTTCTTTAAATTTTAGACTGAATTATTCATAAGAA
>Ga0099364_10004826_pt1 | contig 20287 bp, 22 predicted proteins | sample TergutTh196P3_FD_73070 | JGI IMG/M metagenome (GOLD analysis project Ga0099364, IMG submission 73070) | Microcerotermes parvus P3 segment gut microbial communities from Pointe-Noire, Republic of the Congo - Th196 P3 | ecosystem: Host-associated > Arthropoda: Insects > Digestive system > Gut ... | reverse complement strand
AATCGGCGCAATTGCGCAAGAACCACCCCGTCGCTACGCGCCACCCCTCCAGGGGGGGGAATTAGGTTTTTTTGGAGGTGCTGAGTGTCTTTTTCTTATAGTGCTAAGGCGGAATTGTGTCGGGTTCCTTTGGAGGGGGCTTGCTGTGCTTTGGCTGAGTGCTATGGAATGCTGCTTTATGGCAATACCTTTAGCCCCCGTGAAATAAAGATTATCACAGGAAGCAGGAAAATTGGGGAGCGGATTATTCAGAAGTTCGGGGAAGCGTTTGGCATAAACTTTGACATTGTCCCAGGTGCGGGGGTAACTGGGAAGCAGGCTTATATAATCAATGACAGAGATAGCTTAAAAAAAGTATTTGAGGCTTATGGGCTTTCGACTGAAAGGCTGTTGGCGCATCATCTCAATCTGGGGGTTCTGGAAGAAGAATGCTGCCGTAGGAGCTATATTCGCGGGGCATTCCTGACGGGCGGGGCTATAACAAATCCATCCAAGAGTTATCATCTTGAGCTTGTGACCGACCGCTTTAAAGTGAGCCGGCAGACCTACTCGCTTCTGCTCGATATGGGTTTTACGCCAAAGGAGACATCTAGGAACGGCAACTATATAATTTATCTAAAGCAAAGCGCCGCGATTGAGGATTTCTTGACGCTCATCGGGGCGCCTATCCATGCTATGGAGCTGATGTCCGCAAAGATTGTAAAGGATGTCAGAAATATTGTGAACAGAAAGGTTAACTGCGACACTGCCAATGCTACAAAAATCGTCGATGCCGCCACCGTGCAAATCGATGCAATTTACAAAATAATCGATGAGGGTGCTTTTGAGTCTATGTCTGAAAAGCTAAAGCAGACGGCCAGTTTGCGTATTGAAAACCCGGAAATGAGCATCAAAGAGCTTGCAGAAGCAGTATCGCCATCGGTCACGAAATCCTGCCTAAATCACAGGCTCAGAAAACTTGTAGAATTATCAAAATCGCTGGCAGATAAAAGGCAAAATAAATAAAGTTACTGTTTACGGGATGCCCGCCAAAAGCAACGATTCAAACGTAGCGGCGGCATTATGCCGCCAAATAATGCCGGTTTACGGTGATACATAGTGGAATCTGTAGCAAGTGGCGGCAGAATGCCGCCGCTACGGATGAATTAATGTTATGTTCAGATACCCCGTGAACTGTAACGAGTTGAGAGTTAGGCTAAATCGCAATTTCGGAAATCGCTTGACAATCTCTTTGTTGTATGATTTAATATACTCGTAAGTTAGTAACTCATAGGATAGTGAGGTGGCAGACAGTGTTTGTTGGCAGAGAACGTGAGCTAAAGGCGCTCAACGAAATGTATGTCAGTGATAAGTTTGAGTGTGTTATTATTTACGGAAGGCGCCGTGTCGGCAAGACTTCATTGATACAGGAGTTTATTAAGGATAAAAAATCAATTTACTTTTTATCGCTTGAAACGAACGAGCGTGTGAACCTCGAAAACTTCAGCAAAAGCATTTGGCGCGTTGAGAGAGGGACAATACAGACGCCGCCTCTGTTTGCTAGTTTCATGGACGCTCTTGATGCCGTTGGGGATCTATCCGACGGCGAACGACTGATTCTTGCGATAGATGAATACCCGTACCTTGCTAACTCCGTCCAAGGGATGTCGTCAATATTGCAGGCTCAGATTGATATGCGTTACATGGACTCTAAGCTCTTTTTGATGTTATGCGGTTCTTCGATGTCTTTCATGGAGCATCAAGTACTTGGGTACAAAAGCCCATTGTACGGCAGAAGAACGGCTCAACTTAAAATACATCCATTCAATTTCTTCGAGTCCATAAGATATCATTGTAAGTACAACGCTTTTGACAATGCTTTGCTGTACGGCATCACAGGCGGCGTCCCGCATTATCTGTCCAAAATTGACAGTGATAAATCACTTAAGCAAAACATATGCGAAAGCTTTTTCAATCCATCCTCCTATTTGTTCGAAGAGCCATCAAATCTTCTTAAGCAGGAATTACGTGAGCCGCAGACGTACAACGATATTATCACCGCGATTGCCACGGGAAGCTCCCGCATGAATGAGATTGCCACAAAAACGGGAATCGAAACAGCAGTATGCAGCAAATACTTAAACTCGCTCGCCTCGCTGGGCATCGTGATAAAAGAGCGACCGGTGTTTTCTACTAACTCAAAAAAGACAAATTACAAACTGGCCGATAATATGTTCCGTTTTTGGTACAGGTTTGTACCCCATAACATTTCGCAAATCCAATCGGGCGATGCCGAGGAGGTCTATGATAGCATAGAAGACAAAATCCCCGCATATATGGGCGAGGTTTTTGAGGAAATCTGCAAGCAGTACCTGTGGTTGGAGAATTCCGGCAAGCGTTTGCCTTTCCGTTTTCGCGACGCGGGACGCTGGTGGGGAACCAATCCCATCAAGAAACGCGAGGAGGAAATCGATATTATCGCTTTCAGCGATGAAAAAGCGATTTTCTGCGAATGCAAATGGTCAAGCAAATCTGTCGGGAGCGGCGTTCTTGATGGATTGATTGAGAAAAGCCTGATGTTTAACTACAAGGAAAAGCATTATTACCTATTTTCGAAATCAGGCTTCACCGACGAGCTCAAAGCAAGCGCGGGTGACAATGTCAGGCTGGTTGGCTTTATTGACATGGTTCAAGGTTAGCGAGGCGGCGCGAATTTGAACCCGCCTCAAACCCCCGCCATTTGTCGCTTTTCTCCGCTGGGCGGTGTCAAGCCAAAACCAAATAAAAGTGAAATTATTTTTTTGGAACTCATACCATAGCTTGTTTTCATGTCGTATCGCACGGATACGCAGGTTTTGCGCGAAAGGCATTAGTATCTGCTCTGAGGTATCAGCAACGAAAACTGTGTTGAATTAGTTTTATAATAATGATATAATCCCAGTGAGACATCTTGTTCTGATTGATGTATGCAGTATGTTTATGGTACTCATAGAGAGGAGTGCGTCATGTTAACGAAAATAGAGAACCCCGAAGTTAGGACGGTTGGGGAACTGCGAAATCTGTATGCCGATAATTGGTTTGCCTATGTCTTAATCGGAGAAGAAAAGGAATGGCTATTTAAGCCTAATGCAACAAGAAAAGCGGTCGTGTTATATATCGCTGATTCCCGTGAAGAATTGTCGTTGATTCCGCGTGATGATTTAGTTTATATGGGCTTTATAAGCGGTGGTGATGAATGGGGGGTTAATGTAAATCCTGAGCCTGGAATACAGATAGGAGGATATGAGATTGAGTGGTCAGTTAATCTCCATCGAAGCTAATAACAGGGCTTATGTTGAGTTGGACATTAAGCTCAATAATGATGCTGGATTTAAGCCAATAAAATTTAAGTTTGATACTGGCGCAGATAGCACAGTAATATCTCTGTTTGATTTGGCGCAGCTTGGTTACGATGAGGCATTAGTTGGGAAACTGATGAAGTCAAGCGGCTCTGGTTCTTCTGCTACCGGTGAAAACGTTGAGCATTTTGTCATCGAATTGAGCATAAATCACATATTAGGTCAAATCATTCCAAAAGGTTTGAAGTTCCCGTTTTTATGTATGTGCAAGAAGCATGTCCCAACGCCCAGGCCGGAGTGCGAGGGGTGTGGGCTAACAGGAGAAATATTCGGGGGATTTCGACGTTCCTTGCTTGGAAACGATATTTTGTCCTGTTTTGATATAAGAACTAATCGAAGCCAGAAAAATATTGAATTTCTGCGCTTGTCAGACTTAACAGAGCGGAATAAATACTATCATTTTTGCGAAGTTCATGACGCAGAGCAATTGCAATGTGTCAAATAACTGCATACGGAAAATCTGCCCCTCTGCCCAGTAAAAACCGGACAGAGGGGTATTAACAACTTTTGCTATCGCTTGCCGCGAAGCCTTTTAAGGTATTATCTTTTCTCCGCTGGTGAGAGCGGACAGGCGCATAGCAGAGAGTTTATAATCGAACGAAATGAGGGTCGCGACCGAGCTCGCTCGGTCATGACCGAATGAGTGAAGATTTCATCGAGGCGGGAGATATGCTCACCGCCTGATGGGATGTACGTACCCACCGCCTACGCTAACGCTTAGAGGCGGGGGACATCTTAGCCTCGTTATAATCAAGGGAAATGACATTGCGTTGAGTTTGCTGTGTACCAATGCGGACACCCACTTCCAAAATAGGTTTCACGAGAGGTCTATCGCTTTTTCAAATTGCTAATATTGCGGCTCATGCACGAATTGTACTATATCGCAATATTGTTGTCAAGCATATTTTGCAATAATCTAATGATTTTTCGCAAAATATAGCAACATTCACAAATATTTTCGCAATATCATGCGGACGATTATAGATACTTACGCAACTCTCGCAATTCTGATAATATTTATTGCAGACATATTGACAACATTGCATTATTGTGTTTTAATATGACCCGAGGTGATTATATATGCTGCCCGCTAAAATAAAAATAGCAGACCAGATACTGCATAAACTAAAAACCGCCAGAATTGAAAAACGAATACCGGCGGTGGCATTATCAAGAGCAATAAAACGAGACGACAGTTATATTTCGTCATTAGAATTGCGGCGTTTGCAGTCAATCAGCTCTGTAGACCTGGTGGCGATTATCCGTACTCTCTTTAGCATTTCGGAGGAATAAGCCATAACAAAGGCTATGGATTTTATAGGTATGGGGCAAAACAAAGACGATACCCCGCCTGATTCATACAGGCGGGCTGCTAACCAATATAATACTATTGATGATGCGATGAGCGTCAATGAGAGTACGCCGGCATACCATCGCGAATTAAAAGCCGATTACTACGAGACTGAGCTTATAAACGATATGCTGGATAATCTAACAAGCCTTATTAGCGAGTTCTACAAAAAAGACCCCAAAGAAGCCGTTTTCGCTTTGAACAGCTTTGTGAAGACAATGCAGTTCGATCCTGATTTTACTATGGGCGTAATGGGCTTGCCGTTTTTTTCACTCAAAGCTTTAAGCAACGATGAACGCATGGAGGCATTACCCGACATCGCAGCAGTAATTAAGAGGCTTTCTAAAAAAGAAGCCGCTTGGACCGAAGACCCCGCCGAACCTTGCGGTGAGGAATTAAGACGCATTAAAGCGGAACTTGCTGCCATAAAACAGCGTTTCGGGCTTGATAAACAGGAGGCGTTTTTGAAAGCTCACGCCGATATCACGCTGAAAGAGTTTGCCGCTATGCTTTTTGGAAGGGATCGCGAGCCAAACATGACCCCCGACGAGAAGCTGCTTGCAAAGCAGAGGGGCTTTGTGGTCGTATATGGAGATTCTGATGACCGCGTGGAGTTTGAAGGGGCGATACGGGAGGAGGGGCACACTAACCCACTTCTTAAAAATCGTCCAGCCGGGGTGCTGGTTCTATCGGAAGATGGAAAGCTACTGGACGACGAGAGCGATTTATACGCAGAGTATATTAAGAAGAACCGCAATGTAATCAAGGTATACTATTGCAGCAAGGACGGACTTAACTGGGTGTTTGAATCCGATATTCCGCATGAAACATTTTTAACATACGACGGCGGGTATGACGAGGAGTTTTCTGATTTCGACGAGGGCTTTGCGCGCTGCATGGTTTTTGAAAAATCGTCCTTGAAGTAACTGCTGCATAGCAAATGATAATGGATTCCCGCGTTAAAGTTTTAAACGCAAGGTCATCGTCATAGCAAAAGAGGTACGCAATGAAGAAAATGCTTTTCACCATTACAGCTATAATTATTTCAGCGCTGGTTCTTTATTCCTGTGAGAATGCACCGATTCTTCCGCCGGAACCATTGCCGCAGGAGTCTTCTACTGCTGCTCCGTCTACTCCCGCCACACCCACCGCTCCCGCTGCACCCTCTACCGACGACAGTCTGTCTGAGCCAGATTCATCGCCGGAGCAAACAGCAAAAGCCGAGTACATAAAACTAACACCGCAGCAAGCTCAGGAGATGATGGAAACCAATGATGTTATAATTCTCGACGTGCGCACACAAACCGAGTTTGACACCGGGCATCTGCCTGATGCCATTTTATTGCCTGATTATGAAGTCAGCGAAAAAGCCGAAGCTGTAATCCCCGACAAGAGTAGTATTATCATAGTATACTGCCGCTCCGGAAGACGGAGCGAAACAGCATCAAGAACGCTAATCCGCATGGGTTATGCACAGGTGTATGACATCGGCGGTATCCAAAGCTGGACGGGTGAGATTTTACGGGCGCATGGTGAGTAGGACGGATATTGAAGATCATCGCAAAGATATAACTAAATCGAATTAGTATGCTTTCATCATTGATAACCAGTACTATATATGATACTATTTGATAAGGATGTGCTGTAACGTGCCGCCTGTTAAGAAGATAATAGCCAAAATGAGAAATCAACCGCATGGTATTCGATTGGAAGAAGCAGAAAAGGTTCTTGCGGCATTTGGCTACGACTTCAAAAGGTAAAAGGGGTTCGCATAAGCACTATCTCAATAGCCAAGGGGATTTGATAACCTTAAAGGAGCCGCTAAAAGCATCCTATGTCGTCGAGTTGTTAGTGCCTCATCAGGCTAGAACCTAAACATCCTCGCCGGGTCTTTTGCCGCCTGACTGCGTTGAAAGACCTTGAAAGACGGATGTATTCCTGCGGTCTTTCGCCTTGTCAGACAGCAAAATCCCTCGGCGATTATGTTCAGAACCTAGCCTGATGAGGCACTTGAACGAATCGGCGAAAAATAATCAGAAGGAGTTTGAACTGCAAATGACTCTTAATGAGTATATGGAACTGCCTTATAATACCATTCTCCGCCATGTGAAGGATGAAAGCGGTGAGTATTATTTTGCTACCGTTCAGGAACTAGATGGATGCATGAGTGATGGGGCGACGCTTGAAGAAGCCTATGAAAACATCCGCGAGGCAATGATGGGTTGGATTGAGACGAAACTTGAAGCAGGTCTCACCATACCCATACCAATCGACGCAGGTAAGTACAGCGGGAGATATGTTGTTAGGTTGCCCAAATCGCTTCACCGCAGACTTGCCGTTGAAGCCGAAAGGGAGGGTGTATCACTTAACCAATACTCGCTCTATAAACTCAGCATGTAGAATACTGCTTTGTTGCTCAATATTACACATGCTGACTTACCTCCATTCATCTCGAAATAAAACAACAAAATATCCATTATTATTTTGATTACCCTCGACAAGTCAAAATACAACAGGTATAATAAGCCTTGTAATTTTGATTTGCGAGGTGTTTTAAAGTTATGAAGCAAAACCGCGCGGGCATCCTTAAACCCAATTTGTCAGGCGAAGCCGCTTACAAATCGTTCTGCCCTGCTCCATTGCCTCCCAATCCGCCCATTGAGCTTGACAGCGACATGGTAAAGTTATTGATCGCGGCAAACCGGCAGCTTGCCATCTTAGATGGGTTATCCTCGCACATCCCCAGCGTAAACCTTTTCATTTCCATGTATGTCCGTAAGGAAGCGCTCATGTCCTCGCAGATTGAGGGAACGCAAGCTACACTGGAGGATGTGCTTGATCCTCTGTTGGACGAGAACGCTAACAGAAACATCACCGATGTAATTAATTACATCAAGGCGACGGAGTTCGCTATTGCCCGGCAGAAGGAATTGCCGCTGTGTAACCGTCTCATAAAAGAAACCCACGCTGTTTTAATAGCAGATGTTCGCGGGCAGGACAAAAACCCCTGCGAGTTCCGCCGTAGCCAGAATTGGATCGGAAGGCAAGGCAGCACCCTCAAAAACGCTCAGTATATCCCACCGAATGTCGATGATATGATCGAAGCTATCAATGATCTTGAAAAATACATAAACACCGAGGACGATTTGGATGTGCTCATCCGCGCCGCCTTGATTCACTACCAGTTTGAAACTATCCACCCATTCCTTGACGGTAACGGACGCGTCGGGCGGCTCTTGATTACATTGTTCTTAATGGAAAAAGGCGTATTATCCGCACCCGCGCTGTATATTTCCTATTTTTTGAAAAAGAACCGGTTGGAATATTACGACCGCATGACAGATGTGCGAAATAAAGGCAGCTACGAGCAATGGGTAAAGTTCATTTTACAGGCGATTTCGGAGTCTGCGGAGGACGCGGTTGACAATATCCAAAAACTGTCTGCGTTACATACCCAAAACGCAAAATCAGTAGCCGGAATGGGCAGAGCCGCGAAAACCGCCGCGCTCCTGCTGGAATATCTCGAATCTAATCCAATTATTGAAACCAAAAAGACCTCCATCGCGCTGGGGCTTGCTTTCAGCACAGTATCCGCTTCCATAACGCGGCTTGTCGAAGCCGGGATTTTAATTCAAAGCGCAGGCAATCAGCGGCGCCGCATATTCAGTTATGAAGCATATCTCGCACTGCTCCGGGAAGGAACTTGATTTACCACATAAGTGATTGATAAAGCTATGCTTGCTTGCCAGAATAGCGGATTCGACATTGATGACCATTTTGTCGAGGTCAGCAAAATAGTCGAAATGCCATCGAAGCCCCGTAGAAATGAAGAGAAACTAGGTTTTGTTGAGGTCAACAAAACCAAAAATATTATTGACTACGAACTTTCCCGCTATGCCTGCTAGCTCATCGTTCAAAACGGCGACCCGCGCAAAGAGGTCATTGCGCATGGTCTGTTCCAATCATCACACAATCGCATAATCCTCCTATGCTGCTCATAATCTGCTTCCATGCTATTTTACTCGATGCTATGCATATTAGCCAGCAGATTGCATAGGATATTTTCCTATGTTGTCCGTGCTGGAGCGGAACGCTTGAGCCAATCAAGCGTTCCGCCTTATTTCAATCTGTCAAAAACTCACATCCCGCAGCCTGTCGCCGTCTGGCATTAGAAAACCGTCTCGTTCCAGTTCAAGCGCTTTGTAATCGCGCTTTTGGCTTATGGGATTTGTGCCGAATGCTTCGCGGACTTTATACCCATGCGGCATTTCGTTTTCGGATAGGTGTTCTCGGCACAGATTATGTATTCTCAATATTGTTTCCTCGACTTTACCGGTATATTCAGCGTTTAGCACAATGTGGACAACAGGCACTTTCGCCCCATCAGCTTCAAGCCCGGTTACCTCGCACTCCAGTACCGCTATGTCTTTGTACACGACCCGCTCAATGTCGAATAGGTAAACTATTGAGCCGTCATGCGCGACAATCGAATCTGATGCCCGACCCAGAACATCGTAGTAGCCGTTTTCGTCACGTATGGCTATGTCCCCAGTCTTTGCAAACCCATCCTCTGTGAAGAACGCCTTTGTCAGTTCTGGCTGCTTGAAATAACCTTTCATACGACAGGGGGATTTTATTTCAAGGTTTCCTCTTATATTATCTCCTTGAATACACCCCTTATCATCAACAATGCGTGAAACAACTCCGGGTAAAGGTTTCCCCACTTTATTTTGAAGATTTAATACACCGACTGGAATATGCGTCAGTGGCCCTATTTCGCTCATACCATATCCGATTAATAGATATGGGTTTTTTACGCCTAATCTTTCCAGAGCTTTGTTTACCGACACAGCTAACTCTACACTAACTGCTTCACCGCCGCAAAATGCTGTGTTTAGATGCGACAATGCTCCATTTGGGAACTCACATGCTGGCAGCACGGCATAATGGCTTGGCGCAGCCATTACACTCTTCGCTTTTAAATAAAATAAGTCGTGTGCAAAAGTGTATTTATCATATATCGGTTGAAGAACCTTAGTAACACCGATAAGCCAAGGTAACACAATGCAATGAACAAAAACTGTTGGATGATTTGGTGGCGCAATTACTAAGAATCGCTCGCCTGCTTTTAATCCGAAATAGTCAACTTGAGTATAAATCCTCAGCATAGCAGTGAACTCTTCATTCGTTTTCTCGACACCTTTTGGAATGCCCGTTGAGCCTCCTGTGTACAATACAACCGCTGTCTCCCCTTTGTTATATATCGAATCTACCGCCACTGTGCTTTGTTCTCCGATAGCCACAAAATCATCCAGCGATATAACGTTCATATGAGGCATTGCGGCTTGAATCTTTTGCGCTGAGTTACTTTTATGCAAGAGCGCACGAACCTGCTCAGGCACATAGTCGGGAACTGTATCAACGCCGTCAGCGAGTGAGGTAATGACAATTTTTCTCAGGCTTGTGCCGGCAATTCCTTCAGTGACTGTGGAGAAAAACCCGTCAAACAAGACCAATACTTCGGTATCGCTCTCATCTATGTACTCTTTTGGGTTAGATGGCAGTATTGTATGACTGACAAAATTTGCCCTTATGCCTATTTTATTAAGAGCATAAAATGCAAAGAGAGTAGACGGCAGCGTAGGAACGCAGAATGTGACAGATTTTGTCCTGTCCGGCAGAAGCGACATAAATGCCCGTGCATAAACGTCAATCATTTCATCGGTTTGCTTGAATGTGGTCTGATTGCCGAAATACTCTATAGCGGGCAAATCGGGGTGTTCGGCGTTGCATAAACGCCATGTTTCGTAGATTGAGATATCTTTGCTGAAAATTTCTTTAAGATCCATTTAATTTCCCTCCCAAATTATCCCAACGGGCAGGGCAAAGCCTGCCCGCCGGGTGCTCCGGAAGGCCATGATAAATAAGCGCGCAGGGGGCATCAATGCCTTGCCTACGCGCTAAAATTCGTTTTCAGCGTCTTGTACACGCAAACCACAGCCGGCAATACGACAAAATCAGCTTGAAAACACTCGTGGGAACGAGTATACTGGTTCACAGTCGTAGCGGCGGATTTATCCGTGTTTGTAGGCATTGTGTTTTAAGAGATCACCCTACATTCGCTGTGACGGTGTTCCACCACCCTCACAGTCGCTGCGGCCCATTTTATGGCCTTTCGCTGAGATATGGTATCATATGGGATGCGGTTTTGCAACAGTTTTTGAATGGGATGTGAAATTATTTTTATTTAATCTTAGCATATAATGCGAAATAGTAATGTTGGGAGTTAGTCCTCGTCAATTTCCGTTTCGCCTGTTTCCAACTCACCGAATAGTACGGCCATATAATCCCGTCGTCCATGCAAAATGCGGATGATTAATACGTCATTTTCCTCTATCCGATAGAACGCTAAGTAGTTCCCGCACACAAGTAACCTATAATCTGTAGCGAAATTAATAACAGAGGATAAGCGCATTCCCAGTTCCGGAAAGCTCTCTAACAGTCTTATTCGTTTCATGATTTTTGCAACCGTGTTTATAGCTGCTATATGGTTTTCCAACTCATCAGTAATATATTTCTTTATACTAACAAGGTCATCTTCTGCCTCCGGCGTAAAGCGGATGTTGCTCATGGTGTTATCCCCAACCGGACTTCTACCTCGTCTGCGGTTCGCCATCCCTTCTCATTTGCGCTCTGCTCGCCTTTAGATAAATCGGCCATTAGACTTATAATCGCTTGAATTTTTTCGTATTCTCGTATATCCAGAACCGCATAGCGCCCACGGCCATTTTTAGTGAGAAATACGGGTTTACCAATATCTACGTTACGCAAAACCTCATTGTAGTTCCTTAAATCCGATACCGGTTTAATACTTGGCATATCATCATCTCCTTGTCACCTCATAATAACAGAAATGCTTAACTAATGCAACATAATATTAAGTAATATTTTAAGACAAATTCACATGCGGTTTAGTGAGACAATATCACAAACGGTTCAGAATACACGTTTGAAATGATGAAACAATTATTGACAATTACTTGAAAATACCATAATCTATAACAAAAATAGGTGTTTAATTATTTACGCAAAGTTATTGAAGGAGCATTACTTATCATGACAGACTCGGTAGTAAAAAGATTGCTTGAAATGCCAAAGGAGCGGTTGGTGAAAACCGTGCTGGCTGCTCTGGGCGAAATGAATGAGAAGGAGCAAATCAGCTTCATCGCAAAGCACATTGACGCGAGGATTACATTTCTTTGGATTGGTATGAACTGTTCCCGCTGTACTATGATGCATTGTTTACGGGAAAGATGCAACATCCACAAAGAAGCGTTAGTGGTCTGTAAAGCCTAAATCTTCCGGTCGCTTGCACGGTCTTTTTCCGCAATACCGCGTTGCTCGTTGGTTAAATACCAATGGGTATTCGCCCTCCTCGCGCCTTGTCTTGCAAAAAAATCCCGCACAATCAACACGAAATTATAGACTTTACAGACCACTAGATAAAACCGCGGCTTCATCATTACCCCGCCTAACCTCGGATGAACTCGCCGTTATTTCCCCATGACCACTTTCCGCCTCCCGCTCCGATTTCAAAATGAAGTTTAGCTATCCCGAAGTCAATGGCAAGCATCGGGTCGGCAATGTCCTTCACCGAAGCGCGGACTACACCGTTTTTATACGAGAACATTACCGGCTGGCGGTTAACCGCTGACGGCGCTTTTTGCACGGCTGCCATTGCGCTTATAAACCACTCCGGCACAGGGGCATCCGCCTCGAACATTTCCTCCGCTGTCTTTGTTTTGCGGTGCGTAATCCTGCTGACAAACCTTTCTTTGAAGCTGAGGCTCTCGGCTACGTTGCCGATAGTTATCGAGCATACAAGTGATTCGCTGTCCGTCATTTGAAACGGGCATAGGGTACGCCTGTATGTGCCGCCAACCCAGCATGTGCCAAGCCCCATCGCCGTGGCATGAAGCATCAGCAGTTCGCCGTAATATCCAATCCGTTCATTATTATGCGGGTCATTCTTGTCCGAAATAAGGCCGATGTAATCATTAACCCCGGAAAACATACCGTAGCTCTTTGTGAAACCGTTAAACGCTTTGCCGTTATTAAGGACAAATTCAATACGCAGATTTGCCGCACGGCTGTACTCGGCGGCCAATTCCCGGAGCTTTTCTGAAACAGACGGCTCGATGGGCGTGCCAAGGTATTTTCGTCGTGAGCGGCGCGTAATTATCGCATCCTCAAGCGGCGTTCCATTCCTCATTTCCGCTTCGCGGATATGCCCCACAACATTCCGCTTACAGTCGCTAACAGGGTACCAACTGCAGTCCTTGCAGATATCGTCCATTATCGTGGCCGTCATCTTTGCTTTGATTTCGCGCGTGATGTCCCGGTAGTTGTACGCCTTTTCTTCGATGCCAAAACGTTCAATCACCTTTCTGTCAATACTCTTCACTTTCTCGTTGTCTTCGCATAGGTCAGTCCCAAGCATTTTCGGGCATTTTGCGCAGATGTCGTCCGTGGAGAACACTATGTCAATGGAAATGTCACCGTCGCCACGCAATCGACTGGTAACCGCCGTCATATTGGATACAAAATCAGGGCTATACCCCTTGCTGCTATAACCCTGCGTACAAAGCAGGTGATGCGGCCTGAGCTTTATATTTCGGGTGTTTGTCATTGTCTTTGTCATACGAAACCTCCTCGTCTAAGTCATAAGGGCATTATACAAATAACCGTTAATCAATGCAAGACCGGAGCGAAACAAAACGAGAATGCTTGAATCCGTTATACGCATATGGTAAAATGCCGTATGCAGATAAGCGATGCCAAGCAGAGGGACGGTTCTCTTGCTTACCCTTGGGAGTGCCAAGCAGAGGTACGGTTCTCTTGCTTACCCCCTCCCCTTAGGAGTGCGTGATTAGCGATCTTGCTTGTATCATATGACGGAGCTGAGGCATGAACACTAAAACATATGAATTTGACGCTATTATCGTGAAAGTACCGGATATGAACGGGGCTTATGTTGCCGTGCCTTTTGATATTAAAACGGAGTTCGGCAAAGGACGGGTCAAGGTGTATGCCACGTTCGACGGCGAACCTTATGAGGGAAGCATAGTCAACATGGGTATCAAAAACCCTGATGGCTCAGTGTGTTACATAATCGGCATACGAAAAGACATCCGTATGAAAATCGGCAAACAGCCCGGGGATACTGTCAGGGTAACGCTATGGGAACGAGCTGTCGAACCGCCGTTGTATTCAACTACGGATGAGTATATAGCCCAATATGAGGGCGAAGTCAGAAACCGTATGGAGAAGCTACGGTCATTAGTTTTGAACTGCTCTTCTGATATTACCGAGAAAATTTCGTGGGGCATGCCTACGTTTGTGCTTAACGGCAATCTCGTTCATTTTGCGGCAGGTAAGAACCATATAGGGTTTTACCCGGGTGCGAGCGGCGTTGAATTCTTTATCAGCAAGTCAACAGCTTTCAAGCATTCAAAAGGAGCCGTGCAACTGCCAAATGACAAGCCTATCCCATATGACCTCATACGCGAAGTAGTGATGTTCCGCATACTGGAGAATACTGCTGCGGTGGAGATTGCAGGGGAAATATCGCGAGGTGAATGAAGAAGGCTATTCTGGTATCGCTCAGTCGGAAATCATCTTGATTGAATGCCTTAATAATGAATTTATCCATTTTTAGGGTTCATAATGATTCTTTTCAGACAAACCCTCCGGCGGTGTGTCGCTCCATGTTTTGCCGCCGTCAGTAGACCATTGACCAGTTCCGTCGTCACTAACCCTACCGCTCACACGACCGCCCGTGTTTGGGTCATAAGGAACATCAGCGCGTGGTCTGTTTTCAGGGTTTTCCGCTAAACCAAAATCAGGTTGAGCAGGCGTGGCATTTTGATTGCCCTCGTCTGTAACATCGTTATTTTCTGCTAATCCTATGTCAGGCGGAGTAGGAACATTGTTTTGATTGTTCTCTGGTTGAAGCGGAATTGTATTATTTCTTGTTTCTATATCTTGCGATGGCTCATCTAAACTTGAGCTTATTGCATCAAATGCGCCGGGGGTAAAAAGGTAAGCTCCAAGCAAGGTAATTCCTGCCACAAATATGCAGCAAATAATGATAATCCAGATATTACTATTTGTTTTTTTCGACTCCATGTTTATCTTCCTCCTTCAATATTTTTCATAAGGAACATATTTCCGTTTTTGATAGTCCATACTGAGTCGGCAATGGACGTAACCTTTTTGGAATGTGTGACAATGATTACGCATTTACCTTCATTGTGAGCAAGCGAAGCCAAGATTTTCAATATATCTGCCTCAGTATCTTTATCAAGGTTGCCTGTAGGTTCATCAGCTATCAATACATCCGGGTTATGAGAAAGAGCCCGCGCTATGCCCACGCGCTGCTGTTCGCCGCCGGACAGCTTTAAGATTTTCCTGTCGGCTGTTTCACGGTCAATGCCAATTTTTTCTAAAAGCGCATACGCATACGCTTTTTTGTCTTTTTTGCCGCTTCCGCTTATATTCATAGACAGAACGATATTCTCAACTGCCGTAGCATTGGTTATCAAATTGAAACTTTGAAATACCACTCCTACACGTTTTGCCCGGTAATCATCGCGGTTCATTGTTTTAAGGCTCACATCGCCGTATAGGATATCGCCGTCTGTGCATACGTCCAATCCCGCAATCAAAGAGAGCAATGTTGATTTGCCCGCGCCGGATTTCCCGACTATGGTGTACACCTTTCCGCTTTCAAAAGCAGCGGTTACATTTTTTAGTACGGACTTTTTTGTTCCCTCATAGCGGTATGCTACATTTTTAATCGTTAATGCGCTCATACTTAGTTCCTTTCCGCAGTTCGCAATAGTCGCCCGCTCTCACTTCGTTCGGCGTGCTCCTTTGCTCTCTGTAACTTAGCGTTCGCTTCATCCGCCGCTGGCGGCGCTCACGCACTTCCGCAGTTCGCAATAGTCGCCCGCTCTCACTTCGTTCGGCGTGCTCCTTTGCTCTCTGTAACTTAGCGTTCGCTTCATCCGCCGCTGGCGGCGCTCACGCACGTTCCGCTAAGATTTTGATGGGTTCATATTTTGTGATCTTGCTGATTGCGGTGAGGCCTGCAAGCGTGGCAAGCAGGAACGCTATCGCGCTGATTTCTATAATGGTATCCATACCGAGCGATACGTCCAACTCATCAAGAGCCGTTAGGTTGCTGCCGCCGGAACTACTTGCGCTTGATATGTAACCACCATAATAATTCTGTGAAGCCGATTGTGCGCTTTCTATTTGCTGCGCCAGCAATAAATCGGTTACAGGCTGTGATATGAGCGTTCCTACTCCAATGCCAAGAACAAGACAAACCGCTGTAATAACGAGCATTTCCGACCAAAGCCCTAAAGCCACTTTGTGTTTTTTCATACCCATTGCGCGCAGTACGCCTATTTCATATTTGCGTTCCCTAATGGCGATGGAGGATATGAGAATAAGGATAACGCCGCCAAGTATCAGCACAATTACCATAAAGGTATTAGACAGGCTTCGGAGTCCCTCAACAGGTCCGACGACTTTCTGATAGCCTTCTTCGTCAACGCTTACGCCATATATGGGGCTTAATCCCTTTTCCCGCAACTCGGCGTCATAAGCATCTAACATTGACGGCTCTTTCAAATAATATTTCGCGTCAATCGAAACTCCTAACTCACCGTTTTGAAGCACACCCATAATTGTTTCGTATGAAGCTAATATTTCATTGCGCCTATTCAGAAACGTAGGAATCGTCGGCGCATTCATTCCGTTATATTCGTCTGTTAAATCGTAATATATGCCTGTAACGAGGAGCGTGTATGTTCCGTAACGCACGTCTAAATTATAATTGATGAACACGTTGCACGACAATTCAATCGTATCGCCCACGGATATATTATTTAGTTCCGCAAAATCAACGCTGACAATACACTCATTGATACCCTGTGGCATCGCGCCGCCATCGGCGACATCTCTCATGCCGTTTTTGAAATCGTCACCGAAGTTATTTGTAAGCCGCATGGTTTGTTGAACGTATATTTCGCCGCCCGTTCCGGCATTGCCTCCGCCACTGCCGCTCGGTGACGGGCTTCTCGACGCGTCGACAGGTTGCAATGTATTGCTGAAGCAACCCATGTAAGCTGTAAATATCGTTTCTTTAATATATTGCGACTCGGAGAACGCAAGCGTCATTTCGTCGGTAATCATCGGCATACCGCCGCCGCTCGCTCTGACCGCGCCCGGAATCGGTGCAATGGTTACTTCGCTTCCAAAACGGGTTTTATAATCGTCGATAATCCCCTCAGCCGTATTGTTGATCATCAATGACGTTACCGTCGTAACAATAATGGCTAAAATGATTGCTGCCATAAGGATATTTCGCCCTCTGTTACGAATGATGTTTTTTAGCGCATTTTGAAAAATATACATCTGTATTCCTCCTTGAAATGGGTTTTGCTCACGAGAATAAAATCAGTATATCAGACGTATCTCAATTTTATCTAAAGGGCGCCTCGAAAACACAGCGGTAACAAAAAAACCGACGGGCAAAGCCGCCGGATTTCCCGTAGAACATAGAAGATTATCGCGCTATTGGTAAACACAACCAAAAGAGTATGCCGCCGTCTGCGTTTTGGAGCTTGAATGTCAGACCCATATCGTCAAGTGTCCTTTTTACAATGGCAAGCCCCAGCCCGCTATGTCCTTGACTTCGGCTTCGAGCGGTATCTAACCGATAAAAAGGCTCGAATAATTTTGGTATAATCTTGTCGTCAATATGCGCTGCGGTGTTTAAGATACACAAACGGACAAAACGAGAATCCTCCAATTCGCACCATATTTTGATTTGTGTCTCTCGCGGCGCGTTTTCAATCGCGTTTATTAACAGATTGGACAGCACACGGTCAAGTTTTTTTAGGTCAGCGATGCATGATAAATCTTTTGAAATTTCTACAAGGATACTCTGCTGCTTTGCTTCGGCAAGCGGCTCATATGTGGGCAGAATGTCGGCCATGGCTGTGTATAATAAAAATGGTTCAATACAGGGTTTTTCTTGTGTATCTTGCAACCGCACCAGTTCCATTATTTCAGAAATCAGCTTCTTTTGTGCGACAATCATCTTCATACATTTTCGTAAATATTCGGGGTGGTCATCATTGTCCGCTATACCCTCAATCATTTCCTCTATTAATGCGCTCATCGCCGCGATCGGCGTTTTCAATTCATGTGACGCTGCTGAGAAAAAATAACGTTGATTTTCCTCCATTTCTTTTACTTTTTGTATTTCTGACTTCAATGTTTCATACATCGAGTAAACGTCATTGGCAAGCTCCCCTATCTCATCCGTTCTGCTGACAGGCGCATTTACACATTCCATTTTTGACATCTTCCTTGTATCACGAGCAAGTTTCTTTATCGGGCTTGTCATTTGCCGGGCAAATACAAAAGCGCATAAAATACCAACGCAAACTAACACCAAAACGATAACGAGTGTCGTCTTAATGAAGCTCGTATATGCCGCGGCAGATACTTCATGTGAAATGTACATGGTTATTTCGTCCGACAATGTTATGCCGGAAACATGAGAAGAATTTAACCTGTCGTTTGTGATAGGGTCAGCCGAGCTGTTTCTTGAAAATTGGAATCGAGTTGTTTCATAAAGTATTTCATTATTTTCATGATATCGTATTGAAAATTCAAACAGCGGCTCCCGCTCGTATGAGGATTTAGCAAGCTGTATTATTTCATCAATCGGATTGCCACTAAGCCGCATGGCAAGGAGCTGTGCGTTAGTTGTAATCTTTTCTTTTTGTGATGTATCAATCAGCGCGGTGAATTGCCGGGCAAAAAAGAAAATCGTAATTAAGGAGAGCAACGCCATGATAAGCAATGTGTACAGAAACACTTTGCCGAAAATCCCCGGATTGCTAAACCTTCTCATGCGTTTTCCTCCAAGCGATACCCGACACCTTTTACTGTGGTAATAATATTAACAGGTATTTTGTTTCGCAAATTCCTCATGTGAGCATGAACAATGCCCTCATTCCCTTCAAAATCATATCCCCAAATTTTCGTCAGCAGGGTTTCATGTCCTATGACTTTGCCTTTGTTTCGGGCTAAAAGAAACAACATATCAAATTCCTTTGGCGTAAGCTGCATATCCGTACCATTATGACAAGCCTTATAACATTCGGGATAAATCGTTAAACTGCCGATGCAAACTTCTTTTTTCAATACACCGCTTCGTCTTAAAAGCGCCTCCGCGCGTTTTACAAGTATTGGTATAGAAAACGGCTTTGTAACGTAGTCATCAACCTCACCGTCAAAAGCCTTTAGCTGGTTATCATCATCCTCCAATGCCGTTATCATCAACACCGGGGTGTCTTGTATTTTTCGCAGTTCTTTTAATAACTCATGCCCGTTTATACCGGGGAGCATGATGTCGAGGATTATCAGGTGATAGTTTTTATCGTAAAACAGTTCTAACGCTTGGTCTCCGTCATAACAAACGTCAACATGAAAATCACTTTTTTGCAAAAATTTTTGGATTGAGTTAGCAATCTGCTCGTCGTCGTCAACTACAAGGATTTGAATGTCCAACGCTTTCACCTCCAGTTTATTTCCGAGGACACTCATTCTATCGAGGTAATCTCAATTTAATCTAAAGGTGATTTAGCTTTCACTCTACCATGTCACGTTCAGCGCATAATCGCTCTGGTCCGGCAGCCTGATTTCGGCTCGCTGTCATATCCGGTGCAGCCATAAAACGCCTTGTCACCGCTGGTTTTGACGATATAATAACCGTCCTCGCATTGATCGCATTTCTTGATATCATACGGATGCGACCTATTATTAGTCATAAAACTGCATACTTCGGGCTCATTGGTGCATAAATAGAGATTGAGCCCGTAGTTCTTGTTGAACTCGTACTTGAGCGGATAATTGCATTTCGGGCAGCGAAGGCGGAAGTGGTCCACCGTCTGCATGTTCATGCCCTCGGAATGCGGTATCATATAATCATTTATCAGTTCAATCAGAAACCGCGACGGCTTATGCTGCGGCGTCAGAATATAAACCCTGTTTTTCGTTCGGGTAAGCGCGACATAAAACAGACGCCGCTCTTCGGCAAACGGCATGGAAGTGTCTTCAAAGCGTACCAGCTTCATTATAGGGTCATCTTCCAGCTGGCATGGGAAGCCGAACTTTTGCTCGTACATATTGAGCAAGATGACATTGTCGAATCCAAGCCCTTTAGCGCGGTGGGCTGTCATCAATGTTATGTCCGCATCGGGGTATTTTTCGCATTTTACGCGGTCGCCGGGCTGTTTTGTGAACTTTCCGGTTTTGCATAGCTTAAACCCATCAAAGTTATACCGCCCTATGAGGAGTATCGTTGATTCAATCCCGTATTCGTCAATTATCTGCCCGATAGTTTTCTCGGCAGCATCCGCCATCGCGCTGTCAGGCTTGAACGAATCATCAAACTCCGTAATGACGACGGGGT